>Ga0105049_10001520_pt1 | contig 27393 bp, 25 predicted proteins | sample MAT06_FD_78087 | JGI IMG/M metagenome (GOLD analysis project Ga0105049, IMG submission 78087) | Freshwater microbial communities from Lake Fryxell liftoff mats and glacier meltwater in Antarctica - MAT-06 | ecosystem: Environmental > Aquatic > Freshwater > Ice > Liftoff microbial mat | place... | reverse complement strand
GCGCCTTCTGGCAGCAAGAGCCTTAACTCCTGCACCTTCCCAGCATTACCGGTGCAAAGGACCATGGATAGCATTTAGCAAAGAACGGAATTGACCAAGAAGACCTGAGCAACAGATAGCGATAACCGCTTTCAAGAAATGAACGATCGTACTGCCAATTGCCCGGTCCGTTGTGGGGCTATCTTTGGCCAGCATCAACCCACATGGTCATAGACCCGAAGACTGCTACGGTCCTGGTGACCGGTGGCGCCGGATTCGTTGGATCCAGTTTTGCCTTGCACTGGAGATACCGGCATCCGGAAGGTACCGTGATCGTATTGGACAACCTGAAGCGGCGTGGGAGCGAATTGAACTTGCCTCGACTAAAGCAAGCCGGTGTCCAGTTCGTGCATGGCGATGTCCGGAATGCGAATGACCTAGCAGGTTTGCCTCACATTGATGCACTGGTGGAGTGTTCAGCCGAGCCCTCGGTTTTAGCCGGGTATGGTGGTGCTGCGGACTATGTAGTGGACACGAACCTTTTAGGTACCCTTAATTGTTTGCGGATCGTTGCGCGGGACAAAGCGGATCTCGTGTTCCTGAGCACGAGCCGGGTGTATCCGATCAGTCCTATCAACAGTATTTGCACGCGAACCGAACATGGCTTCGTGATCGATCCCAACGCGCAATTGATCGGTGCATCAGCACAAGGGATAAGTGAGAGCTTCCCACTAACAGGTGTACGAACCCTTTATGGTGCCACCAAATTGGCGAGCGAGTTCTTGATCACGGAGTATGCGGATCTGCATGGCTTCCGCGCGGTCGTGAACCGCTGTGGTGTGATCGCCGGTCCATGGCAAATGGGCAAGACCGATCAAGGGTTCGTTCTGCTCTGGTTGGCCCGCCACCATTGGGGCCTCCCCCTTCAGTACATAGGTTTCGGGGGCACAGGTGCACAAGTACGCGATATGCTCCACATAGCCGACCTATGCGACCTGATCACCCTGCAACTCGAGGACATGGATGGCGTGAAAGAAGGTACATTCAACGTTGGTGGTGGTGCCGAAAATAGCGCCACGTTGCGCCAATGTACCGATCTGGCTGCTTCCATCACTGGTCGCTCCATGGATGTCACGAGCGCAGCAGAAGATCGACCCGGTGACCTTAAATTATATGTGACGGACAATTCCCTCATTACCGCAACCACTGGATGGACACCAAAGCGCGATACAAATACCATCTTCGCGGACTCGTTCGCTTGGCTCAAGGCGTACGAAGATCAGCTGCATCCCATCCTAAGCTAGGCTCATGAGTGTCGTCATCATTACAGGATCAGGCGGTCTTATTGGAGGAGCGGCCGCCTCTTTCTTTTCCAAGAGATTCGATCGTGTGATCGGCGTTGACAACGATATGCGCAGGCATTTCTTCGGAGATGAAGCAAGCACCCGCTGGCATGTGGAACAACTGCGTGGAGAACTACCCAATTACGTTCATCATTACGCCGACATCCGTGACCGGGAAGCCATGGAGCGCATATTCATGGAATACCACACGGACATAAGCCTTATCGTGCACGCCGCGGCCCAACCAAGCCACGACAAGGCAGCCGATATCCCTTTCCTGGACTTTGAAGTGAATGCCACCGGTACATTGAACCTTCTGGAATTCACCAGACGACACTGTCCAAAGGCCGTATTCATTTTCACCAGCACCAACAAAGTCTACGGCGATACCCCGAACCACCTTCCGTTGGAAGAACTTGAGACCCGATGGGAGGTCGCGCAAGATCATCCCTACTATTCACAGGGTATCGACGAGCGTATGAGCATCGACCAGACCAAGCATAGCCTCTTCGGCGCTTCAAAAGTGGCGGCAGATGTGATGGTGCAGGAATACGGGCTCTACTTCGGCATGCGAACCGGCGTCTTCCGCGGTGGCTGTCTTACTGGTCCCAAACACAGCGGCACTCAGCTGCATGGCTTCTTGTCCTACTTGATGAAGTGTGCCATACACCGAACACCTTACACGATATTCGGATACAAAGGCAAGCAAGTCCGCGATAACATCCATTGCGATGACCTGGTCCACATGTTCGATGCCTTCTTCGAGAACCCACGTATCGGCGAGGTCTACAACGCCGGGGGCGGACGGTTCTCCAACTGTTCCATGTTGGAGGCCATTGCGGTTTGCGAAATGATAACCGGCAACCGGATGGATATCACCTTATCGGATATCAACCGCGTCGGTGACCACATCTGGTATGTAAGCGACCTCTCCAAGTTCAAAGCACACTATCCCAATTGGGAACATCGATACGGTATAGAGGAAACGCTCGTGCAGATCTTCAACGAGTTCCGCACACGCCCAACCTAATGACCTCCGACCCCATTGGCCAATGCACCTTCATCGAGGGTATCGGTAATTGCCCGGTCATGACCTTGTCCCCGACAGCGCTGCCAAGCTCCTTGTAACAAGTTCCAGCATCCTGCGCGATCGTGAAGCTGAGCATAGTGATACCAGCACATAACGAAGAGGGTAGCATCGAGCCTACCTTGAGAAGTCTCCATGGCATTCTGGAGCGGGAAGCCATTGTCTTTGAAATTGTTGTTATTGACGATCATTCAAGCGATTCCACGGCAGCCATACTGGCCAAGCTCCAGCAGGAGTACCCCACTCTTCGAGTGGTCAGGAACGAGGGTCCGGGTGGTTTCGGGTTTGCTGTGAGGAAAGGCCTTGAACACTTTGAAGGCGATTGTGTCGCGATCATGATGGCCGACCTAAGTGATGACCCGGAAGACCTTCTCCGATTCTACCGGAAACTACAGGAGGGGTACGATTGTGTATTTGGCACACGATGGTCCAGTGGCGGCAGTGTAGTGGACTATCCATGGATCAAGAAAGCGGTCAACCGGATCGCCAACACCCTCGTTCGTCTTGCCTTTGGATTCCGCTACAATGATTGTACGAATGCTTTCAAGCTCTACACGAGGGAGACGATCATGGGGTTACAGCCTTTTCTATCGCCGCATTTCAACCTCACCTTGGAAATGCCACTTAAGGCCATCGTACGCGGCTATCGATACGCGGTGCTGCCGAACACCTGGCACAATCGCAAGAGCGGCGTTTCCAAGTTGAAGATCAAGGAAATGGGTAGCCGATACTTCTTCATCATGTTGTACTGCTTGATCGAAAAGCACTTTTCTCGAGGTGATTTTCGCAAACGGGATCAAGCGGGCTAGTCCAACACTCCATACAACGAACTAACCGATACCGTTCCGCACGTTCGAAACGAGCATTGGCTGGGTTCTTGGAGGCTCTGTCATCATCCGATCACGCTGACCGGGTTCCTCGCTTCCCTTTTGTCAACTAGCGCCATGGCGATGCAAGCGATAGCAATGGCATGCACCGGAATGGTGTAGCGCGACTGAATGGACATGGGAATATGTATGATCCACAGATACGCTACGAGGTAAAGCATGTAACGGCGTTCGATCCACTTTCGACGATCGCGAATGATCTGATAGACCAGCCACGGGAGGCCTATACCGAAGCTGACGGCCGTTAGTGCGAATGGAGCCAATGAGCCGATCCAGCTCTTCATACCCGCTGGTCTGCCTACGATGGGCTGTACACCGGGCTTGGGCTCATAGACGATCTTGGTCATGGGGAAGTTGATGTTCGTTACCCACAGCCGAAGGCCAGCGTAAAGTCTTGTGGCCAAGTAGTAGAATGGTTCATTCGCCATCATTTGGCGGTTCTCTTTGGCGATGGCTTGATCCAGTGCGACCGTATATTGTGGCGAGCGCGTAACGTATAACTCGTTGATGTGCTCAGCCATGAGCGGTTTATTCAATTTGTCCTGTGCGGTCATTGCACCTTGCGTGGCAGCGTCGATACGAGCCCACTGTTCTTGGTATGCTTCATAATACCGGGCGGCCTCCTTTTCGTTCACCAACGGAATGAACTCGCGGCCGAAATAGTTGTACTGGAAATAGTGCATCGTACCATATCCGGGAAGTCGCAATTGCCAGATACCCAAGTTCGAGTTGACAGCACTACCGGAGAGAGGAACCGGTTTGAACACCCCGTGCTGTTGGAGGTTCCAAAGCCCGAACGGCAATGGGCCAAGGATGAGGAACAGTGCGAGCGAAGAACTGTTAAACCGTGCTCGTGCGAACCGCGTTCCCTTACCAACAAAAAGAAGATCAGCGAGAAGCACGAACAACGGGAACAACAAAATGACCGGTCGAACCCAGAAGGCCAGCGCCGAGACCACTGCAAGAAGCACACAACGTTGCTTCTCGCCTCCGGTTCCGGCAAAGACCAGTACAAGCCAGGTCGACAGGAAGGACATCAATGTCTCCGGGAATATTTGATAGACATAGTAGATCACCTGGACTTGGGGGATCATAAGGATCAGGAACATATTCTGCCTGCGCACCGGATGTTCTCCTTTACCCACCAAACGCAGAATGATCAGGAGCGTACTCAGGTGCAAAACCGCCTGAGCCGCGAAAACAAGATCGGCCCGGGTCGAAATAGACCCTACCAGGAGAAGAAATACCGGATAGCCATGCGTTCGAAGAAGGTCGATCGGCGCGGGATCCAAGATGCCATACCAAACCGAGTACACACCATGGGCAAGCCCGTTCGCAAGACCCATGTAGGTAGCCTGATCCGGGGATGGAGCATGCGGCAGGCAAAAGGCCAGCACCAGGATCAGACAATGTGTTCCAAGCAAAAGCATACGCATCTTCTTGGTATCCAAGGCTTCGATCATCCTTCTCATCAGAGGGGCTTGTTATGCTACCGATCCTTCTTCGGTGCGTTCGACCTCACGCTCATGGATACCGCACGAACCCATTCCGATCACTGGTAAGGATCAACGGGTACTTGCCTGGGCCCATCAAGCCTAATGTTTCCGAATGGACTACTGGCGAGCCAATGGTCAGCAGGGCGGCCACCCCAGTTGAGATCAGGAGCGGTTGCGGCACCCAACTTCTGGTTGGCAAAACTGCCGATCCAACAAAAGACATGCGCTCAATCCGGATTATTGGTTGAACGAAGTAAAGTGCGAACAGAGAATTGAGGCTTTCCCTTCTGCATCAGATAAAGTCGGCCCAGATACTCACCTATAAGACCCAGTATGAGCAATTGGATCCCTGCGAATACCAGGATAACAGACACGATCGAGGCCCATCCCTCCGGCGTATCGTTGGTGAAGCGATCAACAACTGCGTAGACTGCCATAAGGAAACCTGCCGCACTAAAAATAAGCCCGATCACACTACTAAAACGAAGCGGCATCACCGAAAAGTTGACGAACATGACCAGCCAAAGTCTGACCAGTTTTCGCAGGGTGTAGCCACTCGTTCCTTCGGCCCTAGGAGCGTGCTCCACTTGCAGCCGACCGATCCGCTGGGTATTCTCCAAGATAAGACCATCGATATAGGGATATGGGCCAGTGTAAATGAGTATGCGGTCGCACAGGAACCGGTTGATGCACCGAAAACTGGATAGATAGAGCCACTTGGGCTTGTCAAGGAGAACGTTGGCGACAGCGTTGTTGAAATTGCTACCCAAGTTGCGCATGAAGGAGTGCTGCTTACGGGAATAGAACGTATACACGACATCCAATTGCGAATTGGCCAAGGCATATCGGTACAATCGTTCCACTTCAGCCGGCGTATTCTGGAAATCATCGTCTATGTTGATAATGAAATTCCCGGAGGCGATACCACAACCGGCCATTACGGCGTTGTGCTCGCCGAAATTCCGGGCTAGATCGATGCCTATCACGCGCAGTGGTGCGGATGAAATGATGTGTTGAATAACCTCCCAACTTTTGTCCGGACTGCAATCATTCACCAGGATCACTTCCACGCCTCCGTCGATCTGAAGCGTAGCCAATTCATTCACCAACCGTTCAATGGTCTTTGCTCCATTGAAAACGGGGATAACGATCGATAATGCGGTCATGTTCTTGGGCGCTGAGCGATAATGAGCACTGAACCACCAAAAGGTAAGGCCATCCTTCGTTCGAGTGCCAGGCGCTCAATGGCCAAACACGTGGTGAAGAAGCCATTGATAATGGGATCGAAAGACTCCACATCACTTCTACCGGGGTCGGACATCAACTTACGGCGAATGACCATGAGCGGAAAAAGAATGGTGTTCCAGTAAGTGGTGAAAATGATGTGGAACCCCTGTTCACGCAAGAGTGCAACGGCCGAACTTCGAGTATACCGGTTCACCTGCCCTACTGAACGATCGTGGTAGGAGAGCATCCACTGATAAGCGGCGAGGTTGAGAACAAGATGACCGCCAGGTTTCAATACCTCAAAGGCCCCCCGAATAGCGGCATCCACATTCATCTCATATCCCAGCACGTCGCAACTGATCACCGCATCAAATGATCGCGGTTGGAACGGGAGTGCATCCACTGATCCAACAACAACATGGGCTCCGGATTTGGCCTTGGCGTAGGCGCAAGCCTGCTCCGAGATATCCACACCGTGCAACCTTGTAGCAGGGAACCGTGCCTTGATCGCTGTCAGCATTCCACCCGTACCACAACCCGCATCAAGAAGATCCGTCATTCCAGGTGCATATCGGTCCAGGCAATGGATGATATTGGCATGCAGTCCACGATACCACCACATGGTCTCTTCCAAAGCGGCCATTCGATCGTACTCTTGAGCGATCATGCTCATAGGCCCTTGAATTTCATGAACTCGGCGCGGTCGCGCACGTAGTCATCCGCTTCATACGCTCTATCGCAAAATACGGCAAGCACGGTTGCTGGGTCCGAAAAGGTGAGTCGATTCCAAAGACCAGGTGGGATGGATAGACCCTGTGCCGGATCTTCGAGAACAACCATCACGCTATCTCTTCCATCGTCCACCACCACCGTTACACGGCCATGCAGGCAAACGACCACCTGAGTGCAGTCACGATGTGCGTGGTCGCCGCGGATACCGCCTTCGGATACACCGCTGATGGCGAAGACCCTCCTTACGGTCAGACCAAGTCCAGATGGACCCTTGTTTGGGAGAACGGTCAAAATACCTTCCGAGATATGCTGCACGAACTCTAGACGTTCCAACGAAGCAATAGTTGTGGTATTCATCTATTCTGGTGAAAAAAATCCCTGACGCCTTGCGACACGCGCAGCTGGTCAGCATCGGAAAGCTCCGGATAAAGAGGCAAGGACAACACCGTGCTGGCAAGCCGCTCTGTCACTGCCATGTTACCTGTCCGGATCCAATCTCGATACGCGGGCTGTTGGTGGACGCCATAAGGATAGTGGATCCCGGCTGCGATCCGCAGATCGGCAAGGTGGGTCCGCAAGGCATCTCTTGTTGGCCCATTTTCGAGCTCAACAACATAGAGATGGTAGGCATGTTCACACCCATCTGCCACATGCGGAAGCGCGATGGGGAGACCAGCCAACTGGTCGCGATAGGATCTTGCCAACGAACGCCTGCGATCCGTGTTCTTCTCCAATAGACCAAGTTTCACCGACAGGATAGCTGCTTGTATTGGATCCAGTCGACTATTCCATCCTTGTACCAGACTGTATTGGGGGCGGTCCCAACCATACTGGCGCAGAAGCCGCAGTTCTTCTGCGAGTCGGGCATCACTGGTCAGTACCATGCCTGCATCGCCAATTGCACCAAGGTTCTTGGTGGGGTAGAAACTAAAGGCAGCGAGCTGCCCGAATGACCCTACCATCTGCCCATGGTAACGGGCGGCATGCGATTGGGCACAATCCTCGATCAACGCCAGACCATGGCGCTGGCATAGTGCCTGTATCGCTTGAAGATCGGCTGGATGTCCATAAAGATGCACAGCGATAATGGCCTTCGTGCGTGCACTTATCAATTCTGCGGCTGCCTGTGGGTTGATCGTCCGGGTCTTAGGACACACATCGGCCAACACGGGCGTAGCCCCTGCCATGCATACCCCAGCCACGGTGGCGACCGCTGTGTGGGAAACGGTGATCACTTCATCCCCAGGCCCGATCTTCAGCGCGCGTAGGGCCAAATGGATGGCATCGGTCCCATTGTTCATACCTACCCCATGTTCCGCACCAACGAACTGTGCGAACTCCCGCTCGAACCGAGCGACGGCTTCCCCAAGTATGTAAGCAGGACCATCCAGAACGGACCGTATTGCCTGGTCTATCTCCTGCTTTGATGCGCGATAGCTGGCACCCGGGTCGGATGTTTGTATGAAGTTCTCGTCCATGTTGACCGACACAATGCCCTTTAAGGGACCAAAAGAACGTTCTTTAATGATCGGAGCAAGGGGTGCCTTCTGGATAATGATCAACGATCATGTGACCCGATGGCAAACGGTCACGAGAATATCCACTGATCGGATCATTCACTTTGCTGGGGTGAAGCGACCTCATTAGGGTAGCAGCCATAGCCTAAAAGGGCCTAGCGCAGGAGGACAGAAGTTAAGCGAACTTGGAATAAAGCTGCTCATTCGTAAAAACCTGCTGTGTGCTTCGCCGACCCCATTGGGGTCATCCAATTCGGCTATTGGCCGGTCCCGAAGCAGCAACGAACGTCCGATACTAGGAATGAACATTCGGCAGGACGGTATGCACCTTGGCGTTACGAATGCACGCCAGTCCTATAGCTCAGCTCATCCTACCTTGGATGCGTTGGGGAGCGAAACGGGATCGGCACAGGGGGCAATTCGTAATGGCTGTATGACTAGTTCTTTTCGAACCATACACGGTCCGGTCTGTATAATACCAGTTCTGGGCTATTCTTGCGCTTCGAAACGGTGCCGATCTTTGCAGAGCGTTTGTCCCTAATCCGAGCTTAGTAAATGTCCATTAATTCAGGCAAGCCCATTTTTGAACGATACTGGCTGCTATTCGTTCTGCTAAGCTTGCTGATACGGGGTGTTTACGTGTACGCCAAGGTGGACATGGCCCGTTCGGCAGACGAGGAAGGATGCTGGTATTTCGAAACCCCTGATACGCACAGTTACTTCGACCCGATCGACAACTTGATCAGCGATGGGCACTACAGCCCCGACTACCGAATGCCCGGAGTAGGCGGACCCTATCTCATGTTCAGGCAGTTCTTGAGCAAGACAGATAGTCGGGATGCCATGGTGGTCTTGCAGTGGCTGTTCTCCGGGATCAGCGTCTACCTGCTGGCACTTACCGCCCTTCGCTTCACCGGCTCGACAACTGCTGCTTGGACGACCTATGTGTTCTTTCTCTTAAGCACCTATTCCAGTTGGTACGATTCGACCATGGCCTCCGATAGCTTGGCTCCATCGGTGCTGATCTTTCATGTTTTCTTTTTTCAAATGGCCATGCAGCGTAGGTCTAAATGGCTTCTACTTATAGCCGGACTATTCCTCGCTTGGATCATCTTCATTCGCCCAGCGGCAATATTGCTGATCATTGCAGCCTGTGTACTTGTTCTTCTGTACTGGAAACCCCGTCGCTCCTTCCTTGCCGTTGCCATTTTCGCAGCACCATTTGCCGTCACCGACCTGGCATGGACCATCCGCAATTGGGCGATCCATGCTGAATTCAACCCACTGACCAATGAGGGCATGCTACCGGATGAGATCGCCGAACGCACCCGGGGCTATCTCCTGCGGTTCGTTCAAAGCTATGGCGGCAACTACATTTGGTGGGACCCTGGCGCAGAGATCCGATGGCTAGGCATGTGCACGGGATCTGTCGAAGTGGACGATCATGGCAGAAAAGCCAAGGAACCCCCATCTTATGTTTATGTGCCTGGTATCACAAAAGATAGTCTTCTTTTACTGGCAGAACAGATCCGCTTGATCGAAGCAGGAGCGCTTTCCCCGGAAGATTCGACCATTGGCGCTGCGGAGGTGAATGCCAAACTAGGGCGGTACACTGAGCTATATCAGAAAGGCGCCCCATTCAACTATCATGTCCTTAGTCGTTTCAGGATGATCGAGCACATTGTGTGGCAGAACGGTACGGAAACGCTATTTACCAAAAGGTTCAGCGAACTCAGCCTCGTTCAAAAACTGTTCAAGTTGCTGCAGATGTTCTTTTTTATTTTTGCTTTTGGTGGTAGCGCTGTTGCCATTCTTGTTCTTTGTTGGCGGTGGCGCTTGGCATCCAACGCGCTGACCATCTGGTTACCATTCATTGTTGCCTACATGGTACTGATCTACCCATTAGGCCTGCGCATGGCCGAGTGGCGCTTCATGATGCACGTTTTTCCCTTAGCGTTGATGCTTGCGATATGTTCAACCTCGATCCTCGGCCAGGTCATATACCAATATCAACTGAGCAAGCGATCAGTTTCCGCAGGCGATCCTTCTATATAGGGTCATTCTCATCGAATTCGTTGGCCTGTTCCTCCACGTCAACGACCTATTCCAGAGGTCTGACTTACCAATGGCGCCAATGCAGCCAAAGCTCTCACCGGGGTATGCGACAACAAACGAACCCTTCCATAGGCTGCACAGGTTTCCTGCTTCGAGCTGGTCATCAGCAACCACGATCCCATCGTAAGGTAACACCTGGATCATGGAGCCTCGATGCACTCACTCGTTGGTTCTAGACTCTCGAAATGACCGTTGCCTTCACCAAATGCTTCGAAACGCCGATCAGGAACCGATCATAAATGCATGGTGATGATGTGGTTCTGGCGATCGCTTAGGCTTGTGCTGCTTGTCCAGGCAACTTGTATGGTCGATACGCTGATCAGGAAGCCTTTCTTGATCGGTGATCGACCTAGACCAGATCAGGGATACTACGGCAATGGAACGAACGACATGGTGCGACCACTATCCACCTCGGTCATCTAGCAGGACCAGAAAAGCGCAACAGCCACGCGCCTTTTTCCAATGGCCAGTATGTCTTCCCAACCGCGTTGTGTTCCACCGCCCATCGCTCTGCCGTACGGCGCTCATCGTTGCGAGCTCCATCATCCAGGATAACACGCACATCCTTACCAAAGAGTTCAAACAGCAATGGCACCGCCGGATACCGTGCAAGAGGTTGGGTGGTATCGGGTGGGCCATCCACGACCAAGAGGTCAATGACCAGCTCTTTGGGCAGGTCCCTGAGGTCGTACCAGCTAGCCGACACACCAGCCACCGTGTGCGCTATGAGCGGTGCATGGATCACTGTTGCCCGTCCTTCCAGACCGTGCATCTTGATCATATTCCTGGTTCGCGTAGCGTATTCGGGATCATGCTCCAAGGCGAAGACATGACCGCGACCGTTCTTCTCCAAAGCATACGCGAGAACCAACGTGGAAACCCCACTGCTCGCTTCCAGCACCAAGTCTGGCGGCTGTAATAAAACTTGGTTGACAAGTTCCCGCAAGAGGTCTGGCGAAGCTGCCCACCCTCTGGTGGCGGGAAGCGGTGCCGATGGACCCAAGGTCCAAATAAGGCTACTTATCGCTTCGGTCTGTGCGAATTGGGCCCTACTCTCGTCCAACTGTCGAATGAAAAGACCCATTTGATAATGTCGAAGTTCGACGATCAAGTAAGCTAGGAATACGCCTATCAGCACTGGCGGCAACAGCAAGCCTAGCTGCCCGAAAACGACGAACGCAAGCCACCCCAGAACAAAGATCCCCAATGGAACCACAACGACCGTAAGGGTCTGCTTCCGATTCAGCGGCATGAAATGTGTTCCTGGCAGTCGCGTAGATCAATCGAATGGGTGCGCAATATTACCGCAAGATCCATCGTGTTTCGGGCTTTCTGGAGGCGGTCCATCGCAAAAAAAAGATCAGAAACAAGGCAACGATCACCTATGTTGTACGTCCTTTGGATGCCCAATGGCTGTCAATTCCATGCTCAAACAGCTCGCCAAGCGTGCCTACGATGGTATCCCGTTCAAACAGGCCATATTCACCGCTATCAGGGACCTTCTACCGGTACCAGCCCAAATACACAAACACCTTCATTTTAAAGGGGTCATCACCATCCCGATCTCCGCCACGGAGAAGTTCCGGATGGTCCACCACGGCTACGTTATTGAGAACGAATTGTTTTGGAGTGGTCTAGCGGGCTGGGAAAAAGTCTCATCGGAGCTTTGGGTTAGACTTTGCCGCCGCTCGGATGTGATCTTCGATATCGGTGCGAATACTGGGGTTTATGCGCTGATCGCGAAGTGTGTAAGTCCACAAGCCACAGTGCTAGCGGCAGAGCCTGTTGGCCGTGTCTTTCGCAAAATGGAGGCTAACTTCCATCTGAATAAAGGCACTATTATTGCCATGAACGCTGCTATCTCCGACCACTCCGGAGTGACCACCCTTTATGACCTACCGGAGTTGGACCATGTGCTATCCGTATCGCTTGATCCCAATTGGAATAGCGGCAGCACGGATCTTCGCCCTGTGCAAGTGCCATGTTTCACGGTGAATGACCTGTTGAAGAAAGCAAGCCTATCCCGTGTCGACCTTCTCAAGATCGACGTTGAGACCCATGAACCAGCGGTGCTTCGAGGCTTCCTTGATATACTGCGGCGAGATCGTCCATCCATGCTCATCGAGATCCTGAATGATGATGTTGCTTCGCAAATAACGCTATTGGTCGATGGCTTGGGGTATGTCTTCTACAATATTGATGACATCACTTGGCCTCCAGAGCGCGTCAAAACCCTAACGCGAAGTCACCACTTCAATTTCCTCATCTGCAGGCCAGAGGTTGCGGCCTCCATTGGGCTTTGACAATTTCCAAGACCGGAGCATTGTGGTCCGGAAAGCTCTCTGGAACAGCTAAGAAAAACCCTGGTCCACTCTACCGATCCCGTAATTTCGTCCTCCTTCTTTAGCATCGGTCAATTGGTATAGCAGGTGTTGAAATGAGCTACTCCCCAGACACCATTGTCATTTTCTCTTTGGAGCAGTGGGGCGAAATGTGGTACTCCAAACACCACTATGCCGCCCGGCTCGCGCGATCACATGTCGTCTACTTTGTAAGCCTGCCAGATCGCTGGAAGTGGACCGATCTTTTTTCGTTCGGTATCAAAGTGACACAGACCCCAGAAGGGGTGAATGTTGTTGAGTATCGGAACAATCTACCGTTGAGGGCACTGTCCGGAAAACTAGCCTTTCTCATCACGCGGATCAACGCTTGGAAACTTCGTCGCATCATACACGGTGAGAAGGTCCTATTATGGAGCTTTCACCCAACCACCGTGCTCTACGGCAAGCGGCTAAGAAAACCAGGGACCAAGCTCATATACCATGTGGTGGACCCCTATCAGAACCAACCGAACGATAGCGATTTCGCGCGTCGATCGGATCTGGTGGTCGCCATTAATCCATGGTACCTAAAGTACTACAGCACCCTGAACAGCAATTGCGTGCTGATACCTCATGGCGTCCGGAGCGAAGATCGAACACGCAATACCCAAGCTGCAAAAGATCACAAGGACAAATGGGGCTCCTACGCAGTGTTGGCCACCGGGGTCAACAGATACGTCAACTACAGCCTTCTCATTCGTGTAGCGAAGCAATACCCTGGCTCCATGTTCGCGGTCGCCGGGCAATTGTTCCCATTGCTGGCGCCGGAAAAGGCTCTGCGCGATCAGCTTTTCGACTTGCCGAACGTAGTGTATATCGGAATACAGCACCCGGACAAGCTAAAGGACCTGGTCTACGGCGCGACGCTGGGTCTCTTGACCTATGAATTCGAACCCACTCTGAACATTCCCCTTTCCGCCGGGCGCACACCGTTGAAAGTTCTCACTTACTTGGCGCAATTCTGCCCGGTGGTATCGACGAACAACAGCTACATACCGATCATTGAGGGTAAGGGTCATTTCAAAGCGGAGCACGAGGACCACTTCGTAAAGTTGGTCGGTGAAGCTTTTTCTGGCCATTTACGAGTGGATAAGGATGTGGTTGAGCAGTACTTGGACTCTGTTGAATATGATCGGTTGATCCAGCAGATATTGGCGGAAGTTGATCCCACGGAGCACGCGAAGTCGATGGGCGAAATAGGCCATGAGCGAGCCACTACGCGACCCACTCTTGAACAGGCCGCCGATCCCTACACGACACCGACCCTGGCAAAAGATTGTGCCATACTTATTGTTTCCAACGAAGAATGGAACGGACCCCGCTACAGCAAACATCGTTATGCCATAGCCTTGAGCACCTTGCGCAGGGTCTTTTTCATTGACCCTCCAGACCAATGGAGGATCGCACATTTATTCAAACCCCGCATCCAAGAAAGGTCGACCCCTGAAGGGGTCAAGGTGCTTTCCTACAACAATGCAATACCCTTGCTAGGGGGCAGGCTAGGAACGCTCAATGATCGCATCGTTTCACGGCGGATCCGCGGGCACTTGGATCGCCTTGGATGGGGACGTCCATTATTCTGGACGTTCGACCCAAGCAGGCTCGTTCAACCCGGATACATGGATGCTGAAATGGCGGTCTACCACTGCGCAGATGACCATGCTTTTCATTGGAAAGGCGAACGATCGCTGGCTCGACGCTGTGACCATGTATTCTGCATTGCCAAGGAATTGATGTCCCGATTCCAGGATTTCAGCCCCTCTGTGCTGCATGTACCCCATGGGCTGTCTGAGGAAGATATGCGCCCGCCGGCGCTCACAGGCCGTGAACTTCCCGCAAAGCGAGGGTATGGGCTATACATAGGCAACATCAACGATCGCCACGACTTTGCGCTTTGGGAGAAGATGTTCCGGGCGCACCCGTCCATCACCTGGGTTATTGTTGGTCCCGTTCATGTTACCGACCCCTTGGCTGCCAAGATCATTCACCAGAGAGCGTTTGCGAACGTGATCATCCTCGGCCCAGTGCCATATACTGATCTTCTGGCCTTGATCGCTGGGGCCCGATTCGGATTCCTGTTCATGAAACGGGACCATCCAGCCAACCGCATCTCGAGTCAGAAAATACTACAATTCCTTGCTCTTGGGAAACCCTTCTTCTGCAGTTGGTTCTCCGAATATGCCGACCATCGGGACCTGATCCATATGACCGACGATAGCGCTGCGGCCTTGGGCGAATTCGAGCGATGGCTAGTCCGGGGCGATGCGCCGGGCGCAGTCGAGAGCCGACTTGCATTTGCTAAAGAGCAACAATTCTCGAAGTTGATCACACGGTTACCTTTCCACCTTTGACAGCCTCCTCGTTCATAGTGCGCGTCCCCGTCCATTCTTCCCGTTCGGATGGTCCAGCTTCCCGCTCCGATGCTGGACCCCAACTCTATCATGTCGCTTAAACGAGGCATATTCTACACCTTGTTGATGCAAGCTCCCACCTTGTTACTGTACTTCGTGGCGAGCATGCTGATGACCAGAATGCTAGGTGATGTCGGTCGGGGGGAGTATGCGCTGATCACCAACCATGTGGCTTTGTTGGCCATGGTGATCGGCCTCAATCTGGGCTATGGCCTGACGTTCTTCACCTCCAAAGCATCAGGGGATCCATTAGCTGTTGTTGGTGTCGCAGCTTGTTTTCTTTTGGTGAACATGTTCCTGACCCCGTTGCTTCTTTGGTGCATTTCCTTATCAGATATAATGTCCGGAGTTCTTATGCCACCCGAAAGGACCCATTGGGGATATTGGGCATTCATTTATTTGAGTGTGATGCTAGGATTGGTCAACACCTCTATCGGTGCCGTCCTGTTGGGCCTCAAGAAATTCAGGACCCTGAACTGGATGAGCCTGCTGAACGCTGCTCTAAGTGCAGCAGGACTGCTGATCCTCTTCAACCTTCGTGATCGTGTTGAGCCTGATGGATTATTGCCGATGGTTCTGATCGTTTCCGCCATTGCCATGCTCTTGCAGTGCTTGGCATGGTGCGCGGTCTATGCCATCCAGATCCATATAATTCCGCGACCCGTCTGGGCATGGGCCATAGTGAAGCCGATCCTGACCTTTTCCATTGTGGGCCACCTTAGCAACCTGATCAACTTGATCAATTACCGATTCGATGTCTGGGTAGTGGACTATTATCACGGTGCAGCAGAACTTGGACTATACGCCGTTGCTGTAGGCGTTGGTCAACTGCTCTTCAACGTTCCAGAACCATTCTCCAGAGTGGTCCAGCCCTTCCTTTTCGGCCAGGTGAAGGATGAGATGATCTCGCGATTCAAGGCCATTGCCCGATTGAATTTCACCACATTGACATTGCTTGCGATCTTGCTAGGCACCACTGCACCTTGGATCATCCCGTTGCTTTTTGGAGAGGTCTTTCTACCTTCTGTGACCCCGCTCTGTCTGCTACTACCCGGTATCGTATTCAGTGGAGTGTCCAAACTTCTTGCCCAACTCGTGGTGCAAGGAAGTCTTCAGCGATTCAACCTTTACGCCACGTCCATCGCGGCATTGGTCACCATTTGCTTGGACATGTTCCTGATACCGCGTTATGGGATCGAAGGTGCGGCCATCGCTTCCACCTTGTCCTACCTATCGGTACTGGCGATAATTCTGTTGACCATCCGGTTCCGATCGGGTATCGCCGTTCATGACGTTTTCTTGTTGCGACCTAGTGATATTCGTCAAATTGGCCAAAGTATCCGTTCCACAGCAAGACCATGACGAAGCACCGATCGATCAACCAACCAACCAACCGCGCGATCCACTATATCAATGACAGAACGAAGCTCTCCACTGGGGGTCAGGAATGAAGGAAGTCTCCGAATGGGTGATGACAGGATCCTTTGTTTGGCCGGATGGTGGCCTGGCGAAAATGATGTTGCAGGCATTTTCATACTAGAGCATATAAAAGCAATTGCTGCCCAGCGCCGGGTGGTTGTCGTGTACGTCGAGTTGCACAAAACGAATGCCCAATGGCCAAAAACAAAGGTCACGGTCGCATCAGAACACGGGCTTGTCGTTTACCGTATCGTGATCACCACACCGATACGCCGCTTCGGAGTAGCCGGGCTTCTGACCAGACGTGCGTACAGCCATGTTCTAGCTAAAGCACATCGTGAAGATCCGTTCGCGCTGGTACATATCCATGTGCGCACGGAGGCCACGGAACAAGCGCTGCCGTTCGCTTCAGCCCACCACTTGCCTGTTGTCCTAACGGAGCACAACTCCTTCTACCATTTGGGGATCCGTTCACTATCCCCTGCGCAGGAACCTAACGCAAGGCGCGCAATACGCACTTGGCTGGCCAGCCCCAGCATTGCGGCAGTGATGCCTGTTTCACGGGACTTGGGTCGCGTACTCCACGACGACTTCGGTGTAGGCGAGGAACTGATCACGATCATCCCAAACGTCGCTGCGGATGTCTTCCGGCCAAGACCGACCCCCCGGTCCGATCGACCTCGGTTGCTGCTGGCTGCGGTTTGGCGCGCACCGAAGGACCATGCCGTATTCATTGAAGCACTGGGTCAGTTACCTAAAGAACTAGTGGCTAAATGGCACATCGATTGGGCAGGTTATGGACCCAACTACGCATTGATACAACAGCAATGCCGGCGCAAACTTGCCCATGTCGACATTCGGTTCCCTGGCCGAATGGACAAGCCGACCCTGGCACATTACATGCAGCATGCCGATCTGTTCGTCTTGCCTACCACCGCCGATAATCTTCCTTGTGTAGTGCTGGAGAGTCTCTGCTGTGGTACACCGGTGGTTTCCATGGATGTTAATGGTCTGCCTGAGTTGATCGATGCGGAGAACGGCCTACTTGTGCCACCCAGGGACCCTGTTGCACTGGGCAATGCGCTGATCCACTTCTTCACACACCGAGAACAGTTCGATCGCCAGCATATCGCAACAAGGGCTGTACAACGATTTTGTGCATCTGCCGTTTCCGAACTGATCATCAACGTATACAGATCCGTACTACCGACAAACGTCGATCGACTTCCACCAGCTGAATCCCAATTCAACGTTCAGCGCGATCCTTTGACAGACCTCTAAGCTGAACCAGGGCCGCCCTTATGGCCATCCGTTTTTTTGTTCATGGCTACTTCCAAACACATTACGATCTTAGACCCCCTTCGCGGGGTGGCAGCAATTGCAGTGGTCCTCTTCCACTACAGCGTATCGGTGCTACCGACCATATCTAAGAGTCGGCTAACCTCTCCATTCTCATTGGGCGAACATGGAGTGGAAGTCCTTTTCGTCATCTCAGGATTTATCATCCCATACGCAATGCGATCATCGGGATACACTTGGTCGCATCTGCGAAGGTTCCTAGCTCGGCGATACGTCAGGATAGCTCCTCCAGCCTATTTGGCGGCGACACTAATGGTGCTATTCTACTACATTGCTGTATTCCTGAAAGGCCAACCAGTGGAAGGGAATAAAATACCCGCTCTAACGATACGGACCATTCTGGACAACCTGACCTTCATCTCCGGGTATTCGGAAACAGGATGGTTCAACTTCGTTTATTGGAGCTTGATCGCGGAATTCGAGTTCTACGTTCTGCTGGCTCTGATCTTCCCTTTTTTACGGCCGGAAAGCCCGAAATGGGCATTCATCCTCATCCTCGTTGCCTTCGCTCTTGCCCCCTTCATTGCTGATCCAAAGCTCTTTGGTTCTAGCGCCTATTTTCTTTTCGGGATGTTGGTCTTCATGTGGACCGGAACCGACATGGGCCGGACCATTTTGGCGGTGGTTGGAGTATTCGCTGTTAGTGTGGGAGCGATGGTCGATGGTTTCATTCCGGTTGTGATCTCCATGGTAGCTGCGCTGCTCATTGCATCCAAAAACCACCCTTCGATGGGCAGGTACGGACTGGCTTGTCAAGAGCTCCTTCAACCTTTACATCACCCATATACCAGTTGCTTACTATACCGAGGCCGTGTTGAAACAAGCCATTCGCTTCCATTTAGCGCCCGTGGGCAAGGTGGTACTTACAGCGTTCTATACGGTACTTGCCTTGCTCGTACCCGAATTGTTCTACAGAAGGGTAGAACTACCATTCCTAAGATCATCCAAGCAGATCGGTCAACAGACCCTGCGGTCCACCCCCCCCGCGATCTCCGCATGACCGGGATGTACGAACCTTGATCATTGAAGGCTAAACTTCTACATGCACATCCTGCATACGTTCGCCAACAACTCTTCTGTCCCGTATTTGAGCTGGTTCGCTGAACGTGCCAGGCGTGAAGGAGGTGTGTGGTACACGTTCCTCATCCTCTTTCCAGAGCGGCCGGAAATGATGGATGAGATGCGCGACAAAGGCTTCACGGTCATTTGGATACCATTCAATGACAAGAAGCGTAAGTGGGGTATGATCCGAGCACTACCTCTATTGTGGTGGCATATGCTCCGCATCAAACCGGACATCGTACACTGCAATCTATTCGACGATAGTCTACCGGGCCTCATTGCCGCGTGGTTTGCGGGTATCCGTACAAGAGTTCTCACCAGGCAGGACACGGGCTATCATTGGATGCATGCCCGTAAGTGGGTCCTGTTGGATCGTTGGAACGCGAGGTTAGCGACCCATGTCATCGCTATATCCAACGAATGCATGCGTTACCTTATCGAGAAGGAAAATATACCTGCTTCGAAGGTGACGATGGTGCATAACGGCATACCGGAGGATCTGTTCACCAACCAAGACGCTTTGGCCATAAAGCGGTTGCGAGAGCGATTTGGGACCCATGACAGGTATCCGGTCATTGGCACCGTGGCGCGCTTTATCGAGTGGAAGGGATATCGGACCATCGTCGCATCCGCACGATCGCTCGTTCGGCAACATCCAAACGCGATCTTCCTATTCTGCGGCCAAGGACCGCAAGAGGCTGAAGTACGACAATGGGTGGTCGATGCCCAGTTACAGCACCATGTGGTCTTTACCGGTTGGGTGGAACGAGCCGAAATGCCGTCTTTCTTCGGCCTTCTGGATATTTACTTGCACGCTGCAGAAATGGAACCCTTCGGATTGGTCTATGTTGAGGCTATGATGAACGCTGTGCCTGTGATCAGCACCCGCACTGGTGCAGCGTTGGACTCCATTGTGGATGGAACGAACGGTTTCTTAGCTCACGAAAGGACGCCCCAAGCACTTGCCCGTAGCATTGAACGGTCACTTGCCTCGGACCTCGCAATTATAGGCCGGGCCGGCCGTGTTACAGCCTTGGCCATGTTCCCGTTCGAGGTGATGTGGCGTGGCACTATGACCCTTTATCGGAAAGCACTCAACGACCGCAAATGAACCAAGTTCGGGTTTCAGTCATCGTGCCCGCCTACAATTCGGCCCAATGGCTTGCTTCGTCCATTGGCTCTGTCCTAGCGCAAACGATGCCCGATCTGGAAGTGATCATTGTCAACGACGGATCCACAGATAGAACAGCGGCGGTTGCGGATGGTTTCCACGATCCCCGAGTAAGGGTCTTGAACCAGCACAACGGTGGTGTGAGTGCCGCGCGTAACAAGGGCATTGAGCATGCCAAAGGAATGTTCGTCAGTTTTCTGGACGCTGATGACGGCATGGAACCCGATAACCTACAGATCAAGCTGGAAGCACTGAAGGACCCTGCCATGGATTGGGTGTTCGGCGACCTGATCATGTGCGATCAGCTCCTAGAACCAACGGGAGCTGTGCTACAAGGTACAGGCGGGGACGTGCTGCGCACCATTCTCCTGGGCACACACACTGCAGTGCCGGCTCCTTGTAGTAACATCTTGGTTCGTCGCCGATGTTTCGATAGTGGGATCAGATTCGATACCCAACTATCCAATTCAGCCGATCAGGATATCGCAATACAATTGGCCTCCAACTTCAGGTACCAACATATTCCGATCCCACTGAACCGGTACAGGGTTCTTCCCGCTAGCATGAGCCGTGATATCGGACTCTATCAGAAGGACCATCTGGCGTTGATCAACAAAGCGGTCCGTTCCGGTCTTTTGAACCATCCGGGCTTCCGACGCACCTGCCTAGCGAACGCCAACTGGTCCATCGGCGGCAGTTGGTGGTTGAATGCTGGCCAAAGACGAAAAGCACTTCCCTTCTTTATCAAAGCGATCTTGATGCGACCGATGTTGCTGTTACGACCGTTCCGACGCTCCTGAACAAGCGTGGTCAAGGAAGAACACGGCACCAAAGTCGTTGGATCCCGAAGCGATACTCTGCCTCGATCACCTCAATACCGCAGCTTGTCAGTAGATCGCCGAGTTCGTATCGATCGAACTCGGTCACGTGATCATCATCCGTGTAATTCAGCTTTGCGCCGAGCTCAAGACGATACTGGTTCAGGTAGGTCTTGTCGAAATCCGGAAGCTCAATGTAGATGAACGAGAAGAACTCCCTGAACGACATCAAGAACTCCTTAGGCTCATCCAAGTGCTCCAGGATATGGGACAAAACGAGGAGATCGAATCGCTTCGTATTGGACCGAAGGAACTCCAGTGCATCAGTATGGAAGAACGAGAGGTTGGATGGGTTCTGCATGGCCTTTGCCCTGGCAATGGCACCAGCATCATGGTCAACGCCTACCACTTCGTAAGCCTTTGCAGCGATCGCACGACCGACATCACCGGAATTGCATCCCAGATCGAGCACCGTCATGTTGGCGTCAACGCGCCGCAACAGGAACTCACGCGCAAACCGACGGAACGGATGAGCCTCTGGGCCATACTGTCGAAAGGATGTCTCCAAGGCCAACCGTTCAAAGATCCACTCCAGCTCCAAATACAACTTAAGCTTGCTTCGCGTACCCAAGGGTAACACCCGATGGGTCCAGTATAGCAAGGAAAGTAACAGGTTCCTCGGCTTCTTGCGCGGATATCGTACACCCATGAACGGCTCGTTCAGATCGTAAAGCTCTTCAAGTCAACGGTGATCGTAACGATCGAGCCTCGCTCTGCAAGTATAACTCCCACCTCCAAGCATCGGCCATCATATCGTGAAGGTTACGCTCTGCACACCAACCCAATTGCTCCTTGGCGCGTGTGGTATCGGAATAAATAGCGCCGACATCACCGGTGCGCCGAGGCCCAAGGCGATAGCGCAACTGGACCCCACTTGCTCTTTCGAACGCTGCAATCGCCTCCAACACGCTTACACCGGTCCCCGTGCCCAGATTGAACACCGCATGGGAAGTTGACATGCCACCACTCCTGGCCAGGTGCAGTGCCTGAACGTGTGCGGATGCAATGTCTGAAACATGCACGTAATCCCGTATGCACGAGCCATCCCGAGTTCCGTAATCACTTCCATGCACGAGCAATTCTGGCCTCATACCTATCGCCGTGCTGGTGATCAGCGGCACCAAACTACTCGGTGCGTTGAGGGGGGCTTCGCCGATGAGTCCTGAGGGATGGGCGCCCACAGGATTGAAATAACGCAAAGCAATGATCCGGAGCTCTGGATGGATGCGCGATAGATCCTCAAGAATACGCTCGCCGATCTGTTTGGTGTAGCCGTAAGGCGATTCGGCGCGGCCGAAGACCGTATCCTCGCTCACCGGTAGTTCAGTGATGTTCCCATAGACAGAGCATGACGAAGAGAAAATGAAGTCGCTCACTCCATGCCGGAGGGAGCTTTGGACGATGTTCAGCAGAGAAGCGATGTTATTGTGGTAGTACTTGTTCGGGTCGGAGATCGATCCCGGCACTGACTTGAACGCCGCGAAATGTATCACACCCGAAATGCCCGGCTCATCGGCGAACACACGTTCCAACGCCGCTGCGTTGCAAAGATCCACCACATGATTGCGAATCCTCCTGCCAGTGATCCTTTCGATCCGGTCGAATGCTGCAGCATCCGAATTCGAATGATCGTCCAACGAAACGACCTCACAGGCCACTCGCCCGATCAGCTCGATGATGGTGTGCGAGCCGATGTAACCCGCTCCACCAGTGACCAGGACCTTACTTTGGTGTGCCATAGATATCCTTATAAACCTTTTCCGCAATGCGAAAGTTGCGATACTTTTCTGCTACCGCTCTTATGCGAACGAATAGCTCTTCACGTGTATGGGTGCTAAGGATCCCGTCCATTTTCCTTATAGCTCGTTGATACGATGGCTGATCAAGTCGTTCCAGAACGCAACCGATATCGTTCGTGCGAATGATCTCCGAGTCATCTGAAATATCGGCCGTTATGATCACAGGCAGGCCCAGCGCCCAGTATTCACCGTCCTTGATCGGCGTGCAATAACGCTTTGTTGGCACAGGACGCACAGGAGTAAGCGCAAAATCCGCAAGGCCAATGTAATCCGGAACATCCTTGTGAGCTACCGAGAGGACCGTGAACATGGACGTATCCAAACCGGAGCGCTCCATAAAAGGGAGCAATGAGTTCAGTGTATGGCCCGTAAGCAGCAGTACATGAAATCGCTGCCCCCAAAAATCCCGCGCTACTCGAAGGAGATCGAACACTTCTTGATCCAAATAGATACCGCCGAACTTACCCGCATAAACCGCGACCAATTTACCGTGCAACCCCAACAGTTCAAGCAGTTCCTTCCGTTTGACATTACGAAGGGAGAATTTCTCCAGGTCCACACAGGCGGGCTTCACGTGATACCGCTTGATCGCAATACCGTACGCATGGAGCGCGTATTCCTTCATACCAGAAGCAGCGGCAATAAGCTCTTTGGCTCGAGCGGTTTGCAACCGTTCGAACAAGAAAAGTACTTTGAAAGCAGGCCCACTACGACACCATGTGCCGTTCTCCACCATGGCCTCTGCATGCGGTTCGAAGCTGTCTATGACCAACGGCCTACCAGTTATCATCGAAAGGAGATAGCCGATCATTCCGGCAGGGGTACACCACGCATGTATAGTGTCTATTCGCTCGCGGCGTATCGTCCTTAGCGATCGGTAGATCATGCCCGCCACCATAAGCATACCACCAAACCCGAAGGCTCTGTAACGAACTCGGTGATAAGTGACCCCTGGCTCTAGTTCGATCTCCTCCCGCTCAGCGCCGCTCTTCTCCAGAGTTATCAAATGGATGCGGCTCCCTACTGGAAGAGCGCTCAACATAATTCGCAAGTAGGGTAGCGTATAGGTCTGTATAAGGGCATCGGCATAGCTCCAATAGGTTACCACCAGAATGCTCCGCACTGCCCGGGCTGACGCTGTTACGGCAGAGACCATGATCGGCGGTTCCAGTAGTGAGGTGCCCATTTTAGCGGATCAATCCTACCTCAGACAGCTTTCGCTTGGGATACCTTGGCCCCGGCACCTTCCCGTTCCTTTTTCGTTTCGAACGATCCCAGACCCAAGTGAGCCGTACCCATTCGAAATTCCCGCAGATCGAAACCTTTGCCTACAGCCTCATTAGCCCTCTTGATCTTGGCTAAGAACATCATGATATACAACCCGCTAATGAAGAACGGCACCATGGGTATCTTGAAACGCACCAAGGCGCCGAAATTCGGCGTGGTCACACCCACAATGAATGCGAAAAGTAGTGCAAAGAACATGGACATCAACAGCAATGGGACACCGACCATGCACCGCACCATAAAAATGGGTCCTACCCTGAAGAGTGTCAGCACGGCCAATCCTAAAACCCATAGGTTCTCCAAGCCGCTCATCATCATCACGGCATTGTTCGACTCCCAAATATAGGGCCTGAACAAGGCTGCGTTGGTCGCCACCGGAAATTTCGAGAATACTCCTGACCATGTGCCATCCAGTTTGCCGACATCGAAGGAATTAGAGCCGTAGGATTCCGTTCGGACCAGATCGTTCTGCGTGACCTGAATGGTCTCCAGCGCGCCATCCAGTTTGAACTTGTCCAGTTGGTCACCCAAGCGCGTCAGCACGAGAAAAGACAAGCCTACCATTACCACCGCGGCCATGGGCACTACAACGAATTTAACTAGCGCGTTGCGGATACGTACCACTCTGAAATAGAACAACCATAACATGGTCGCAGGGAACAGCACCATGAAAATATACGGCTTCACCAATATCATCATCGTCCCACTAAGGACCAGTACGATAGCCTTTTTTGTGATATTCCGCTTTTTGAAGAACACCTCGTCCACAGCATGCACCCAAAAACACACGGCGCTGAAACTGAAGGTATCCTTGAGAATAGCAGAGCCCCAGAAAACGCACGATGGCATGAATAGGAAACCGATGGCCAACTTCGATCTCAACTGAGGAAAGTAGCTTACGAATGTCCGGAAGGCGGCCCAGACCCCGAAAAAAGAAATACTTGCGACCAATAGTGTAGTGATCAAATAACTATTGAAGGTGATCAGGGCGAGGATGCTGGTGATGCGCAGCACAACGAAGGTGCGGTCATCTGTGAAGACATATTGGAACGGTTTTGCAGTATCCAATGTGTACTGCGACCATGCCCGCACAGAATTATCTCCGAATAACTGGGTCAAATACTCCAACGGTTGGACCAGCGCCAAATTCCTCATCGCAACTGCCGAAAAGAAATAGGCCGTCGTATCCCCTCCTTGGTAATAATAGAAGTAGATGAGACTGAATACCAGACCACCAAACAGTTTCGCAAGAAAGCCCCAGAGGTAATACTCGTACTCCGGATGGTTCCGCAACATGATGTTCTTGTCCCTCGCAAAATTCAGATAAAGCACGGCCACGTATATCAAAGCCAGCACATATTCCCAATAGGTAATGACCACTTCCCCATGGTAATGGATATAGATCAATGGTATCACTGTGCTCATCTATCAATTCGAAGCCTACTCCACAAAGCCATCATCCTGCCTGAATGTACGCAAACAGCGATCATTCGCGGTCAACACCCCCTTTCTCTTCATCCGCCCGCCAAAGACCCGAAATAGCCAAGGCAATTATCGCGAACATCGCGAACCGCACGCAAGTGGTGTACCTCGCTTGAATAGTGAAGGGCACATGGATCAAACCCACATACACCAAGCAGAATAAGAATGGCCACGTCGCGCGCAGATGGATGACCTTGCGCCGATAGGCCAGTGGCAGCAACACAATAGCCATCAAGAACGTGACGCCAGTGACGGTAGTAGCGTATAACATCTGGAAGCGCGCCGGAAGTGAAGCGCGCTGGAAATCGCCCCGCTGGATCCCGATAACCCAAAGTCGAACTGCCGTATAGGATTTGTACGCCACGGTATACCAGGGGTCCTTCCACATGTGGTCAAGTCCTTTTTTCACCAGCAATTTTTCCTGTAGCATGGCATAATTCGAATTAAAGGTATTCTCTGCGGGGTACGGAAGCAGATGCCTGGATCGCAACATGACCGAATCCTTTTCTGTCAACAGCGGCCGTAGTTCGTCAAGGACCCCCCCCCACTCTTTCTCGAAATCAGCAATGTGGCCCGGAACTGAGTCCGGCGGCGTGAACCTGATCAACTCATCTCCAGTGAAATTACGCATTGACAGATGGTCAGTATACGCCGGCATCTTGCCGCACCAGTAAGCAAAGTGCATATAGCCTCCACCACCTTGAATGGTTGTAAGTCTGAAAACTCCATGGTGTTTCAGATTCCAAAACCCAAAAGGGAGGATGGTGACGATGAACACAAGCAGAAAAACCAAATGGCCCTTGAGGTCGAACTGCTTGCGATCGAACGAGATCGCGAAGATCGAGTACAGTAAAGGAAAGAGCAGGAATACCGGTTTGCATTGAACAACGAAACCGATCAATACACCCAATAAGATGGAAACCCGGAACGGCCAGCGACCGGGCCTAAGGACCAAGAAAAGGAACAGGCTGATCCCGAACAATGCGGATACTTCTGTATAGACTTGGGTGATGTAGTATGGCACATTCACCATGGGCAGGAACAGCACCATGAACAAGTTCCGGGAAGTCCAACCGCTGTCGAACCTCGCGATCGTGCGCAGAGTAAGATAGAATGCTAACCAATAGAGCACGAATTGGACGCCGATCATGGCTTTCCAACTTCCGAAAACGAGGATCACCCCTGCAAGGAATAATGGATAACCCGGATTGCGGAAGGTATCCGGATAGTCCCCATCCAACCACCACCACATGCTATACTCTCCATGCAAGATCCCCTCCGCCAAACCCAAATACGACCACGTGTCCGACAGCACAACGTTCCGGGTGGACCACATTATCACCAAGGTCATCAGGATATTGAGGATCACCAAGACCACAAAGGCTTTGCGTGTACCCAATAGACGCTTACTGAACGAGACTATGTGCATTATGATTTGACTTTGATCCGAAACCCAGGAACATTTTGACCGAAGACGCACAAAATGATGAAAATACTTGATCCCTTGGCAATTTTGCCAGATGGCGCCTCAACTTCGACCCACTAGCCGCGTTCTGGCCGCTGGCGGGTGATCAATGATGATACGGACTCCCCTGTAATATGGAGGCTGCCCGGTACAACTGCTCCGCGAATAGTACGCGGACCAATTGATGCGGAAATGTCATGGCCGATAGGGCCAAGACCAGATCGGCCCGATCACGCACGGCATCTGTCATACCATAGGCACCGCCGATAACGAAGGCCACCTGCCGAACTCCTTGG
>Ga0105049_10001517_pt1 | contig 27474 bp, 25 predicted proteins | sample MAT06_FD_78087 | JGI IMG/M metagenome (GOLD analysis project Ga0105049, IMG submission 78087) | Freshwater microbial communities from Lake Fryxell liftoff mats and glacier meltwater in Antarctica - MAT-06 | ecosystem: Environmental > Aquatic > Freshwater > Ice > Liftoff microbial mat | place... | reverse complement strand
TTGCCCCAAGTTTGCAGCGATTCTACATACTTTTTCGATAGCCTCGCGATAACTCGCTATAAATGGAGTAACTCAAATTTCAGATCATGATCTAGATTCAGACGATCACATTCAGACGATCAAATTCAGATGATCAAACAGCTTCAAAAATCTCAGGTGAATTAACAGGTCAGTAAATTCTGCCTTTGCATCCGGCCTGTGTATGGGTTTGGATGGAGATGTGACATTATGGGCGATCGCCCCAACCGCTCACCCTAACTCAAATCTTTTCCGTTCCGCCTACCCACTCTTCATCGTCGAGACTTGGCTTATGACAGACGCACAACGTCCATCTACTCCGCCCCCATCCATGCCTCGGACTCCGCCACCCCCACCACCGCCCGGTGGTCGGCCTGCCCCGGCAGGGGATGCTGGGCAAACCCAGTATATGCCCTCCCAAACCATGCCCCGCACCGCCGCCACCCGCGCCAATGGGCCAGCCACAGCGATTAATGCTCCTCCCCCCTCCGCCAGCGCCCCAGCCATGCGGCCTCCAGCGGCGACTCCCCCCCCTGCGCCCCCGCCACCGATGGGGCATCGACCTGCCGCTCCCCCCCGCGTCGGGGTAGCCCGTAGCCAACCCAGCGCTGGCCAACCGACCTTGGCTCAATTGGTCAAAGAAGCCTTTGATAAAGGGTTCTCAGACATACATGTAGGCGTTAGCGAAATACCGCGCTTCCGGAACCGAGGCGAAATCGACACCACCAATTATCCGCCCACCGATCATGAAACCTTCATGAGTTGGCTCCAAGAAGTGCTGTCTGACAGTGAAATCAAGCGCTTTCAAGAAACCCTTGATTTTGATGGAGCGGCTCAATACGACTTCTCGCGGGTGCGGATCAATATTTTTGATACCTTGCGGGGGCCTGCCATGGTTATGCGTTTGATCCCGGTGAAAATTCTCACCCTCGATCAGTTAGGCGCACCGGCAATTTTGCGGGATCTATGCCACCAGCACAAAGGGTTGATTTTGGTGACCGGGCCAACGGGATCGGGGAAATCGACCACGATGGCGGCGATGATCGACTACATGAACCGGGAGATGCCAAAACACATCATCACCATCGAAGACCCGATTGAATTTGTCCATACCAGTCGCAAGTCTTTGATTAAGCAGCGGGAGGTGGGCATGCATACCATGCGATTTGATAACGCCCTCAAAGCCGCACTTCGGGAAGACCCCGATGTGATTTTGGTGGGAGAAATGCGAGATCAAGAAACGGTTAATACTGCCCTCAAAGCTGCCCAAACTGGTCACTTGGTCATGGGAACCCTGCACACCAACAGTGCGGTAAAAACCATCGAGCGGATTATCGGTCTCTATGAGCCAGACCAACAGGAACCGATGCGGTTGGCGATCGCCGAATCCCTGGTTGCGGTTGTGGCTCAAGGCCTATGCCGCACCACCGATGGCAAGCGCGCCGCCTTCCATGAGGTCATGATCAACACCGACGCCATCCGTGACTACATCCGCCGAGGCGATTTGGATGAAGCCGAAGCCCTCATTCCCCGATGCGAATTTGATGGCATGTGTACCATGAACCAGTCTCTCTACCGCCTCTACGAAGCGGGTCGCATTACCGAGGAAACGGCACTAGAAATGTCGCCTAAGACCAACGAAATGGCACAAATCCTCCGAGGTCGAGTGTAAACTCACCCCCAGCCTGCGTCTTCTGGCAACGGCAAGGATTTGAGAAAAGCGGGAGTCTCAAAAGGCTCCCGCTTTTTCTGAACACCGTTCCTCATCGAGATCCCTCGTCGAGATCCCTCATCGAGATCACCCCTAGCTTGCCCCGTCCACTCATTCATCGTGCTGCCACTCATCCTGCCGCCCTCCTTGCCAATGAGTCACTCCCAGTCCCACCGTGTCAGCTTCGTGTCAGCTTCGTGTCAGCTTTAGGTTGTGTCAGCTTTAGGTTGTGTTGGCTTTAGGTTGTGTCAGCTTTAGGTTGTGTTGGCTTTAGGTTGTGTTGGCTTTAGGTTGTGTTGGCTTTGTATAGTCGGCGTTGAGGCGATTTCTTTTAATTTTGTCGTTGATGATGTCACGCCTACCGTTTCCGTAAGGGTTATGGCCTATAAATCTCCATCTTTGGATAGCTTTAAAGGGCTGGCTCTGTTTACGCCGGGGGGAGATCTGGTGTATTGCATTGACCCCCATAAGCAATCTCGCTGGCATCTCCAACTCTGTGTGCAGTTACAGAAATGGCTCGATTTATCAGAGCCGCCCCATTTCCTCGTCCCGTGCTACACAGCCACGGTCGATTTGTGGCGCGACCCACACACCCAGGAAATGCGCTACCAAGCCGAAGCCTATCCGCTGGTCTTGCGCTATCAGGGGTTGCTAAATGCATTGTTTGGGTTAGACCAGGTTATTTGGCAGGCGGCAGCTCGTCAGGAGGGGATCTGTGAGCCTTGGACGTTGGATAAGTATCGGCAGGAATTTCCGAGTTTATGGGAGAACCACGATCTGGTGGTTCAGTCCCACGAATTATCTATGCAAGCCTATGGAATGGATGAGGGAGCCGCCAACGCTATGACCCAAGCAAACAGCTTTAGCAATAGCCCATCGCCGCTCACCGCCAAAGAGTGGATAGCCTCGGCTCAAGCGCCAGAATCGTCGTCTGGCTATGTGTTGCGGCTTTATATTTCGGGCAGTAGCGGTGTGACCGAAGGAATTTTGCAAAACCTCCATGAAATGTTGGAGCGATCGCTCCAACGCCCCTACACCTTGCGCATCGTCGATATTCATAAAAACCCCGAGCAGGCGGAGCAAGACCGAGTTACAGCCACCCCGACATTGGTTCGCGTTCATCCGCTGCCCGTCCGCCGCTTGGTGGGCGATTTGCAGAATGTCGGCCAACTCCTCCAAACCTTTGGCAGCCTCGATTATTAAAGTCTCCTCCTCTATCTGCGCCGCGTTTTAGTTGGATAGCGTTTTAGTTGGATAGCGTTTTAGTTGGATAACGTCATGACTGGGTGCGGTCTGCGGCTAACGTGCCAAGTTGTGCGGGGATGATGACTGCATGGGGCTGGACACCAGCGCCGGAAATCTGGGCTGGGATTTTGTGCCGGGAACCAAGGGGTGTGGCAAGATCCGAGGAGGCGAATCCATGAACGATGGGGAGTTAGTATGTCGCTTCAAGCCTCGAAAATTTTTGATCTGTTGAAGCAGAAGCGTTCAGAATTTGCTCAATTTAGCCAAGAAACGGCTGCGCGGATGAGTGAATACCATGGGGCGCTGGCGGATTTTGTTGAGCAGCCAGAGGTAGAGCGCATGGCGTTGTTAAAGCGCCATACGGAGATGTTGGGGGCGCGCCCGGTTGAGTCGTTGGCGGCGGCGAAGCAGGGCGTCGTTGCAGCGGGCTTGGTGTGGCAAAGCCGTGAGGAAAGCCATGTTTGGGTGCGCGATCGCCTTCAGGGGGTGACGACGTTTGCGGTGGATGGTTCGCAGATTTACCCTGGCAAAGATTTATCGATTCCGGTGGCGCTGGTGCAAATTGGCTGGTTTGAAAACCCCCACCAAGCCGATGGCAGCTACACGAAGGATGTGCGGGTGGATGTGATGACCCCGGAGGCGCTGCGGGATGAGAATGGAGATTTTGCCGATCGCAAGGTGAATATGCGGCGGTATGAAATGGAAATTGATCGGTTGGTGGAATACATTGAGGCTCACCCTCAAGCCGAAAACTGCCTGCTGTTTTTGGATGGCTCGATGGTGGCGACCTTTGCAACGCGGTTTGATGAGGCTACCCAGAAGTTTTATGTGAATGCGTTGAAACGGCTGTTGCGCGCTAGTGAGCGCTATCAAGTGCCTGTGGTGGGCTACATCGATACCTCCTATGCTGATGACCTGACGTTGATGTTGCGCCGGCTGTATGGCCTGTCTGAGGCCACCATGGTTCATGATGCCCAGTTGGTTAATCGGTTGCCCTTAGAGTGGGGCGATCGCACCTCGTTATTTCGCTGTGAGCGCGCTGAGATCCTCAGTGGCTACGAAGAACAGCAGCATCGTATTGGCTTTTTGTATCTCAAAACCACCCGCGAAAATTACCCCGTGCGTCTAGAGATTCCCCTCTGGGTCTACGAAGCAGGGCGATTGGAGCAGATCATAGACTGGGTGCGTGCCGAGGTGATTGTGGGTGGGGGCTATCCCTATGCCATCGAAACCGCCGACCAAACAGCGGTGTTGCAGGCGAGCGATCGCGCCCTCTTCTTCCAAATTGTGCAGGAGTGGGCCGCGCGGGAAAATCTCAAGCTGCGCCTGTCTCGCAAAATGGTGAGCAAAATGCGGCGACGGTGACACCCCTAGCTGGCTCAGATCTCCCCAGAGCTTTAAAGAATTCCAAGTATCCGGAGGAAACTAAGAAAGAGCCGCTTATCATAGCGAAGGTGTCAGTGGGGAGATAGCAATGGGTATGAGTTGGAACCGGAATGGACAGAGGCTTGGCCGCAGATTCAAAAAATGGATGCTAGTGCCGACCCTCAGCGTGATGTCTGGCCTTTTACCTAGTTGGGCGATCGCCAGCCCTGCTACTGAGTCTCAGCCATCGCGCTCACCCCAGACGCGACCCCCAGAAACGCCCCTACCGTGGCAAGTGGGGCAAGTCTCGCCGCCCTTACCCAGCAACCCCAACGATGCCCCCAACGACCCCGACAGCCCCTTCCTCCAACCCTCTGTGCCGCTGCTGATTAGCCCACCAGAGCCATTACCGATGTTAGAGGAGCCTGCGCCAGGGGCACCGCCAACGCCAGGAGACCCGTCTACCCAAACCGTTGAGGTGACAGACATCCAAGTGGTCGGCAGCAGCATCTTTTCAGATGCGGATCTAGAAGCGGTGGTGCAGCCTTTTGAAGGGCGATCGCTCACTGTCGAAGAATTGCGGTTAGTGGCGGATGAAATTACGCAGCTATATCTCAACCAAGGCTATCTCACCTCCCGTGCCGTGTTGGTGAGCCAAGATATTGTTGGGGGCATCGTCGAAATTCAAGTGATTGAGGGCAGCCTAGAAACCATTGAGATCGAAGGCAACCGCCAGGTCAACACCGGCTATATCCGTAGCCGCGTCGCCCTTGGTGCGAACACCCCCTTCAACCAGTTTGCCCTCGAAGACCAACTGCGCCTGCTCCGGCTCAACCCCCTCTTTGACAACGTCGAGGCCAGTTTAAGAGCCGCAGAGGGGCTGGGGCAAAGCATCCTCACCGTGCGCGTGACCGAGGCCAACCCCTTTTATGGCTACCTGGGGTTTGACAACTACTCCCCCGCGAGTGTGGGGTCTGAGCGCATGACCCTGGGCTTGGGCTACCGTAACCTTACGGGCATTGGGGATGAACTCAGCGCCACCATCCGTCGCACCACCACCGGAGGCGGGCGGCAATATGACTTTGGCTACCGGGTGCCGCTCAATGCCATGGATGGAACTCTATCGCTGCGGGTGGCTCCGAGCGACTTTACCATCACCGATCCTGCCTTTGAAGCGCTCGATATCAACGGCAGCACTGATTTCTATGAAGTCAGCTTTCGGCAACCCTTATGGCGATCGCCCCGCGAAGAATTTGCGCTCTCTTTGGGCTTTAGCTACCGCGATGGTGAAACCCTCTTTGGCGATTTTATTCTCGACTCTAGCACCACCTCGGTGATCCGCTTTGGGCAAGATTTAGTGCGCCGCGATGTGCAAGGAGCTTGGGCGGTGCGATCGCAATTTAGCCTGGGCACCGAACTTTTCGATGCCACTACCCTTGGCAACCCCAATGGCCAGTTTTTTAGCTGGCTGGGGCAACTCCAGCGGGTGCAAATTCTCAACCCCAACAACTTACTCATTCTCCAAGCCGATCTCCAATTGACCCCCGACGCCCTCCTGGCCTCCGAGCAGCTTGCGATCGGTGGGGGGCAATCCCTCCGAGGGTTTCGGCAAAATGCCCGCCTCGGTGACAACGGCTTCCGCCTTTCCATCGAAGACCGCATCACCCTCGCTCGCGATGAGGCCGGAGCCTCAATCTTCCAACTGGCACCCTTTGCTGACATTGGCGCAGTTTGGAATGATGGCAACAACCCCCAAGATACCCCTGATCAAAACTTCCTGGCCGGCATCGGCTTGGGCGCTCTGTGGGAAGCCTCCCCTAACCTCAGCATCCGTCTCGATTCCACCCTGCCTCTGATCGATCTCAATGACCGAGGGGAAAATGCCCAGGATCTCGGCCTTTATTTCAGCGTCAACCTGCGATTCTAAAAGCCTGACGCTAAACGCTGAAATGGCGAACGTTAGCGGACTCTGTGGGTCGGTTGCTCAGTTTATAGGCTGGATGGCGTTCAATGGGATGTCGCCGAACTTAGGGGTCTATGGGGTTAGGACAGACCAGCGTCATTCCCGTGAAAACGGGAATCCATGGATTGCACGACTCTCAAGATGGATTCCCGCCTGCGCGGGAATGACAGGTAAATGGCCTAAGCTGTCCTAAGCTTTATGACTATGGCTATATTATGACTATGGCTATATAAGGGGCGATCGCCCCCTAGCCTACAGAATGTCTTAGCCTAGACACCCGAATTTTCGTTAGACAAGGAGCGATAGAGGTCTTGGAGCGCTATTTCCGTTGGCTCGTAGGTGGCTAATACCTGCACCATGTGGTGGGCTAACTCGTCATTTGATAGATGTTCAGATGCGTCTTCTAGGAGCCGACATAGCTCCGAGTAGGCCATCGCGCCCACAATTGCGCTGCTCGACTTCAGCGTATGCACGGCGCGAACCATGGTAGGGCGATCGCGCTCTGTGATCGCTACCTTGAGGGTGTTCAGTTGCCGAGGGGTTTCGTGTAAGTAGCAGTCGATCAGCTCGATCAAAATTTCATCGGCGCTTTCTCCGACATCTTCGCGAAACGCTTCTAATACGCTGTGGTCAATGATTTCGTGGGAGATGAGGGTGAGCATGGTCGCCAGATCTTGAGATCGGCATTGCTCTAAAACCTGGGCGAGGGCTTGGAGCCGGATTGGTTTGCTGAGGTAGCCATCCATCCCAGCCGCTAGGCATTCATCGCGATCGCCCTGCATGGCGTTGGCCGTCACCGCAATCAACTGAGGGCGCTGGGCTGGCCACCGCTGGCAAATTTTGTGGGTGGCCGTGATGCCGTCCATTTCTGGCATTTGCACATCCATCAACACCACATCATAGGAATGAGCCTCTAACGCTTCCAAGACTTGGAGGCCATTCCCCACCACATCGGCCTCATGACCCAGGCGTTCTAACAGGCGCAGAATGACTTTTTGGTTCACCGTATTGTCTTCGGCCACCAAGATTCGGAGGGGATCGGTGGTTCGTGCCGGAGACAGGAGAGACAGGTGAGTAGGGGCGATCGCCCCTGACCCAAACACCGTTTCCAAAACGTTATAAAACTGCGATCGCTTCACGGGTTTGCTCAACCGCCCCGCCCAACGCAGCGACTCTAAGGCCGGATCTGCGCCCCCTAGCGGAGTCATCAAAATCAACGGCACCTCATCCACGGGCAGTTGCTGTAATCGATGCAACCCTGGCAGATGATGATCCACCAGCACCGCATCAAACCCTGCCCCCTGCTGCAACCACTCCAACACCGCCTCGCCAGACTCAGCCACGCAGGAGGGCATTTGCCAGCGCTGGGCGCAGAGGGTAATGTGATGCTGATATACCGGGCTAGCGTCGGCAATTAAGATCCGCCGACCCATCAGCGCCGAGTTTGGCAGCCCGGGGGTAACGCCAGATTCAGGGGCGATCGCCTGCACCACCACACTAAAGTAAAACGTAGAACCAGTGCCTGCTTCACTTTCGACCCACAAGCGCCCCCCCATCAGCTCGCTCAGGCGTTGGCTAATCACCAGCCCCAGCCCCGTCCCGCCATACTGCCGATTAATCGACGAATCGACCTGGCAGAAGGGTTGAAACAGGCGATTCAGCCGATTTGCAGGAATCCCAATTCCCGTATCTTCCACCGCAAACCGCACGGCATATCGCAGATCGGCTCCCGATTGCAGCGCCGCCGAGAGCGGACGGGCATCTACCGCCACCGTGATATGGCCGTGATGGGTAAACTTGACGGCATTGGAGAGCAAATTTACCAAAATCTGCTGCAACCGCTTCGCATCTCCTAACACCCGAGCGGGCACCTCAGGGCTCAGGGCATAGGACAGATCCAAGCCCTTTTCGGCGACTTGGGGCGCAATCAAATCAATGGCCGTTTCGAGGTATTCGGGCAGATCAAAGGGGGCTGCTTCGAGATCTAGCCGCCCCGCCTCAATTTTGGAGAAATCGAGCACATCGTTAATGATGGCAATCAGCGTCTCGCCACTGTGCCAAATCGTGTCTACAAAGTCTTGTTGTTGAGCCGTGAGGGACGTTTCGCGCAACAACTCCGTCATCCCAATCACCGCATTCATCGGCGTGCGGATTTCGTGGCTCATGGTGGCCAAAAAGTCGCTCTTCGCTTGGTTTGCACATTCGGCTTCCCACTTCGCCTGTTCGAGCGCAAGATTCGCTAGCCGCCGCTCCGTAACATCTACCCCAGTGCCCAACACCCGATGGGGTTGACCGTCTGAGGTCGAATCAAACACTGTTTCGCGCAACCGCAACCAGCGCCATTCACCACTGGCATGGCGAATGCGGATCTCCAGCTCTAACACATCGCCATCCTGCATCTGATCATGCTGGTGTTGGTGCTGATGAACCAAAGCTTGGTCATCCGGATGCACCAAGCCCATCATTTCTGCCTGGCTCATACCCTGAATCTGGTGAGCGAGATACCCCAAAATATCGTTGATCCGACGATTGACAAAGACAACCCGCTGCTCTGAGCGGTCAAACAAATACAACAGATTCGGCGTCGTTTCGAGAATGCGTTGGATGAAACGCTGGTTTTCTTGGTGGGTGGTGTCAGCCTGTCGCCAGTCTCGCAGCAACCGCTCTCGTTCAATCACCTCTTTCTGCAGGTACTCGCGCTCGGCTATGAGTGCGTCGAGCTGTGCTTGCACCAGCGGCGAGAGGGCAGCAGCACCCATAGCCTCTAGCGCAGACTGATCAGACTCTAGCGGAGAACCCTGATGGGATGAATAGCGCTCTGATGGATCGGGCGAAGGGCGAGGGTCACTCATAAGGGTGTGACAGGGTAGGAGAGTGGGAAGACCAAGAAAGAGGGCTATGCAAGCTTCCTATCCAGGGTAGACGCTGATATTAGGGTTCCACAAAATCGGCAAAACCCATCAGACTGGCATCAGGCGATCGCCCAAGGTTCCCTATCATACACGCCAGCTCTCATCCCTCACCCAATGACCAGGTCAGGGGTAGGAGATTAGGGCTGGGGCGATCGCCCAGACCCCGACAGGGAAAGCGATTAGGCGCACTGGAGCTAGACCCCAGAATGCAGCACAGATCTCCTATGATTGAATAAGGATTGTGATTGAGAAGATTCGTCTTGGGAAGATTCATTCTGGGAAGATTAAGAGAATGAAAGAATTTGCGGAAAGAGTTTACTCCAGTCCGCTCAGAACTTTTACCTCACAGATCCCTCAACCGTCCGATCGCATGACTCTAATCTCAAAAGTCTGATCGCATGACTCTGATCTCAAAACCCTAATCTCAAAATTCTGATCCCGCAACTGTTCGTCAGAGCGTCCATCCGGTTCCTTTCATTTTTACCCCAACCCCGATTTTTATGGATCTTGAGGTCGCCGACCAGGTGATGGATTTGTATGCTGATGTTGATCGAAAGATTGAGCAGTTTCAGGCTGACACCCAGCTCCAATGCCCAAGTGGGTGTGGCTGGTGTTGCCAAAGCCCCGAGGTAGAAACAACGCCGCTAGAAATGCTGCCCCTGGTGCTCGAACTTTTCCGTCGAGGCGAGGCCGACACCTGGATGAGCCGCGCCCAGACGGCTCATTACCAAGGCTCCTGCGTCTTTTATCAGCCAGACCCGACCCTGGCCAACCAGGGCCGCTGCCAAGTCTATCTCTGGCGACCTACCCTTTGTCGGTTGTTTGGCTTTGCCGCCGTGCTTGATAAGCAAGGGCAACCGCAACTGGCCACCTGTATCAAGCACAAAGAGCATAGCCCTGAGCAAGTGCAAGGGGCCGAGGGGGCGATCGCCCAAGGCACCGCGCACCCGCCCAATTTTGCCGAAATCACCCAACAGGTCACAGGGCTAGACCCGACCCTCGGCCAGCACCAATTACCCATCAACGAAGCCCTCGCGGTTGCCATAGAGCGGGTCGGCCTATATTTTCAGATGACCGCAGAGCAAGCCCTCACCCCAGAGTGATCCCCGTTTCACTATTCCAAGTTTCACTATTCCAACGCAAGGCCAAGCTCTTCCAGCTTTAAGGGTTGGGGAGCCTCCAAAATTGAGGGGAGTGAGATTAGAAATCTCACTCCCCTCAGAAAAATGCAGAATCCGGATCAGAATTACCTATGCCAGAACTGCCTAGCTCAGAATCTCCTAGCTCAGAATCTCCTAGCTCAGGATTGACCGGGAGGTTTGGACTGGAGGCTAGGACTGGGAGGCTTAGAGGCGATTCGTTAAGAGCTTTTGTACCGCTTCCACAATTTGGGGTGGTTGCACGATGGTGAGGTTCTCTAGGCCACCGTTGTAGGGCGTCGGGATGTCTTGAGACGCTAAACGGATCACAGGGGCATCCAATTCATCGAAGAAGCGATCCATAATCGAGGCACTGAGTTCTGCCCCAATCCCACCCGATTTCATGCATTCCTCCACGATTACGACACGGTGGGTTTTGGCGATCGAGGTGCCAACGGTTTCGAAGTCGATGGGCTTTAATGAAATTAGGTCAATGACTTCAGGGTCATAGCCTTCTTGTTCGAGGGTTTTGACGGCCTGGGTAACGTGGTGGCGCATCCGCGAGTAGGTCAGAATGGTGACATCTTTGCCCTCGCGCACCATTTCTGCCTTGTCGAGGCGCTGCACATAATCGCCAGCGGGCAAGTCTTGCTTCAAGTTGTAGAGCAACACATGCTCAAAAAACAGCACGGGGTTATCATCGCGGATGGCCGCTTTGAGTAAGCCCTTGGCGTTGCGGGGGGTAGAACAGGCTACCATTTTTAGCCCCGGCACCCCTTGGAAGTAAGCTTCGAGCCGCTGCGAATGTTCGGCACCCAGTTGCCGCCCCACCCCACCGGGGCCACGAATGACCAAGGGAATTTTGAAGTTGCCACCGGAGGTATAGCGCAGCATCCCAGCATTGTTAGCAATTTGGTTGAAGGCCAACAGCAAGAAGCCCATGTTCATCCCTTCGATGATGGGACGCAACCCTGTCATTGCCGCACCTACGGCCATGCCGGTGAAGCTATTTTCGGCAATGGGGGTGTCGAGCAGGCGCAAGTCACCGTATTTTTGGTAGAGGTCTTTGGTGACTTTGTAGGAGCCGCCATAGTGGCCAACGTCTTCCCCCAGCACAAATACCTTGGGGTCTCTAGCCATTTCTTCGTCGATGGCCTCTTTGAGGGCGTTGTACAGGAGGGTTTCTGCCATCAGTTTTTACAGATCAGATAAGGATCAATAGATTCGTTCAATCTAAGATAGTAGCGGTTTGGGATTACGATCGGTTCAATAATTGCAGAATTCCTTAGAAGAATTTTGCAAAGTTTTAAAGTCGTCTAGGTAGCCGCTTGCGGTGAGGGGAGAAAGGCGTATGGCTGAACAGTCTGTTTTTGGGGCAAAAGGTCAGGCTCTGATCAAGGTATTGAAGGGACGTTGGAATCGTTCGAACGTCTCGCGGGGGCTGGTCTTGATGGGGTTTACGATTGCCTTAATACTCGCTTTGGGAAATTTGGGGGCGATCGCCCAACTGACGCCCCAGTGGCAAATTAACATCGCTTCTCAGAAAAAACCAGTGGTCGCTAACCCCGAGCCAACGCCGCGCCAATCGCCATCGGTGCAGTTTCGGGCGATCGCCACCCGCAATTTTGCCCCCCGCGAAGAGATGGCTCCTGCTGACCCCACCAACTACGGCGAACGGTTTTTAGTCGATGCCGCTGGCAACCCAGTTTATAACGAGCCTATCGTGGTGCTCCATGAAACCGTGGGGTCGGCTCAAAGCGCCATCAACACCTTCCAACGGCGCAACCTGCGCGATGCTGACCAGCGTAGCTACCACGGCCTCATTCGCCGTGACGGCACGGTCGTTTACATTGTCGCCCCCGAATACCGTGCCTTCGGAGCCGGAAACTCCGTGTTTGAAGGGACTTCCGGCACTGAAACGGTGCGGACTAATCCCAGTTTTCCGCCCTCTGTCAACAACTTCGCCTATCACATCTCCTTTGAAACCCCATCCGATGGCCGTGGCAACCAATCGCGTCACAGTGGCTACACCCGCGCCCAATACCAATCAATGGCATGGCTGACCGCCCGCACCGGGGTGCCCCGCGAACGCATTACCACCCACCAATCGGTCGATCGATCAGGTAGCCGCCGCGATCCCCGGAGTTTTGATAGTGCCCTGTTCTTCTCCCTATGGCAAGACTTTGTAACCCAAATGAACGGGTAGATCCCCTTCAACGACCAGCCTTCCAGCATCCAGAAACGGCTTGTGAGAGGGGGCGATCGCCCTCCCTTTCCCTTCCAGAGAGAGACGACTCTAGCCTTCTCCAACCTCCAGGTTGGTCTAGGGCTTGGGGATCAAGGTAGGCTGGATGGGGATCACGATGCATTTGGCACAGTATTGGGTAGAACGCGCATGAAAATTGGGTTGATCGGAACCGGCTTAATGGGGCTACCCATGGCGCTGCGGTTGCAGACGATGGGGGCTGAGGTCATCGCTTGGAACCGATCGCCCCAACCGTTAGCTTCTGGGCAGGCGGCAGGCATCCAAGTGGCAGGCTCAGTCGGTGAGGCGATCGCCCAATCAGAGGCCACAATTCTCATGCTGAGTGACGCAGAGGCGTTGCGATCGGTGTTGCTAGAAGCCCCTACGGCTGAGAAATTGGGCGATCGCACGCTGATTCAAATGGGCACCATTGCCCCACAGGAGAGCCGAGATCTAGAAGGGGCGATCGCCCGCTTGGGTGGCACCTACCTCGAAGCCCCGGTGTTGGGCAGCATCCCGCAGGTCGAGTCAGGTACCCTGCAAATCATGGTGGGCAGTTCGCCAGAGCAATTTCAGCGCTGGAGTCCGCTGTTACAGCTTTTGGGAACCCCTCTGCATATCGGGACGGTGGGGAGCGCCGCCGCCCTGAAGCTCGCCCTCAATCAACTGATTGCCTCCCTGACCGCAGGGTTCTCCCAAAGTCTGGGGTTTATTGAGCAGCAGGGGGTTTCGGTCGATACCTTTATGACGGTGCTGCGCGGCAGTGCGTTGTATGCCCCCACCTTCGACAAAAAACTCGATCAGATGCAAACCCGCCTGTTTGACCACCCTAATTTTCCAACCAAGCACTTGCTCAAAGACGTGCGGTTATTTTTACACGCGGCTCAATCGGCTGGTTTGCGGGTTGATAGCCTCGATGGAATTCGCCAACTCTTAGAAGATGCCTGTGACCAAGGGCTGGCAGAGTCGGATTATTCTGCCCTGTTCGCTACCATGAACCCCCAGCCTTAGACCGTATTCCGCGCATCCTCGGCTACGTAAATCTGGCAGTCCTAAGGGCGTGGAGCGGTGCCGTTGAGTAGTGATCTCAACCCGGTTGGCAAGCGCCTAAAATCTATCTGGGGATTGCGACCATCTTCCATCTTCTGTGAGCTTCCAAAACTGGACACCACAAACCCAGACATCAATTATCAAACATGTGACTGAGCGATCCCGCTAATATCTATTCACATTGATCGCTACTCGCCTTGATTTTGGTTCTTGCCAATGTCTCTCGCTAATGTCTCTCGCTAATGTCTAAAGACGGCCTAACTTTTCCGGCGGAGTTGGGCTGGGATGCGAAGATTCAGAGAGTTGGGCAGCGGCCTGTGGGCTGAGACTGCCGAGAAAAAGCGTGGAGGAATGGGTAAAAATCCCGCTTGGATGGATGCCCAAGGACTACCCAAGGCTTTCCCAGATAGCCTGAGACAGGACGGGTTACCCCGCAATGTTGTCATCAACCTCATGCCCGTGATTCGGAGATGGATCTACCATGCTCAAGTCTTTGCCCCCTAAAACTCGCAATTCTTTAGTGGCCGTGGTGGCTGGGACGGCGATCGCCCTTGGCCTCGGCAGCTATTTTGGGGCGCAGTTGGCGCGGGGGCCCGTGCGCTTGGGGCAAGCCCCGCTGCCTGCCGGAGTCACGGTGGTGCCAGCAGAGGCCGTGCTCACCCTGAGCGTTACGACTGAAGCCAGCCAGTGGCAACGGATGCGAGCCTTAGGAAATGTGGCCTCGCGGGCACAGATGGATCAGCAATTAGTACAGTGGCGCGATCGCCTCTTGGCTCAGCGCGGTCTTAACTATGCCCAAGACATTCAGCCTTGGGTGGGTAGCGAAATTACCTTAGCGGTGCTGCCCCTCCGGCAACCCACCCCCCCAACGGCGGAGCCAGAGGTCAGCCCTGAAGGGGCACCCGAGGCAGAGGCGGAGACCCCAGACAATGCGGAGGAACCGGCGGCGGCTAATCCCCTCTTACCTGAACTGACCGATGATATTTGGGATCCTCAACAACCTCTACCGGTGGTGGCGATCTTGCCCATTGCCAATGGAGCGCAAGCCCAAGAATCGTTGACCGCCGCCACCGCCGATCGTCCGACCACGGAACGAGACTACGAAGGGTTTAGCATTCGGGAAATCAATGGAGAGGGGGATCAGGACTTAGCCGCCACCGTGATCAACAACGAGTTTGTGGTGGTGAGCCGCGATGGTGCGACCCTAGAGCGGGTGATTGATGCCTATCAGGCGGGGGAGGTCTTGCTGGACGTAGCCAACTATCGGGATGCGATCGCTGATGTGAGTAGCGGCTCCTCCTTTCTCCGGTTTTATCTCAATGGTGAAGCGTCTCGGCAGGTGGTGGCCGACAACACCCTGCGCCCCTCCCCGCTGGTAGCGCTTTCGCCCCTCCAGCGCAACCAGGGCATTGTCGGTAGCCTCACGCCGGAGTCAGAGGGTTTGCGGATACAAGGGGTGAGTTGGCTGCCCGAAGCCACTGACCTGCGCTATGCCACCACAAACCGCGCGGGGGCTTTGCCCAATCTGCTCCCGACCCAAACCCTTTTGCTGCTCTCTACCGATAATCTCACCCAATTTTGGGAGAGTTATCAGCAAAACTCTAGCCTCAACCCGGCCAACCCCTTAACCCCCAGCACCTTTGAGCAGGGCATCAATAGCCTCACGGGGTTAGACCTAGCGGCAGATCTGCTGGCTTGGATGGATGGCGAATTTGCTGGCAGCCTTGTCTCGATTACTAACCCCGGAGCCGAGCCACAGGTGGGCTTTGTGCTAGCCGCACAAACAAGCGATCGCCCGGCGGCTGAGGCTAGCTTTGCCAAGCTCGATACGGTGATGGGCGATCGCTACCGCTTCCAAGTCACCAAGGCTGATATTGAGGGCACCCCGGTCACCACCTGGGTGTCTCCCTTTGGCTCGCTCACCCTCACCCATGGCTGGCTCGAAAACGACACGGCCATTCTTGTGGTGGGTGCAGAGACCCTCAAAACCTTAATTCCCAAACCCCAAGATACCTTGGCGGATAATCTTGGGTTTCAGGCCACCCAACCGTCGCCCCTGGGTGCCCACAACGGACATTTTTTTGTGGATTTAGAAGAATTACGGCAACTCGGAGGAGCCGTGCCATTGCCTACCCTGCCCGATCGGAGCGGTGCTTTGGTGGGCGCAGTGCGACAACTTGGCATCACTACGGCCATTCGGGGCGATCGCTCTACCCGCTTTGATCTCCGCCTACGGCTTTACCAAGAAGGCGAGGTTTCTCCCCTCCCAGCCAGCCCAGCCAACGATTGAGATGAGCCGCCGCTCACTTCTATCTCTCAGACTTCTATCTCTCAGACTTCTACATCTCAGATTTCTACATCTCAGAGATAATCTCTCGGTGGGCAGCTCTATTTTCAGTCAAGCTCTGAGCGGGTGGCAACATGGCTGGCTGGGGTTGGCGGCGGGGTTGGCGATCGCCCTCCTAATCGGGTGCTGTGGAAGCTGGGCTGATGGACTATTGGGGCGATCGCCTTCTGGGCGGATGCAGATTTACTGTCAACTTTCATGGACAGAGTGCAAAACCTTGGTGCGAAGTTAGCCTGAAGGCTCATGCAAATCTCTAGAATCCAACGAACATCTACAAATTACGGGGCTGTTTTCAACAAGATGACTGTGTGGCGATCGCCAAAAAAAAGAGCCACATCTAGAAGTGGCTCTTTCCTTGTTTTTTAGACTGAGTCAGAGAGAAATCGATACAACTGAGACGTTGGGTTGGGCTATCCCTTACCCCTAAGCCTGTAGGCATCTACCTAGAACCGCTCACCATTTTTCTGGGAATGGCATAGCTTGGAATGGCCTAGATAGATGACCTATACGGTTGCGGCTCCTAGCATTTGAAGCCGACTATCCCTAACGTTATCTCTAATTTTGTCTTTGCCGAAATTGTCTTTGCCGAACGAATTGCCTTTGCCGAACGAATAGTGAAAAAGCTAGTCGTCGTCACAAGAGCCAATCGTCTAAGAGCCATAGTCAATGGCTAAGCCGTCATGAGGAAGCGCCTAGCGCTGTTTGAGCGCTTGAGGAGGTGGCATGACCACTTTCGTTGCTAGACCTAAGGATTTGAGTCCTCGAATTGCCCACCAAGTCATGTCAAATTCCCACCACTTGATCCCTGCGGGAGCTGCGTTGGGATAGGTATGGTGGTTGTTGTGCCAGCCTTCGCCATAGGCGAGGATCGCCGCCCACCAAAGGTTGCGGGAGTTATCTTCAGAATCAAAATTCCGATACCCAAACATGTGTGTGGCGGAATTGATAAACCAAGTGGAGTGCCAGAGGAGTACCGTTCTGAGGAAAATGCCGTAGATGACAAATGACCAGCCACCGGCTAAGTAAAGAACAATGCCGATGGGAATTTGAAGAGCCATGCAGTAGCGATCAAGCCAGCGATAGTAGGGATCGCGAGCCAAGTCAGGAGCATAGCGTATGTACAGCTTGGGGTTGAAATATTCTTCGCGGGGATAAACCATCCAAAGGAGGTGACTCCAAAGGAAACCACGGGTAGATGAATAGGGATCTTTGACCAAATGCTCGGTGTGAGCATGGTGCAAACGGTGGCTGCCTACCCAAAAAATAGGGCCGCCCTGCAGCGCGATAGAACCAATAGTAGCCAAAACATATTCTAGCCACTTGGGAACTTGGAAGCTGCGATGGGTGAGCAGCCGATGGTAAGCTAGGCAAATTCCAATGCTACCGGTCAGCCAATGCCCAACAATGGCAATGCCGAGGGCAGTCCAAGAAAAGAACCAAGGAGCCAAAAAGGCTAGAGCGTGGTAGACCACAAAAAAACCTACGTGCCCCCAGCTTAGAGCAAGGGGCTTTTCTTCTTCTTCGCCCACTAGCTTCGGCTCAACAGAACTCAAAGACATAAAAAACTTTCCTCTTGAAAGCTTGCACCGGCCATAGCCCTTCCTGCGCGACCCGATACCAAAACCTTTTTACAGTTGGGTCTCAGACATTAAAAAAGCTCGGAGCCTTTAGCAGATCTCCCAGATCGATTTCTCCCAAGCTGACTTTCCCCTGTCCTCAAGAAAAAAGATCGCTACAGTAGAGTAAATGCAAGCATGACTTACACCTTGAGCATAACAGTCCTTCGTTTATTGATGCAAGTCTGACTTGCATTTCTTGTATGGCCTATCGACGAACCTCGGCCCACCAGCGGCTTATGCAGGCTGCTACTCAACTTTTTATTGCCCAGGGCATTGCCGAAACCACCACTCGCCAAATTTCTGATCTGGCTGAAGTAAATGAAGTTACGTTGTTTCGTCACTTTGGCAGCAAGCATGGCTTGCTCCTAGCCATGATGGAAGATCCAGAGATGTTAGCCCGGCTGGGCATGGCTTTGGGGCAGCAAACATGCCAGATGAGTAGCATAACCCAGGCCATTAAGAGCTACGCCAATGTGCATTTACGCTCGTTGGCACAGGTGCAAGAGTTTGTGCGATCGCTCATCGGTGAGGCGGGGCATTATTCTATCGAAAACCGTAAAGCTCTGGGGCGGGGCATTGGACAGGCTAACCGCTACACGGCGCAATATCTAGCCAATGTCTTAAGCCAAGAGCATTTACAAACCCGGATGCCCCCCGAGAAGTTAGCCAGTTTGCTCAATAGTTTGCTGCTAGGGTATGCCGTTTTAGAGTTTAGTAGTGAATTTCATGAACTTTGGCAAGACCGAGACAACTTTGTGGATGGTCTTGTCCAGCTTTTTTTATATGGGGCATTGCTAGAAACAGAATCGCTGGAGGTGGCGGAGTTGCCCGTTCATCTGCCGACAACCTTAGACTTGCCAGCAGGACTGGTGCATGAAATTTTGCGACGGGCAGAGCGCTTTGGAGCCTGTGACTATGCAATGGCTTACGTGCTTTTTGCGGGAGGTCTTAGTGCGATGGAGGTCGCTGCCTTAGAGCGATCGCACTTCTACAGTGACGATCATCATCAGTGGTTGCAAATTCCACAGGGCAACATTCGCCAAGCACCGCTGAATCAATGGATTGGGGGGCAGCAGTATGGTTGGCTACCCAACAACCCCTTAACCCAATGGCTCGATAGCCGCACCGATAAAACGCCTAGGTTATTTGTTGATGAGAAGGAACAGCCGTTGTCTGCGGAAGACATTTACCAATATTGGCAGCGTTGGGTGCAGGGTTTAGTCACTCCTTTTGGATCTGTGCCAACCCTCGAACAACCCTGGGCAACTTGGTGTGTGGAAATGTTGCTGAGGGGGATGAGTGCGGAGGATCTAGCGGATTTGGCTGGGCAAGATATTACCAAATTAGCGCCATTTGTGGGGCGCGCCAAACAACGCCGCGCCATGCGAGTGGCGATGCAGCTTGATCAGCAACATCCTGTTGTTTGAGGCTGCGATCGCCCCCTCGGGCAGAGCAATGGAAATCAGCAATGGAAATCAGCAATGGAAGTTATCGCCCTTAGAAACGGCGCTGGGTTAACGGCTCTATGCTGATTAGGTCGTGTTCCTAATTGCAAGGGCTGTCATCACCGGTTAGCTGGCTTTGGCGGGTGTCCGTAGGTCAAGCAGAGATAGCAGGCGATCGCCATCAAAATGGGTAGCCATCAATTGTTGAATGGTGGCCACCTTGATGGGTTCATGGAGCCGCACTTGGCCAAAGGCGCGGTCAATGATTTCTACGGTCGAGAGGGTATCGAGATCGACGGATAGAATGGGGATCTCTAGCTCCTCGGCTTTGCTCAAGATGGGCTTACTGGGCGGGAGTTGCCCGGTCAAAATCAAGCAATGGGTGGAAGTTTCGAGGGCGGCTAGTTGGATATCGGTGCGATCGCCCCCCGTCACCACCGCCATATTGCGTGCTTGGCGGAAATACTTCAGTGCCGAGTTAACATTCATCGCCCCAATTTTGAGGCTTTCAACCAACAAGTCTTGGCGCTCAGGGCAGCATAGAACCTCGGCCTGCAACTGATGCACGAGCTCTCCCACACTCACGCTCCGCAACACATCACTGCGGGGCAAAACCGCCAACACCGGAATGCCACGGTTCTCTAAAAAGGGGCGAATCTCAGTTTCGACACGCTCAATCTGATCCTTCGGGACATCGTTGATTAAAGCACCCATGAGGCGATCGCCCAATCGCCGCTGCGCCATCAGCAACCCATCCACCACCAAATCAGAATGATACCGACTGACCAACAACACACGGGCTTCTAAGGTTTTGGCGACCTGCGAGAGTGATAAATCGAACAGGCATCCTTCTTCAAAATTGCCAGCCGCCTCTAAGACTGACAAATCGCCCCCCGTTGCCGCCAAATGGGTTTGTAGTAGGGTGGGGTAATGGGTCTGATCAACCCCAGAAATGCGATCGCGAATGGTTTTGGGGTTTAACGACAGCAGGGTTGGCGTAATTCGGTTTTCTGACAGCCCGAGGGTCTGCGAAATAAACCGCACATCTTCGTCAAAGGCATCGTTTTGCTCACTGAGGTAGGTGCCAATAGGCTTGCCATAGCTAATGTCTAGCCCCTGTTGTTGCAGTTGGTGGGCAATTCCTAAAATGGCAGCAGATTTTCCGCTGTAAGCTTCACAGGATCCCACTAATAAATGCTTTACCGCCACGCTAAACCTACCCCTTGCTGGCCTGCCCCAGCCCCAAAATGTGCCATTCAAATTTGATTTTAATCTAGGCTAACCTCTACCCCAAAAGCCTAGCTTTTTCTCCGAGTTCTAGTTTTTCTCCGAGTCCTAGTCAGGGTTTAAGCCGCTACCAGCCCAGATTTAGATATAGAGGCTACCGTCCGCCCCCATCGTTGGCTGTAAGCTCCCAATTTTCTTGCCGATCCGGTGGGTTTTTAATCGCCACGATCCTGATATTCTCCGAGGTCAACCCTCTGGCAAGAAACATCCGGTCATCCTATCACGGTTCCAGAAACCTCCCGGTGTCAATTCCTCCATGCACAGCCGCGATCCCAGGACTCACCGACGATAAACCGATTTGCAACACACTTGTTTGGGGCGATAACTTTGGGGCAGATATAGCTGTAGCCATAATCCATAGAACACATGATCCATAGAACATTTATCTGTCATTCCCGCGCAGGCGGGAATCCATCTTGAGAGTCGTGCAACCCATGGATTTCCATTTCCACGGGAATGACGCTGATATCTCCTAAATTTTGTGACTCCTAAATTTTGTGACTCCTAAATTTTGTGACTCCTAATTTTTGTGACAATGGCTATATCTACGAATCGATTGAAACAGACCCGCTTTAAAACCTTCATCCACGGTTCGCAGCTAGGCTACCCGCTCTTGGGGCTGGGAGCCTTATCCGGTTGCAGGTGCTGGAGGGGCGATCGCCCCTTCCCAACTTCCGCTCAGACATGACAGGCACATCGTCAAACGGCCTAGGAATTGCCCAAAGATTGCCCAGAGAGGCGCTAGCCAACATCACAGATGTCCTAATCGTCGTAGCGCAACAGCTTACGGTAGAAAACCTGCGAGAAATCAGCCTTCCGATTCGATTTGAAGTAAAACAGCACATCGATCAGGTAATCGACGAATTCGAAATTCGCCATCGTTAGCTCATAGCTCAGCTCAGCATTGGCATCAAACTGCATCCGGCAGCGTGTGAGGTCAGCAGGAAGCGAAGAAACATTCCAACTCGCCACAAACGGGATACTCTCCCCACCTTCAATTTGCCGCGTTCCCTCCAAGTTACCCCGTTGATAAAGGGTGATGGCAAGGGGCAGTGCGGTGCGCTTCCGCCCTTGGTAATAGGGGGCATAAACATTGACATCCCGTGGATTTGCAGGTTGAAGGTCTTCGATAGACATGCCCGTATCGTCCTCTGTCGTATGCTTGAAAGGCCGGATGTAATAGACGGCAATCACTTTCTAGATCCCAATCTGGCTCCCAGGCTGGATCTTAATTGCTAAATCCTACCGATGATTTTACCCACCAGAAGGGATAAAGGATCTGACTGGAGGGATCTGACGGGCGGATCTGCTAGCCAGACCTGCGGGATCGATACGTCGCATGACGCATCAATTTTGAGGTTGGGTGGTTTGTCGGATCCCGGTCAATAGGAAAGATCGCTCCTCGCTAGTATGCCCTCTGTTTCGAGATTTTTTGCAATAATTTGCCAATTTTTCATGGGTAATCTGGGAGAAGGTTCTAGATCGTCTCCCCTCATCTCGATCAGAGCCTTTATTTTGCCGCGATGGCTCAAGCTTGAACCTTCTGAGTTTGCAAATGCCATGGCCACTGACCTCAGGACGTCTGTCTTGATCGGAAGTCTGTCTTGATAGAAAGATAGAAATTCTGAATAAAAAGTCTGAAAATTAAGCAGCCTGAAGATCCAAAAATCTAAAGATCTAGAAATCTAAAAAAGTCTGATGGTGAAATCTGGATTTGTATCTGGATGTGAGTTTTATTTTGAGTCATGGGAGAGCGGAAGTAGCGATGGGAAGCAGCGTGGATCAGGTGGTGGTTATTGGGGGCGGGGCGGCGGGTTTTTTTGGGGCGATCGCCTGTGCCGAAGCCAACCCCCAAGCCCGCGTTTGGGTCTTAGAAGCCGGATATGCGCCGTTGCAAAAGGTGCGGATCTCAGGGGGTGGGCGCTGCAATGTCACCCATGCGTGCTTTGACCCGGCGTTACTGGTGCAGCAATATCCACGGGGAGGGAAAGCGCTGCGGGGGGCGTTTACGCGATTTCAGCCTCGCGATACGGTGGATTGGTTTGGGGTGCGCGGGGTCACCCTCAAAACTGAAGCGGATGGGCGGATGTTTCCAGTGACCGATGATTCTGGCACAGTGGTGGCTTGCTTGCAGAACCAAGCGGAACGTTTGGGGGTCAGGGTGCGGACGACGGCAGCGGTGGTGGCCGTCGAGCGGGAGGGATCTGGGTTTGTGGTGTATCTGAAGTCAGGAGAGCGGTTGGCGTGCGATCGCCTCTTACTAGCTACAGGCAGCAGCCCCCAAGGCCATCGCCTTGCCAAGCACCTCGGCCATACCCTTGTGCCCCCCGTGCCTTCGCTCTTCACCTTTATGGTTCGAGATCCCGAACTGCAAGAATTGGCGGGGGTGGCAGTGCCCACGGTTAGGATGCGGCTGCAATGCCCCGATGCAACGCCCCTAGAGCAAACCGGCGCATTGTTAGTCACCCATTGGGGTTTGAGTGGCCCAGCCATTCTTAAGCTGTCAGCTTGGGGCGCACGGGCGTTGCACGATAGCCGTTATCGAGCCGAGTTACGGGTCAACTGGATTCCGCAGATCACGGCAGAGGCCGCGCGATCGCAACTCGCGGTGGCTAAGGCCGAAAACCCCCGACGGGCGATCGCCAATACCCTCCCATTTAACCTGCCACGTCGCCTCAGTCACTATCTCGTGAGCCGTGCCGACATCCCCATCGACCACCGCTGGGCAGATTTTTCTCGCCCCCAAACCCACCGCCTACTCCAAGAACTCACCCAAGGCACCTATGCCATCCAAGGCAAAGGAGTTTTTAAGGATGAATTCGTCACCTGCGGGGGCGTGCTTCTGCCAGAAGTGAATTTCAAAACCATGGAAAGTCGCCTCTGCCCCAACCTTTACTTTGCCGGAGAGATTTTAGACATCGACGGCGTTACAGGCGGATTTAACTTCCAAAGCGCTTGGACAACGAGTTGGATTGCGGGGCAATCAATGAATGACTGATTCAAACCAGGCTGATTCAAACCTGACTGATTCAAACCTGACTGATTCAAACCGGGGCGATCAACCGTCGAGCAGGCAGCGCAAAACCGCTCAAATTAAGAACAGTGCAACGCTGTCTGCTCTGACCCTATTTATCTTTTGGCTTAATGGTAATTCCTTCTGAAAGCAGGTCTTTTAACGCATCAGTAAATTTTTCTTCTGTGCTCTTACGCTTGGGTGGGGGTGGGTTTAGCAAAGTACCTAACCAAAAACAGGTCGAAAGCACCGCAACTAAGAGCAGTAGATCAACACCAGCCATAGTAATTAGGTTTGGGGGATAAGTTTTCGGGAAAGCAAACAGAAAAGTAGGCGCTCTGAGCGCTCCGAACACACCCTGACTCAAATTAACTCTTGATGCCGGAATAGTTTTTTACGCTGTTTAGGGAGACACATTTGCTCAGCGGTTAGACTCAGCAACTCCATCAATCATTTCATCAAGACAAAATGACTTTTTTCCGTAAAAGATTATTAGTACGGAGTCTATCATCTCCCATAGGTAGTGTCTACCTATGATTGAATCTATCAACTTCCGATAAAAATACCCATATTTGTACAGATCCATAGGGATAATGATCGGCAGGGAAATATACGAATTAATACATAGCTGTAGCCAGTCTGGTTGAGATAGTTTCCAAATGAACGTTTTAACGTTTTAAGGGTTTCTTGATGTCCTAACCAGCGTGACCCCAACCTGCGGAATGTCGGCTATATCTATTGGGTTGGCATTGTCAGTACCCTATGAGTGAGCAAGCAGAGCATCACGAAATACCTGAAATAAAGTCTATTTAGGGTTTCTGTGACACGTTCCAACATGCCCTCTCAAGTTCCTCGCGACCTAGAGTTGATCATGCCTCCTGCAGAAACCTGGCTCGACTATCCCGGTCATTTTTACGCCATCGGGATCTCAGTATCGGATTCTGTCCCTACCGCGCATGGGCAGATCCGCAGGCTTTATTTAGCCTGCATTACCTCCAAAGCCTGCCCGCTTGAGCCAGATGACGCAACCTCATCAACAAGCACGCCGTGCAGCGCTCTATTACACCCATTAGAATGGCGACAGGAACGAATTGAGGAAATATAGGCGGCTAAGACATCGCTTTATCGAGGCCAAGCAGCCAGCAACTCGGCGGCCTTGTCATTAGCTTTTCACCTCAGATCGCTAGAACCGCGCAGTCCTCCGAAACCGCGCAGTTTTCTAAAGCAATCACAAGCTTCCCTTTTGTTTAACAAAGTTTCCATCGAACTGGCACGAAGATTAACATTGAATTTCCGCAGGACGCAAGCAACTATGATTCATGCCTATGCCGCGACCAAAGCCGGTGGTGTGTTAGAGCCATTTGAATACGACCCAGGTGAGCTGAACGATGAAGAAGTAGAGATCAAGGTCGAATATTGTGGGGTGTGCCACAGCGACCTGAGTATGCTCAAAAATGATTGGGGAGTGAGCCAATATCCCCTCATTCCGGGGCACGAAGTCGTTGGAACCATTGCAGCTATTGGCGATCGCGTCACAACCGTTGAGATCGGTCAGCGCGTTGGGTTAGGTTGGTTTTCGCATTCTTGTATGCACTGCGAGTGGTGTATGTCAGGCGACCACAACTTATGCTTAACAGCCGAGCAAACGATTGTAGGGCGTTATGGTGGGTTTGCAGACAAAGTACGCGCCCATGAAGAATGGGCTACACCGCTGCCAGCAGGCATCGACCCAGCCAAGGTTGGCCCGCTGTTTTGTGGGGGTATTACTGTGTTTAACCCCATCATGCAGTTTGATGTAAAGCCCACAGATAAAGTGGGTGTGATTGGCATTGGTGGCCTCGGACACATGGCTCTGCGGTTCCTCAAAGCCTGGGGCTGCGATGTCACTGCGTTTTCGACTAATCCCGACAAAGAAGCTGAGGTGCGTGAGTTAGGAGCTAACCACTTTGTCAATTCTCGCGATGCCAAAGCCATAGAAGCGGTGGCCAACTCATTTGACTTTATTCTCTCAACGGTAAATGCAGATCTAGATTGGGGAAAGTACATTAACGCGCTGCGGCCTAAGGGGCGATTGCACTTTGTTGGAGTCGTACCCAATGCGATTCAACTCGGGGCGTTCCCTCTCATTACAGGCCAAAAGTCGATATCGGGCAGTCCTCTCGGTAGCCCAGCCACTACGGCTACCATGCTCGATTTTGCGGCTCGCCATGGCATTGAACCGGTGACGGAGATGTTTCCATTTAGCCAAGTGAATGAGGCGATCGCCCATCTCGAAAGCGGCAAAGCACGATATCGCATTGTGTTGCACCACTAGAAGCATCGATTGGTAGAGAGAGGCTGATTGGTAGGGAGAGGGCGATCGCCATCTCCCTACATGGCAAGGAAGATGGGGGCGATCGCCCAGCCTAAACGCCCCCCGATCCTTTACGATTGCAGTAGCTGCGTTGGGGTTTACGCGACATGCACCTGTCCCTTGATGAGACCCGCTCTCTCGAAATTGCACAACAGATCAAAAGTAAGGGCGGCTCTCCCTTCGATAATGCCTATCGGGCGGCACTCCTCCTAAATGGCGCAGTCTATGTTCAAGGCTTTGTCGTGGCGGCAGGCACCCGTTGCCAACCCATTGAACACGCATGGCTTGAGCTAGATGCCAGTTGGATTGACCCAACCTTCCTCTCCCTTAACCGAGCGGCCAAAGACCTCTACTATTTCCCCGCTCACAAATTGGGGATCAAGGCTCTCAAGGCAACCGTCGAAGAGTCTCAAGAAGATTATCCAGACGATGACCCGCTCCCTATCTATGGGGTTCAGCCCTACGAATATTATGGGGATGTGATGTTAGGCGGGAAAGACTATTTGACGGCTTACCAAGCGGCTGAAGCAAAATGCCGCGAACTCAATGCACCCAAACCGAATGGCGCAAAAGAAGGTGAATAAGAACCAAAATTCAAGACAGGCTATTCAGCAAATGTAACTCAGCACAGGTATCGCTATGGTCACATAGGACAGCCCAGCGTCATTCCCGTGGAAATGGGGTTTTCAAACTATTACTGAGCACCCTTACCGAGAATTTACAGCAAAACAGTTAATATGTACTATATTGAATTAGAATTGAGGTGAGGTTGGAATCCAGGAGCCATACTTCAAGGGCTTAGGAGGACTTGAGCCACTGACGCCAAAATATAGAAGACGCCAAATATAGGGGCATCTAAAGGACAGATCTAAATTGAAGACTAGATATAGTTAGAGGAATCAGTTACGCTAGGCTCGTTGCTAGTGAGCCGTGTGGTCTATGTCGTTTGTTGGCTTGCATGTTCACAGTAGTTACAGCTTGCTCGATGGTGCCAGTCAGTTGCCTGACCTGGTTAAGCAGGCTGAAAAGCTGGGGATGCCTGCGATCGCCCTGACCGATCATGGGGTGATGTATGGCGCGGTTGAGTTGCTGAAGGTCTGCAAAAACAACGGCAACGTCAAGCCCATCATCGGCAACGAGATGTACCTGATTAATGGTGACATCACCAAGCAGGAGCGCCGCCCCCGCTACCACCAAGTGGTTTTGGCCAAAAACACCCAGGGCTACAAGAACCTCGTTAAGCTGACAACGATCTCCCACTTGCAAGGGGTGCAAGGTAAGGGCATCTTTTCGCGGCCTTGCATCAGCAAAGATTTGCTAGAGCAATATAAAGAAGGGTTGATCGTCACCAGCGCCTGCTTGGGGGGTGAGATTCCTCAAGCCATTATGCAAGGGCGACCTGAAATCGCCCGGAAGGTGGCGCGGTGGTATCAAGAGCAATTTGGCGATGATTATTACCTAGAGTTGCAACGGCATCAAATGAGTGAGGCTGATCTGCAATCGGGCGGTATGTATGACGAATCTTGGCTTCTGCAGCATTACGAAGATTTTATTGCAAAGCAGAAAAAAGTAAATGAGCTACTTATTGAAGCCTCAAAAAAATTAAATATCAAACTTGTTGCAACAAACAACAGCCATTACATTGAGCGGCAAGATTTTAGGGCACATGAAGTTCTTTTAAACATTCAATCTGGTGAACCTGTCGAAATCTGGCAAAAGGATTCTTTTGGCAATCCAAAATTACGTATTTTAAATCCTAAGC
>Ga0105049_10001515_pt1 | contig 27496 bp, 19 predicted proteins | sample MAT06_FD_78087 | JGI IMG/M metagenome (GOLD analysis project Ga0105049, IMG submission 78087) | Freshwater microbial communities from Lake Fryxell liftoff mats and glacier meltwater in Antarctica - MAT-06 | ecosystem: Environmental > Aquatic > Freshwater > Ice > Liftoff microbial mat | place... | reverse complement strand
TAAGCCCAAAAAATAAAAATGTGTAGGTTGGGTTGAGGAACGAAACCCAACATTTTGCGGCGTTTGTTGGGTTTCGCAAAGCTTCAACCCAACCTACAATATTCTTAACCGAACCGTATTGAGGTGCAAGTCAAAAGACTTGTATGTACACCATAGGTAAAGAAGAGGACAAGGAAGAATTTAAGCCCATCTCTCGCCTCTTTAGAGATAGGGAGAGATAGAGGGGAAAGAGGAAACCCCACGAATTATTTTATTAAGGTAGCCACCGGGGATGAAATCCGGCTAAGGGGAGTTGTTCTGGTCTAATTTCAACAGTCGCAGCATCAGCAATGGGTAACAGAGGCATTAACCATAGGCTACTGGTAGCGATCGCATCTCCATCATCAGTTTTTAAAGTGTTTGTGGGTAATGATGCTGTCTGTTTTGTCTCTGGTACTACTTGGTCAAATAACAAACCCAAACCATCGGCGGATAAACTCATCTGCACATTCCGTTGATCGGGAGGCAATACTAGCAATGGCTTCTGTTGCCCAGTTTTTAGGTCAATTGCCACTACATAAGGCTGTTCTATGTATTGTTCCTTGGATACTAGCTGTGTCAGCAAGCAATAGAGCGTGGGTGAGGCGATGTCAAATTGGCAGCTGACAATTGAGCCTGTTGTTTTTAATAGTTGTTTCTGGACACCTTGGTTTGTCACTAAAAACAAATCTCGCGTGTAATCTGTATTAAATCTTACCATCGCTGCTTGAGAGCCATCTTTAGAGAAAGCCTGTACCAAACCAAACTGCGGCAGAAAATCTAGGGGTTTATTGGCATCACCTTGGAGTGGTAAAATTGCTGCTCCCTGTCCTTGGGCAACTGCTACGGCTTTACTATCCGGCGTGATCATAAAGTCTCCCCCTGGTTGGCTTTCCAAACGTTTAGGTGTGGGTTTTTCTGCTGAACCATCACTAGTTGCTGGCATAAACCATAGTCCAAAGTCGCCGGGATTAGTTTTGCTTCCCCGTTGGATGACAATAGTTTGCCCATCGGGTGATAAGTCAAATTTTAGATTTTGATAATCTTTACTATCTAAAATCAGGTCAACTTTCCCTGCTGGCTCTGTTTCCTTTCCAGATTTACCAGAAACGCCTGTTGTCACGGTGTACAGTTGAGCGGAAAGTAAGTCTTCGTTCTTAGTGGTGCGAGCTGAAAATAAAATTTTCTCCCCATCAGGAAATGATTCAAAGTCCATTGCTATCAGGTCTTTGGGGGTAAGTACCTTTTTTTGCTCCTGACTCAAGTTGTAAAGAACTAACCGTCCCTGTTCTTGTTGATCGGTTCCGATGTAAAGGATGACGCGATCGCGGGTGCGGAAGCTACCAGCAAAGGGCTGTATCACCCGATTTTTGCCCTCTTGCTCCGCAAACTGATCTTTTGCTTGCTGCAACTGCACTTTATAATTCGTGCCATAGGGTGCCGGTGTCAATAGTGTATAAACCATCCGCCGCCCAGCCCAACTGAATTTACCTGCTAGGGGTGGATCGATTTTCAAGTTATCCTCAACGCTTTTGTTGTCCATTGGACGGCTGAAGGTGAGGGTGAAGGAGTTATCTTCTGCTCCAATTTGTTGATTTTGCCAGGTAAATTCCCGGACACGAGCCGTCACCACATCGCCTTGCAATATGATTAACCCAATTAGCACACTCAGCAGTAGCATTAGGGCGATCGCAATCCGATCCAATGGTTGGATAAATGTTTTTGATTTAGTCATTTGTCATTTGTCATTTGTCATTTGTCATTTGTCATTTGTCATTTGTCATTTGTCATTTGTCATTTATCATTTGTCATTTATCATTTGTCATCAACAAATGACTAATAACTATAAGGATTCTGCGGTTGAGGAATCTTTTTGAGAGATGTAGCGGCAATAGTAAGTTGACGTTTCTCCGCCAAAGTTTCTGTCACCATTTGTCCTTCGACTTCCAGCCAAGTATCAGGGGAGTAACGCTCTTGATTATTTTGTAATTTGACAGGTAATCCCACAGGGTAAGCATCTGCTGCACAGCAAGTTAAGACAAATCGTGCTAAAAACAAATATTCTTTTCCGATATCTGGCGGGTGGATGACAAATCCCTGCACCTTGACTTTTTGCCCAGTATATGAATCTGGCTCTGGATAGACATTAACGGTGCGTACCCAGTCTACAAGCGATCGCTCTTCTGGACGAACAGTAGCCCGAAAAGCTTGGGGTTTGACACGTGCGCTTCCCAATAAATCAGCCGTCACACCCCTTTGGAGTGCTTTGTCACTGGCAAAAACTTGCGGTGTAATGATAAAACCGAGAATCGTTGTAGTCAACAACAAAGCACTGCCCCAACCAGGTGGAAATAAACTAATATGCTGCGTGTTTGGCGTAACATCGCGGCGACGGCGTTGCCAAAGTTCCTGCATCTTGAACAAACCAATAATGATGAAGCTGATACCACCCACAATCACCAACCCAAAGTAATTTGGGTGAATCAACAGGTTGAGCTTGTTAGTTAGCCAATATCTCAACATCAAAATGCCCCAAGCTGTAATTGCTAGAGCATCCAGCCAAGGGAGTGACAGATTTAAGATTTTAGATTTGGGATTTTTAGTCATTAGTCATTGGTCATTGGTCATTGGTCATTGGTCATTGGTCATTGGTCATTGGTCATTGGTCATTAGTCATTAGTCATTAGTCATTAACAAAGGACAAAGGATAGATGACTAATGACAAATAGTTTTTTAAAAGACGTGCAAATTCACAAAAAGGGTGAATATAAATGTCAGTTGTGCTGCTAAAGCAAATAAGTAAAAGATAGTTTTGGGTTTAAAAATCGATAACATCAAACCAACACTTTTGATGTCAATCATTGGCCCAAACACTAGAAATGCCAACAATGAACCGCTGCTAAAGGTTGAGGCAAAAGATAGGGCAAAGAAAGAATCGACTGTAGAACAAATTGACACCACTACTGCTAATATCAGCATGACTACAATTGAGGTAATGGGGCCAGCACCCAAACTGAGAATTAATTCACGGGGAGCTAGCACTTGAATAGCAGCAGCGATCGCACTTCCTATAATCATGACTCCGCCCAATTCTCGCAATTCTTGGATGCTATTATCCACAACTAGGCGCAGTTTATCTGCAAGGGGTTTATCGGAAGTAGATATTAAGGTAGGCGGTACTAAATTTGCATCTATCCGCAGAGGTATACCTGCTCTTCCTCCTAAGATATAAGTTCCCGATAGCAACATATTCGGTACTGTTGCTTCCTGTTGTACTTGGTAACGATTACCACGGCGTTTGGTTTGTGGCGGCGCGGGTGGATTAAACTTCATATAACGAGCGATCGCAGGTTGGACTATAGGATTTAAGTCCTTTTGAAAACTGAAAACATAGCCGAGAATTGTGGCGATCGCTAAAGAAAATACGACTCGTAAGACTACTATTTCTGGCTGATCTCGAAATGCTGTCCAAGTTGACCAAATTACAATCGGGTTAATTGTTGGTGCTGCTAGCAAAAAACTAATTGCGACTGGTGTGGGTACTCCCTGAATTAGGAACCGCCGCGCTACCGGTACATTCCCGCACTCACACACCGGAAATAAAAAGCCGATCATGCTGCCAACTAAAGCACCCAGCAGCGGATTTTTGGGCATTTTTTCGACTAATTTGCGCTCATCAACAAAAAACAGCAGCAAACTGGAGAATAAGACCCCAAGAAGTAAAAAAGGCATCGCCTCGACTAGCAGACTTAGAAATATAGTAAAACCATTGTTCAGTTGATTCATGGGCGTCGCAGTCAAAAGCGGTTTTGAGTTTTAGGGTTCTGCTTAGTCATTCATTCTATCGAAATGGGGATCAAAAGCAATTCGAGAAAATTAAACATTATTTAAGTAGCAAGTTGTTCTACGTTTCAAATGGCGCTGAAGCGCTGCAAAGCTTTTATTCAGCCGACATAGGGATTTTTACCTGAGTGCATTTACTGACGATTATTTCTAAGATTGTCTGAGTTCAAAAATTGTTCCAATTCTAGAGGGCAAGTAGCTGCATAGATGATTTTGAATTACCTATGTTTATACTTACAGTAATTTGCTGGATAAGATATTAGCTTGGCTATATTTTCATCAAGGATTCACAGTTCTTCAAGATTTGGGGTAGGCGTAGCCCGTCGTAGACATCGCTCTTGGTTACTATCATCATAGATTCTGGCTAGTTTTGCTGAAATCTAATCTGAGCTTTGGTTGATTTTGTACTACAAAAACTCTAAAAATGCAAGACCAAAGTTTAGCAGATACGGTAAACACTAATAAATCCTCTGTCTAAACATCGCTATCAGGCTACAAAGATGAAATAGCCCTGCCAACGTGTTGCTTCTACTATGCAAACCCGGACGCGCACTGCAAAGCCGAACCTGTAAACTTTCCCCAGGTAAAAGAGGGGTAATATTGATGAATTATATTGACAGTGGGGTTACTTTCCGTGCTTTACCAAGGATTGCCAACCATTGTAAATCCAGCCCAATAATAAGGATGCATAAGTGATTCATCAACGCTGTCAGCAGATAAAGGCAAATTCCCAACTACTCCCAAACCTTGCACTTGACCATCCTTTACGAAAATCTGCCCTTTAACCATAGCTACTTGAGCCTGTCTGAGGGCTTCCGCCTTAATCGGAGCTGTTTTCAAATTTTCATAAAATTTTGTCATCAAGGCTGCTGTACCAGCATCGTTGACCGACCAAAGACTGGCAACACTAGTTTTCACCCCTGCCAGCACTGCTAAACCCGCAAACCCAAGCTCGGATTCTTCATCGCCCAAGGCTGTTCTACAAGCACTCAGTACCATCATCTCGACTTGGGGTTCATTCAAGCGCAACTGTCGTAACTGGTTCAAGCGTAACTTGTCCTCCCACAACTGAATATAAGAGTTGCTCAAAGCGCCAGTAGTAAAATCAGCATGGGTTGCCATGTGAATAATGCCAAAAGGTTGTTGGCGACGAACAGTTTTGAGATTTTCTAAGGTGGCTTCCTTGTCCAATAATAATTTGCCTTGCCAAAGTTTAGACACCAGTGTTGATAACTCAAGGGGGACTCCTGGTAAAGGATCTTGTCCCTGAGTACTCTGAGAAACCCCTAGCGCTAAAATTTGAGATTTTCTAATGTCTTTATAAAGAGTGTTAGTCAAGCTGAGACTGGGCATCAAGCCAATACTATATTTTTCTACTAGAAACCCCTTGCCATCATGAAGTGCTGCCATTGGGGTTGAACGTAACCCGATGTCGGGTAGAAAGACTAGATTATTAATTCCTCTCGCCTGTAAATCTGCCTCTAGTGGTGCAATAATCCAGCGATAAAGTTGTTGAGATGAACGCAAATAACCAGTGCGGCGACGGTTTTGGGGACTAACGATTTGGTCACGAAATTCTTGAGCTACTTGTAGAACTTTCACTCTCGTCGCTTCTGGAATGCGCTTGCGGATGGGATCACCTTTTCCGGTTACTACAACTAATTCCAGTTGGTCACTAACTTGCTCTGCTACGGTATTCAACAACTGTTTAGTAAGTTTTGTTCCCCCGGAATTTGCCGGTGATTGAATTTCTACAGGAACAAAACTGGTATAGATAAATGCAGGTTTAGCACCAGTGGCTTCTTCAATTTTGCGAGCAATTTCTTTGGCATCATCCAGTGTTTTGATTTTAGGGACGGGGATGCCTAAATGGTCTGCAAAACTATCTGTGAAACCACCTTCAGGAGTGGCATCAGAATTAATAACGGGGTTATCAATCTTAATATTAGGATTATTGGGGCCAGGGTTAATCGGTTTATCTGGACTGCATTGGAATGTGCAGGGAGGAACATTAGGCACATTTACGTTAATTGCTACCTGTACGATCGCTGAGGATGAAACAACATCGCTAGCTCTAACTCTAAATGCATTGATTAGTCCTGTGCCATCAGTTGGTGGTGTGTAATTTAGTGTCTCACCTATAACTAATGTGTCTCCCGCAGCTAAAACGGTATTGCCTCGTCTCACGGTTCCTGCTTGGATGGCATCAATTACAACAGTAGTGTTATCTAGATTGACATCATTAGTGTTGGCAGTAAATGTGAATGTTAAGGTTTGATTAGGTTGATTATTAGACGATAGGAGCGTGTTTGTCGTCAGTGTCGGCGGGGTGTTGACGGAAGTAATAATGATGTCGGCTGGAGTTCCGCCAGCATTTCCACCAGTAGGTAAAACTGGAAAGCTATTTGAAGCGATGATTGAATTGTCGCCTGTATTAATTGACCCTGCTGTGCCATTAAGACTTGCATTACCAACGATAAATGGTACATTATCTGGTCCACCATCATGTCGAATTCCGACAGTACCTCCCGCAAGCGGTTGAGCGATCGCACCTGCTAGACCAGTGAAAAATCCACCAGTTGCGATCGTTACACCAGTGTCATTAATTGTCCCTGTTCCTTGAATTAGTCCATTGGTTAGTACCTGCACATTGCCACCTTGAACAGTGTTCCCATCACCAAAGTCTGTTGTGGCCTGTGTGTTGATGGTGGTAAAGCGAATTGCGCTGCCATTGGGATTGGTAGTTTGTAAAGTCACGTTGCTACCTGTAGCGCTTGCAGTACCATCTACTCCGGTGGCAGATGCTGAGGCATTAATAGCTCCATTAACGGTGATATCATTTGTGGCAGTTAAGGTGACTGCACCAGCTGTGCCGGCAAAATTGCCACCTCCGGTTTTGACTACAGACGAGTTAATCGCTCCTGTGGTAATGCTGCCGCCTGTGGTTGTTGCTACTATATTGCCAGCCGTACCTGAGTTATTAGCACCATTTGAAGAAGAATTAATTGTACCTGTGAAGATATTGTCTGCGGCATTTAAAGTCACCGTTCCAGCCGTATCATCATTAACTGCGCTACTATCGAGGTTATTTAGAGCAATTCCACCACTGGTGCTTTGAACTGTAATATTACCCGCCGAGTAGCCCTGACCACTGGCGATAATGTTACCCGCACTGATGTCGCCACTCGCGGACAAAGTTATGTTACCGCTATTAATGCCAGAAAAATTAGTACTTGTATCTAAATTTCCTAACGATAAGCTGGCTCCCGAAATGCTGATTGCTCCTCCGTTTGTCTCGATTGTGTTGGTGAGATTAGCAAAGATTACAGAACCACTTTGTGAAGTCAGATTGAAGCTACTGCCATTGTTCAAGTTTAATGTAGCAACACCAACGGTAGTCACTCCAGGCGTAGCTCCTATGATGTCATTGATGGTAATGTTACCTGTGGCTTGTAAGTTGATATTTGCGTTTCCTCCCAAAGCCGCGATCGCACCCCAAGAAACGGTATTAGCCCCATTATCTGGTAGTGCAAACGGAATATTGCCGGCTGTCCCATCAAAAGTCCCCCCTGCTGCGGCATCTATAATAGTCAATGTGCTGGGGTCTAGTAATAAAGTGCCAAAGTTGCCATTCGGGGCTGAAGCATCTACTAAACCTCTGAAGGTCAAGAAATTTTTGCCTGATACTTCTACAAAGCCACCATTACCGGCATTTGCTCCTCCACGAGCCGAAATATTACCAAAATATTGGGTTGTATCGTTACCCCAAACAATTACCCGCCCACCGTCTCCATTCAAATTGCTATCGGCTGCAATGACGGAGTTGGAATTGATATAAGTCTGATCTGCATTGGGTAAAGTCCCCTTACCTTGATAATCACCGCCAATTAACACAGTGCCGCCGCCATTGCTTCCAGAGGCGTTAATATTGGCATCAATTACCCAGACTCGTTTACCCAAAGCAATCACTGTACCGCCCGTTTGACTCGATACATCCACGTTGCCAGAAACAATGGTTGTACCTGGAGTTGTGGGAATCGTGACGTTGGAGCTTGTCAGTTGCACACTTCCATCAGCATTAGCGGTTAAGCCAGTGTTACCCACCGTGAGCAATTCGGGTATTGATGCAATGGGGATTGTCCAGTTATTGGGTTGGTTGCTACTAGAGGCGAGGGGCTGAATTTCTAGACTTAAAAGATTTCCTGGCTGACTGAGACGCACCCAGTTTTGCCCCGGTACGGATGCGATCGCAATTTGTCCCCCCGGTGCTGTTAGTTGCCCAGTGTTGACCACAGTACCGCCCAATAAATTCAAATTCTGCCCAGCACCTACTGCCAAATTTCCAGCGTTCAGAATTGCTCCTGGCTGATTGGTACTAAAAGCAAATCCGTTGGGGTTTCCGACTAAAGCAGTGTAGTCATTAACACCGATGGCGTTGAACCAACTGCTGCCAAAACCAATGCCGTTGGCTGTTGTCGCCGTAAAAGCACTAGACACATTTAAACTGGCGTTTGATCCAAAAATAAATCCGGCTGGATTCATCAAAAAGAGGTTAGCGCTACCACCCGTAACCTGAATTAAGCCATTGATAATAGAAGCATTCCCGCCTGTGACTCTACCAAGGATATTTTGTAGTGCAGGACTGGCTTGAAAGTTGGCAATTTGTTCTGGTGAAATCCCAAACTGTTGAAAGCTGTGGAAGAGATTAACACCATCAACAGAAGTTGTACCGCCACCGATATTAATTTGATTCCCGTTGGGTGTAACAATTGTGTTTGTCCCATCGACGGCAGGAACTATTTGCTGTGCTTCGGCTAATCTGGGACTGATGGCACTCATCAGCGGAGCGATAAGTAGCACTGAAGCGGCGATGCTGGATAGTAAAGGTTTTTGACGACGCAATATGAAGCGACTTGTGGACAAGTCTACATCGATTTGCAACTTGTCTGCTAATCCGCGTCGCCTCAGTGCTTGAGCGATCGCTTGCTTAGACCAAAGAATTTGTTCTGTTCTTCTGGTAATCGAGAGGCTTTGAGAATGATTCCGGTAGAGGTAGAGCGGCTCTTGAACCCGGCGCACCTGGGCTACTTCTGAAAGTCTTAAACACAAATCGTAATCGTAAGCAATACCACTAAAAGATGCGTTGACACCTCCCACTTGTTCGTAAACTGAACGGCGCATGAGGCGGAAGTGGAAAGTCATGAAGTCCACTAACAGACGTTCTGGGGAGTAGGGAATGTGACAGCGATGACCGTAGTTGATAACTTTGCCGGATTCATCAATATTTAAGTAGTCGGTGTAAACAAATCCCGTTTCTGGGTGGGAGTTGAGGACTTTCGCGGTTTCGGCGAGGGCAGTAGGGGCTAGGATATCATCACTGTCTACAAAACCAATGTAAGTACCGCTAGTTTGGCTGATTGATGCCTTACAGGCCTCAGCAACTCCCTGATGGTGTGCTTCTATTACCCGCACTCGCCTATCTTGACAAGCATATTCTTGGGCGATCGCCACTGAGCCATCTGTAGAGCCATCATCCCAAATTAGTAGCTCAAAGTCTTGCCATGTCTGCGCTAAAACACTGGCGATCGCTTCTCCAATGTAAAGCTCCCGGTTGTAATTGACGATGACTATGGAGATCAGTGGTGACATCGAAGTATTCCCAAGTTTTCTACCTATTACCACAATATAATGCTCGGAACTATCACTTAGAATAAATTGTTGTTAATTAACACAATGTGCAACTTATTCTTAAAAATTGTTATTTCGTTCTCTCGTTCCCATGCTCTGCATAGGAATGGCTGATTAGAGGCTCTGCCTCTAGTGATACATTGAGTCAAAGCCTCAATGAATGCATTCCCATACAGTGTATGGGAACGAGCAAAGGCCGCGAATTAAAGTAGAAATACCGGGAAATTTTTGAGACTTGAAACCAGACTAACCACCAAGTCGAGCAATAATCCAAGTAGCCCAAGCCAGGGTTTGAGGAGAATAGGGACAGGTAAAAGCGTAGCAGAACCAGGTAAGGTTAATTTGTACCTCATTCTTATTAGGAAACGCTGTATCATTGTTTCAATCAATATTATTTATTGATTTCGCGTTTTTCAAAAGCTGTAGTCAACAAACGGATCAGTTTCATGGATAAACGGATCAGTTTCATGGATAAACGGATCAGTTTCATGGATAAACGGATCAATTTCATGGATAAACGGATCAGTTTCATGGATACACTGATCAGTTTCATCAACAAAAGCATTTTGACTTAGAGGATGTTTGAAAAGTGGTTGGCTGTGATTTTAAGCAGTGGCTTCAGCTTTACCTGTTTTCTGTGCGACCTGAGTCAACCAAGTCTCAGACAGATAAGATTTTAGTTCCTGATCTTGCAAATCTGCTAAAGATACCCAAATCACAATCAACTGGTCAATCTCACGAGATACCCAGTCAGCAATCTGCTGTAACAGTGTTGTGTTTCCTGCTCCTGGTTCGCCAATAATTGCAATTCGCTTACCTTGACTTTATAGTATTACGCAAAACCTGGGCGATTATTAATGATACAACTCAGTCTTTTAACCCGCACAGGCAGGTTTTGCCTGTGTAGCCGTGACTGCTAATCGCCAAGGCACTATAAGTTAAAACAAATGGTGCGTTAGCCTTTGGCGTAACGCACTCTACGAAAATATCTGCAACCTAATTATACTTTTAGTTACAAATCTTCTGAAATCTGAGTGTCAAAAATATGATATTCAGATATACATAGCTTACTCAAAAACCAAAATCAGCCAAGTCGTAAGATAAGGCACCCCACTGAGGAGAAATGAGAAAAGAAACTGGTGTGAAACCAAAAGCAATGACTCATCAAAGAATTGTCTATTTCTCTCATCAGTTAGACATCTGGCAAAGTCTAGCAACTATTAAATGGAATAGGCACTGTTTCAACTGTGGCTTGCTAATTCTACCTGCGGTCTGGATTTTAACAGCAAATGAACTTAGAGCTACAGCTAATATCTTTACTTCTGACTCGGCTCAAAATAGCAATCACCCACAGTTACAAATAGTACAAACACCGCAACCCTCCCCGGTAACTGAACCCAATCAGCCAGAACCGAACCCCCAATCATCTCCACCAAACCAAGAACGCATTCGGGTTCGCAAAATCCAAGTTGAAGGTAGCACAGTATTTAATGAAAATGACTTTAATCCAGTTGTAAAACCGTTTGAAGAACGTGACTTAACTTTAGAAGAAATTAGGCAAGCCGCAGATGCCATTACCCAGCTTTACTTGAATAAAGGTTATATAAATTCCAGAGCGATTCCAGAGGCTCAAAAACCTGGTAACGCCGATGGTGTTGTAGTAATTCGTGTGATCGAAGGGGGTTTAGCAGAGATTGAAATCCAAGGAACGCGGAAATTAAACCAATCTTATATTCGTAGTCGCATCCAGCTAGGTGCCGGTATCCCTCTGAATACTGCTAAACTCGAAGACCAACTAAGGTTACTGCGGCTAGATCCCCTATTTAAAAATGTAGAAGCACGTCTGCGTCCAACGGGTAAGATTGGTCAAAGTATTCTTGTTGTGAGAGTTGAAGAGGCAAACCCTTTAACTGGTAGCTTGGGTGTAGATAATTATTCGCCTCCTAGCATTGGTGCTGAAAGATTGGGTATTGAACTGCGCGATCGCAATTTAACCGGCATGGGAGATGAGTTAGCTGGCTCCTATTATCACACGCTCTCTGGTGGTTCTGATGCCTTTGATTTTAGCTATCAAGTTCCAGTTAACGCCATGAATGGCAAAGTGCAGATTAGAGCCGCATTTAATCGCAACGAAATTACTGAGCCACCATTTGATGCCTTTGGCATTCGCGCCAACCAGGATCTTTATGAAATAAATTATCGACAACCGTTAATGCGATCGCCAAGAGAAGAATTTGCCCTATCATTAGGATTTACCTATCAAGATGGTCAAACCTTCCTGTTCGATAATCTTGCAACCCCTTTTGGTATTGGGCCTGATGCCAATGGCGTTAGTCGTACCAGTGTAATTAAATTTGGTCAAGACTATATTAGGCGGGAACCTCAAGGAGCTTGGTTTTTGCGATCGCAGTTTAGTTTTGGCATTGACATCTTAGATGCAACTATCAACAATAATCCCACACCTGATGGTCGCTTTTTCAGTTGGCTGGGTCAAATACAGCGTGTACAGCAACTCAATAACGATAACTTGTTGTTCATCCAAGCAGACTTACAACTAACACCAGATAGCCTCTTACCTTCACAGCAATTCGTCATAGGCGGCGGACAATCTGTACGGGGATATCGCCAAAATATCCGCTCTGGGGATAATGGATTTCGGGTAGCCATTGAAGATCGGTTCACAGTCCAACGTGATGAATCTGGATTATCCACGATTGAACTCGCGCCATTTCTTGATATGGGAGCAATTTGGAATAAGTCTGATAATCCCAATAACTTACCCAATCAAACTTTTTTAGTAGGTGCAGGTTTAGGATTATTATGGAATCAGGCTTTGGGAATTGATAAGCTGAATTTGCGCCTCGATTATGGAATTCCATTTATCGATCTAAGCGATCGCGGTAATAACGCCCAGGATGATGGTTTTTACTTTAGCCTTCGTTATCAACCCTAGTACCGTAAGCATTTTATAGTTGCTGCCATCCTGTATAAGGATGAATTCATAATCTATCTTGAAAGATATTTTTAAAATTAACCACAGCAAATATTCTGGTATAACGGGTTGCTGGCGATCGCTTTCTCTTAAAAGCTATCAAGATAAATACAACTTTAGTTTATAGTTATTATTGATTAGCAAAATCACGCAAGAGCAACCTTGTAATCAAACAAGCTTAATAAAGTGAGGTTTTTATGATCAATAATCTAGTTCCTGAGCGCAAAACATCCGAAGAAGAACGTTTTGAAAATGACTATTATTCTTACTTTGAATCGCCTGAAAATGTCACACGATATACACCAACATCTGGTTTTCTAGATAATGTTTTTGAGAAAAAGTCATTTTCTTTATTGGATTTAGGGTGCGGTAATGCGGCTTTATGCAAATATCTCCCGGCTCGATGTGACTATCTTGGAGTTGATCACAGTGAATTGGCTATTGAAGAATGTTTAAAACTCTACTCAAATAGAAAGTTTGTTGCCCAAGATTTATCGCTTTTCTTGTCAGAAGTTGCTAGGGAAAATAAGAAATTTGATGCCGTCGTGCTAGCCGGTTTGTTATTTCACAGCATTAACAAAGAAACTCAAGAACAAAAAGACGATCAAGAAATTATTCAATTTTGCGTGGATAAAATACTTAGCGATAAAGGATATCTGGTGATCATTGTACCTTTTTGTTATGGCGACCATCCATCTCACAGTCTATTTGTTCGAGCTGAGTGGCTGCAAAAGTCAGTAGAAAAAATGCTAGAAATCGCCAAAGCAAAAATTGTTCATGAGAATATATCCTTACAAGTCGGTTTAGATAAAATAGTTCGACAGCAGAAGGTAATTCCTGATTGGTTTGTTGCTGATAGCAATGCTGATTATCCTAGTATATTTGTTGGAACATATATGGCAAGTTGGACATTCATAGCCTCCCCTCAAGGGATTTGACGCTCGTTTGATACCAACAAGAGGACTTTTAAAACATCCTCTAAAGCTTAAACTTGTTCAATGAACATTTGCACATTTGCCAAATAAAACCAATGTCTGAACAAAAGCCGGTAAATCCTTGGAACTACAAACCTTGGTGGTGTCAACCCTGGTCTATACTTCTCACAGGTATGACGCTGATTGGTGGTAGCTGGTTACTATTTAAAACTATCTGGCTAACAGTTCTCGTCTCCATCCCTATAGCAACGTGGATGGGATTTTTTGTGTTACTCTGGCCGCAACTAATTACTCGCAGTGATATTTTGGAATCATATAAAGAGTAATTCGTAATTATGAATTTCCCTGCCTCCGCAGGTTATAAAACTCTTAATTTTTTATTACTTCGCTGAGGTAGACTAAGTTTTGTGTAGTAGCGAATTCTATTCGTAAAAGACTGTATCAACTGTTATTGCTGTTTTTTTACTGAAGAACAATAATTTTTAATAAGTTTTGATAATTTTTCCTTGCAGAGATCACTGACACCTACTAGATATCTAAACCAAACCTGGATTTAGAGAATGACAAGAATGTAAAATGTTAGTTTATTAGTTACCTGTCTTTGTAAAAAAAATCAGGGTGTCTAATGTCAGAAGAATTCAGTTGCCAAATCTCACCGCCATTTTTGTCTGAGGGTAGCGATCGCGATCTCGGTTTAGATTCAACCCTCCAAGAACTACCAATGTACAACTTCCCGGTGGAAATCAACTGCACTGGTATGGAAGTGGCTAATTTTTTGGAAAAACATCCCCTGCTACCGGGAGTAATTTTGGTAGAACAGGAAAAATTCATTGGGATGATTTCGCGGCGGCGACTGCTGGAATTTTTGATTCGCCCCTATGGACAAGAGTTATTTGTTCAGCAACCATTAGCTGTTCTCTACAGCTATGCACGGATACCGATGTTGCTGCTTGCTGATACAACATCGATTTTAATTGCGATGCAACTTAGCTTAAAGCGATCGCCAGAATTATTATCAGAACCAATTGTAGTGCAAACGGTATCTGGCGCTCATAGATTGTTAGATGTACAAGAGTTGAATATTATCTCTTGGCAAATTCGGGGAATTGAAAATCTGGTGCGCTATGAACGCAGCCAAGCCCGAATGATTCAAAATGATAAAATGGCAAATCTGGGACGTTTGGTAGACGGGATAGCGCACGAAATTTTAGACCCAGTGAGTTTTATTTGGGGTAACATAATTTATGTTTCAAATTACAGCCAAGATTTACTCAAGCTGATAGCGGCTTACGACAAAGAGTTACCATCAGCTTCCCAGGCAATTAATCAAATTAAAGAAGAGATTGAATTTGATTTTTTAGAACAAGATTTGGTGCGATCGCTTGCTAGCATCCGCACCGGAGCCGAAAGATTAAAAAAACTTGTTACTAGTTTACAAAACTTCTGTCATATCGATGAGATTTATCCCAAACCAGTAGATTTACACGGTTGTATAGATAGTATTATTCTATTAATTAATAGCCGTCTTCAAGGAGAAATTGAAATTGTCAAATACTATGGACAATTACCCCCAGTGTATTGTTTTATGGGGCAATTAAACCAAGTTTTGATGAATATTCTCAGCGAAGCTGTGGATACTTTACTCAATGAAGCAGTGCGACAACAGTTACATCTAGAAGATGCAAAGATTGTTCAAAAACCCCGAATTGAGATTACTACAGAAGTAATTTCACAAGAAGCAAACAACCCAGATGCACCAGATTCTCGTTGGGTTTTAATTCGCATTGCCGATAATAGCCCTGGAATATCTGAGGAATTGCAACAGCAAATTATGGAGTCTTTTGCTCTAGAAACAAAGACTGGTAAAGAAACTAGTTTGGCTGTAAGTTATCGAATTATCACAGCCAGACATGGCGGTAAATTTAATTTACGTTCACAATTAGGTTTAGGCACTGAATTTGAAATATTGTTGCCTTTAGTTTGATTAAACTCTACTTACTGGCTTATCTAATTGTAGTTTAGCGACATCCAGCAGAGTTTTGATTTTGCCAGAAAAGTTTGATAATTTTGCTCTAAAGTCAGAATTAAAATACATTAGTGCTGTTTTTTATATTTGCTTAATTTGAGAAGTATCACCCCACTTTCTGAAATTTTTCGCCCTACAAAGGTTAACAATTTTTTAAGAGTTATATTTGAGTATGGCTTGTAATTCTTTACTTAAAATGTATTTTGTAACAAGCTTTCGCCACGTTGGTAAATTTCGCGTGCATGGTCAGTCCAAGCGCCTTGTCCCCAATAACGAAAACAACTGGTTTGCAGCAAAAGGTTATGTAGGAGAGCGTTACGATAATGAGATTGTCTGGTAATAAGTTCTGCTGAGTCAATTTGTAGTAATGGCTCAACCTTTTGATGGAATAAACTACTTAATTGATACATGGGAGAAATCACATTTTCGTATCCTTTTACCCAACTAATATGATTTGTCCACGAAGCTCCATCCATGTGAAAATTAGAGTTTATTTGCTTTAATTCTTGAATAGCATTCTCTATAGCTTCAGGGTTACAATTTTCTGCTGAAACTCGCTCCCAAATCTGATGTTGTCCCACTGGTTGGCAAGTTGGATAGTCTTCCGGTTTGCATCCAGCAGCTTCTATTAATTCTAAATATTCTGTACCACACATCCCGACAACACCTGATTTTCCTCCTCCATTATTGACCATATCCCACCAAGCTTGTTTGAAAGCACTAGGAAATTCATTCATCATCACGCCGCCATTTTCACCATCTCCAATTTGGCTAACTATTGGTGGTATAAATACACTCCCAACTTGTTGTTTTGATAAGGTTTTGGCTTCATAGTAAGGCTGCATTTGTGCGACTAATTTAGTATCAGAACCTTGGGTTTTAATCAAGGCTGTAATGCTAATTGTTTCACCTTGGGAATTGCGAGCAATCAGACGATGTGGTAAATGTTTGTAGCTGAGAGATTGACCGTTAATTGTTTCTACAGAATGTTCTTGAACAAGTAACCAGCGATATCCACATTCTTTCAGCGCTTTCACAAATTCAAACAGAGCATCAGGGTGATTTGGTAGGTGCATTTCTGGAGGCGAAAATCCTTTGACTCGCGCTAGTGCTTCCCAGCCAAAAATTGCCGCAAAGTGATGTTGCCATGCGACAATATGCAATTTAATATCTGCTATGGGTGTGGAAGGAATAACTGCATGGCTCCACATTGTACCCAGCCACTCGACATAAGGTTGATAAGTTGGGTCGCAAGTGATCCGTTTAAGATTATCAAGAATATCACCGCGTCCCATTTGCCGCAGTCCCCACAAAAGATTACCTGAGTAATCCAACATCACACGGGGATTGCAACCTTGATTTACGAGTTCGGGGATCAAGTCTGCTATGCGGCTGTAACAATATGCAAAAGGGTTTGCGTTGTGGTTATCCCCTTCGTTTGGATGTTCAAACATATATTGCAGATTGCTGATCAGTGTACCATCATGTCCAGCAGGTATAGTTGGCTGGTGCATATGTAAGGCGATCGCAAATACTGCATTTACGTCTTCTAGGCGGATATTTGTTGTTGGTAAAAATACTGCTTTATCATGGTTAACTACAGAGATAACCTCTGTTTCCCAACCAGAAATATTTGGTAAACCATCAATGATTTCGGGCAAAGTGGGGAGAGTAGTAGGCAGTGAAAGCATTTCTGGTTGCTCCGAAACAAGGTATGTCTAATTATGCGATCGCACAGCAATTTCTGATCTGCAACTTTATTTATTGATCCAAATTGCGATCGCAAGGCTTAGATCCCCGACTTCTTAAAGAAGTCGGGGATCTAGTTATTCACAAATGATCAGTTAGTGGAAAAGATTTTGATACTCCTGTCCATGTGGGATAGAAACTCTCAGAAGTATTACTTTATTGCCAGTAGCTAAAAAATCAGGGGTTGGTGGTTAAAGCGACTTGGCCTGACATTGATTTTTTCTGAAAAATAACAAATCGCCAACACGCTGAATTTTAGCCAAAAAGCTCAGTTTTTCTTCAGGCTGTTGTCTTCTTCGCGCTGGCGGAGTTGCTAATCGTAACATTAGATCTAGCAACCAAGGAGCAAGGCGTTGACACAACACAGCTAAATGACTTTGCCATCCGACTAAAATTTCTGGTGAATCATTTTGCATTCCGGTGACGAGTGCTTTAGCGACTTGCTGGGGAGTCATGGGGATCACCCAGCGAAATAATTTGAAGTCGCGCACCATGTCTGTGTCGGTGAGGGAAGGCAATAATGCAATCACTCGGATATTGTATTCAGCTAGTTCCCGGCGCAAAGCTTGGGTAAATCCCAAAATTGCAAACTTGGTGGCTGAGTAAGTCGCCATCGTTGGTGCAGCCACTTTCCCCATCAGACTCGATACATTGACAATTGTCCCTTGTCTTTGGCTGGCCATGCGTCGAGCTATCAAACTGGTGAGGTTGTACATCCCTAACAAGTTTACAGAGAGTTCTTCTTGAACTTGGGGCATTTTAGATTGCAAAAACGAGCTTTGGTATGCGACTCCCGCACAATTAACCAGCAGATGAATCTGTCCGTAATTGCGCCACAGTTGGGCAACAGCGATATTCACTTCAATTGTTTGCGTCAAATCTAATGGCACGATGGCAGTTTTTGTACCCATCGCCTCGATTTCGTTAGCTACCTCGACTAACTTTTTGCGATCGCGTGCTACCAATATCAGTCGCTGTATGCCTAGTTGTGCTAGTTCGAGGGCGATCGCTCGTCCAATACCACGGGAAGCCCCTGTAATTAGAGCTACTTTACCTTGAATCTCCATTGGTTTTATCCTCCAAAATCTAAGTCTTACCAAACTCTTTGTTATTGCCGACAAACACAATCAACAGTTACTCCCTTGTCGACACAAGGTAAGACAAATAATCAATCGCAATTGATATCAAACTGAAATTAAGCCTTTGGTAACGAGATATTTCTTAGTTAATCTGCAATCCCTCATAATTGTCTATACGAGGCAGAAATTTCTCGTTTTTAACCCGTCAAAGCCTAATATATTTGGCTGAATGCGTATAGCTCATAGATTTTATTTCTCCTATATCCGAGCTTCATCAGCATGGTTGTTATACACACGTTAGCAATTAAATCAAGGTATTGCAATATTCTTTAATAAGGATTTCTTAATACTTCTTAACGACAAGCATATATATACAAAAGATTTTATTAAATAAGTTTTCATGAATACCTCAGTACAAATATCTCTCTTTCTTGACAATTAGCTCCAATTTGGTGAAATTGTTATACCTAAATGATGACTTGGATATAAAAAAGACATATAGAGTTTGAATTTATGGTTGTAATAGTTGGATTTTCTGATTAACTTGTAGATTAATATCAGTATATTTACTGTTATATTTAAAATGAATGTATCTGATTTTTGTTTTTTTAAAATAAGCTAAGAAAGCTAAATTATTGTCTTGAATATAAATTACAACGGCATATTTATCTGCCAAAACTTTAGTACAAATTGTAATCTGTTTGGGTTTAGCTTTGAGTTGCTTAAAGGAATGCTTGAGACTTGCCTAATCTATAGCAAACTTAAATCATTCGTTAACAATAAGATCCCCGACTTCTTAAAGAAGCCAGGAATCTTAGCCGTAAGCCAATATAGTTTATAGTTTAATATTCTACCTGAAACCACAGTCAGTACATTTACGTGATGCGTAATTGTTACACCTCCTTGGTATAACTAAGGAGAGGTAGGTGTAGGTTGAGGATTTGGTGGTTTTGTTGACTGAGGATTTGACACATTCCAAACTTGATTTAACTGAACTGCCGACAACGACTGTAAAATACTAAGATTAAGCGGCTCCTTACTGATGAATGTGGCGTAGGATGGCTGCAAATAGGAGCGATATTCAGGGCGGTTGAGGAGATGGGTTTCCAAAAAAGCTACACTCAGGGCTTTGAGATAGGAATAAACAGCAGCGCGGTCGGGGCCAAGCAAAGCAGGTGGCACAGGTAACACACTATTCTGAGGAGTAGATTCTGCGATCGCCGAAAAGTGGGTGGCGTTTTCGATTAGAGCTAGGTACTTATTGGAGTCAGAAAGCCAGGTAAAGGGGCGAATTTGCTCAAATACGGGCGGGGCGAAAATATCTTGACTACCCGCCACCAGCATTACAGGAACTTTTATTTGACTGACTCCTCCCTCACCTAAAATGGAGCTGTTAATAGGATTAATCGCAATGATCGCCTTGATGCGATCGTCTTTGAGTTCGTAATTCCTTGAGGGTAACTCAGTTGCTTGACACTGCAAAAAGAGCGACAAATTAAAAAAGGAATTCTTGGGATTACAGTCTTGCCTTAGTTGCTCAAAGTTAATCTTTGCTCCTGCTAAAGTCAAAACAGTGTAACCGCCAAAGGACTGACCGATCGCCCCAACTTGCTGAAAATTAAGTTTTCCTTGGAGGGTGGGATCAGATTTTTCCAAGCGTTCGAGTTCATTGAGTAAATATTTGATATCCAAAGGTCGGTTGATAAATTCTGCTGCATCTGGTGGCCCTGCCAAACCTGCAAAGTATAGCTGAATCCGTTCGGCATTACTACCAGGGTGTTCCAGAACAGCAACGGCAAAACCATAGGATGCTAGATGTTCAGCCAAGTAGACAAAGGTAGAACGATCTGAGGCCAGTCCATGAGAAATTACAATCAGGGGAAAGGGCGGAGTTTTGAGTTCTGAGTTTTGAGTTGCAGGTAGATAGATATCTACCGGTAAACGGCGATTGCGACGAATATCATTTAACTCTAGGCTGGTTTTCTGCCAGCGGAATTTTCCCGGCGATCGCAAATCTGGCTGTTGTGAGAAGTCAATTGTTGAATTGGCTGCTTGAGCGATCGCTTCCTTTTGAATAAAAGCAACAACTTCATCCTTTTTTTTAAGTAATTGCGACAAATCTTCGACTATCCTTAACCCCTCTGTGAAATTCACCCGGATAGTATTGCTAGGAAATTTACGCAGCAAATTCACAACCGTTAAACCCTCTTGATCAGCAGCAGCCAAAATCAAAGAGGCACGTATAGCATAAAAGCCGTTATTTCGAGCCTCAGTAAGGAGTAATTCTCCTAACCGTCGCACCACCTGCTCGCCTATAGGTGAGTAAGTAACCTGAGATATCAACGTAGGTGTGAGATTGAAGCGCTGCTGGAGCAGATCGCGCAGTTGAGCGAGTTGTTGGGGAGTAGCACGGCTGGCATAAAAAGAAAAGTCTTCATCAATTTTGCCTTCTTTAGCAAAAAGTTCCAGCGAGTCCACTGGTAAATAAAATTCGCCAAAGGGAGGATAAAAAAAGCTAATACGTTCAGCTCCCAATCCGGGAGTAGCAGTCAAAAAAGTAGATAGCAAACCTAAACCCAGGTATCTCAAAAATTTTTTCATCAGAAAAACCCACTGTTTAACCCTGCTAAATTAGCACAACACATAGATAGCAAATTTTTTAGCCAAACAGCATCAGGAGCGCGGTAATTATATATAGATATTGTGTTGCGGCGCTGATTAGCAGTGCGAAACATCAGAGTAGGCTTTGCATCATGAGATGTAATCACCGCTACACGGCTAAACATCACACGGGCAGTTGGTCGGGAGAAACGAGCAAATGCTAGTCCTGTCATTACAGCAATTCCCACCAAGCCGATCATCGCTTCAATCGTGACAATAATGTTGGCGTAAGTCGTTTTAGGATACATTGCCCCATAGCCGATGGATGCTAGGGTTTGCACACTAAAGAAAAAGACATCTAAAAAAGAGCCAGGTCGAGCGTTGGCAATACAATCTCCTCCTAGCCAGTAAGCTAGGGCAAAAAGAGCATTAATAGTTACATAGAAAACACAAATTAATATCAGAAAGGCAGTCCAAGGAATCGTCAGCAGCAGATGGTAGGGATCGCGCCAATAGGAATGCCATGCACCCATACCCATAATTTCAGACTTTCCATCTCGAACTTGAATGTGAATAAGTGGGATCAAGCGCTGTCGTTGCTTCCTTAACAGTCTCTTCAATGGAAATCTCATCGGGGTAGCCAAAAGAACGACAAGTAGTTAGTATGACTAGGGCTGAAAAATCCTGTTTTCAGGTAATAATCTGATAGCTATATATTACTGATGAATCGAAATTTCTGGATTACCGCTTTAGTTGCCTTTGTTAACTCCCTCAGTTTTACAGTTTTAATTCCCATTATCTATCTTTATGGCAAACAATTTGGTCTTAGCGATTTTCAGACCAGTTTGTTGTTTTCGACTTACTCCATAGCTCAGTTTTTTGCAACTCCCGTCATTGGTAAACTATCTGATCGCTTTGGACGTAAGCCTTTACTGATCATCAGTTTAGCTGGAACTGCGATCGCTAATTTGATCGCTGGAACAGCGACAACAGCAGTGATGCTTTTTCTGGCTCGATTCTTGGATGGAATCACCGGCGGGAATGCTTCTGTAGCTCAGGCGATTATTTCAGATATCACCACTCCCGAAAAGCGTGTTCAGGGGTTTGGGATTTATGGAGCAGCATTGGGGTTAGGCTTTGTCCTAGGCCCAGTTACCAGTTTACTGGCACAGCAGATTTCTTTGGGATTCGCATTTATAGTTTCGAGTGCAGTCGCATTCGTCGCCCTGTTAATTACAATCTTCTTATTACCAGAAACTCTGCAAAATAAGGCTGGTAAAGGGCGAAATATCTTTGATTTAGGTTTAGGGAATTTAATTAGAGGTCTGACTATGCCTAAGATTGGTGTACTTCTAGTTATAAACTTTTTTCTTGGCACAACTTTCACGATCTTTACTTATGCTTTTCAACCCTATTTTATTAATGTGTTGGGTCAAAGTAACCAATCTTTAACGCTAATGTTTATACTATTTGGAGTGCTAGGTGTGATGATGCAGACTTGGGGAGTTTCAGTTCTGATGCAAAAATTTAATCTAGTTAATATATTATTTTTAGCTTTATTTATCCGAAGTTTGTCATTTGTCTTAATGCCAGTTTTTCCTAGCACGGTTTATTTTGTCGGAGTCAGTATACTCTTTTCAATCTTCAATTCTCTAGTTCAACCCATGATCAATACGCTAATTTCTATCAATGCTAAAGCACAGGAGCAGGGAACTGCAATGGGATTGAACGCATCTTATTTAAGCATCTCCAATGGTATTGGGCCTGTGATTGCAGGAATGATAATTCATCAATCAAACCCCAAAACTTATGGCTATCCATTATATTTAGCCGGAACATTTACTTTTCTAGTATTATTTTTGGCAATAGTTACTCGCAAAAGTTACACGCCTCAACCTAATTCATGAGGAGGTAGGAGGAAAACCCGATAAATTAAACTGATCCCCCCTAACTCCCCTTAAAAAAGGGGGGAACCGGAATCAAAGTCCCCCTTTTTTAAGGGGAGCCACTGCGTTGGGCGGGTTTCCCGACTTGAAGCACGTGGCGTGGATTTAGGGGGATCTAGAACGTTTTGCTACCAACAAGAAGACTTTTCAAACATCCTCTTAGACGACTTTCGCTATTAGACTCAGAATTCATTCTGAGGCGGGCTAGATGAGAATGAAATAGCCCTGAGTCTTAACTGATAGCAAAAAAATAGAGTGTGCAATGCCCACCCTACTAATTTATCTGCTAGAAACTTATTATTCAGGCTTTAGTGATTCACCTTCAGAACAGCGATCAAACCAGTCTTGGTATTTTTTCTGGTGTGACTCATTTTCAACAGCAATTGTGACTCTTACCTGCTTGCATCCGTGATCTCGCTCTAGTGCGATCGCATTCAACAATAAACTAGCAATTTTAGGTGAACTAAATTCGCCACTTACCGTTAAACTACCATTAAAAGGTGTTGCTTCAAGTCTTTCTACTTCAGTCAAATCAATTCCAGAAACTTCCCCTTGTGATAAATCAATTTCTGCAAGTTGCTTATATTCTGGGCTGAGTTGTTCTACAATTAGTTTCTCCCGTCGGACAGGAACTTGTACCATCCGAGTTTCGATTACTTTGCGAACAATTACCTCCCCAACTTTCCGCTTGCTGCTTTCAACAACTAATCGTTCTTCTAATAAACGAATAATCTTCTCTTCGGTAACATATTCTAAATTTTCTGGTTCAACTGGGCTACTTGTAGTTTGACTATAGCCTAGTTGTTCAATTGAATTTTCTGATAATTTGCCATCGCCTGGTGTTTCTGTTTCTAAATATTCAGGCATATACTCTATTTCTGATTTGTTTAAGTCTATGAAAACAGATTTAGTCGGCTTGTCGATTTTTTTTATTCTCTGGCTCTGCAACCGAAATAAAGAAGGATGTTTATCGGCTAACTGCTGACTATATTCTACAGTTTGTTGATTTACCTGGTTAGATATAACTAGGTTTAGCCGACGATTAGTATCCACAATTAAATCATAAACCATTCCTACTAGCTGACCTTGCCTATCGATTACAGCAAAATCCTTCACCTTCTTTTTCAAATCTGCTAATGAGGTGCTAGTGCGAGAGTTCCAGTTTGACTGTCCAATGTTTTTTGTCATCGGAAATTTATGAACTTCTTTTTACTTAGATTAAATGTATTGATCATTTTGAAGTATAACAAGCACAGGTAAAGCTAATTAAATAGCCTTACCTGCACTATGTAGAATTATTTATTAGTCATTAGTTACAGTTATTAGCTAATGACTATGTTAGTTAGCGCTCTTCAACTGGAAGTCCAGAAGTATTTACGTCTAACTCTTCACGACGCACAGTTTCTTGAGTTTCGACTGTTTCTTGATCAACCACTTTTCTAACTCTGACTTCTTCGCGCAAAACTGCTTCTTTGCGAACATCGGCAACTTCTTCGTGGAGTTCGATCCGAGCAACTTCGCCTTCACGGAAATCTGCTTCACGCCCAGAAACAACCGTACCTGCATCTGCTGGAGTTATGCGCTCAATTACAACTCGTTCTCTTTCAATTGGTACTGCAACTCGTGCAGTGTCAGTCTCAATATGTTTACCAATCGATACTTCTCCAGTTTTTTGGCGTCGTTTGCCAGCAACCAACCTTTCTTCATATAATTTCAGGGTTTGATGATCTTGCTCATTTAACCCAAATAAAGCAGGTTCATTTTCGTAAGTGTAGTTATCACGATTGTAATCGGGTGCGGGCGCAATCGGCTGCTGATAGGTTGTATCCACTGGTGCTGTAGCTGCCAATGGTGCTAATGAATCTACTGGTAGGGTGGAGTCTGTAGGTTGGCGATATACCCCACGCACCCGTTCTTCATAGTCGTAATCAAGCGCTTGGCGTTCATTGAACTCAGGTAAATCTTCTGCTTGCTCTCTAGTCAGACCAACGGTGTAGACGCGATCAATGTTATAATCTATACGTGAACGGCCAATCGGTAGCAACACTTTTTTACCAAAAATCCAGAAGCCTAAATCTACGACTAGATAACGGAAATGACCTTCCTCATCAACTAAAACATCGCTGACAGTACCAACTTTTTCGTCAGTTCCTTGTGTATAAACCCCAAGCCCTTTAATATCCTGACCATCAAAGGAGTCACGGTAGCTAGGCTCAAAATCTTCTAGTTTGTAAAGAACCATTATATTTAACCTCAAAAATTATTTCCATCTCGTACTTACTAAAATAGACATTTGGTATGCTTGTCTACATCTTTCTGGCGAGTGAATTATTTAAAGAGTGAAATAATCAAAAGTTAGAGATATTTTCTACTTATGTTAAATAAAAATAATTGAGAGCATCTAGAATTCCCATGCATCTCTTTCTTGGCGAATAAACTTATCTACTTCTTCCGGTGTGTTAAAACTGCCTCTAGCATTACAAATCTGGGACTGGCATCAGTGTCGAGCAAAGGACATTCTTCTAAGTATAGTCTTGTAGCTTCTTTAAGATTAGCAAGGGCTTCTTCAATTGTTTCACCTTGGTCAACTGTGCCGACTTCAGGACATTCAGCAACATACATATCTTCTTCTTTGTGAAGAATGGCAGTTAAGGTTTTGGTCTTCATAGGGTTTTATTTTGATAAAGATAGTCGAGCGATGTCTACGACGGCAAGCTACGCACTGCTTTTTCTAGTTTAGCTTTGAGGTGCGATCGCGCTGCTTTTTCTCTATTAACTAGACTCGTTGAAGATATAGATAATGTTCGTTTTCGATACATTTCAGCAATTCTTGTAACTTCCTAAGTCGGTTAGTTCCATCCTGATATTCTTTTTTTGAAATTGCGAACTATCTCTTTTACTCGTGGAGCGTCTTCTGGTTTAATGATCAATATATCACCCTTTGGGTCGTTACCAGTTGTTCTTTTGGCTGAGATTCCTTCCTCTTTTAACTTGTCTATAACCCAGCCAATAAAATCTCTGTGTACTGTTAGCTTATAAATCAAGTTAAATACTAACGTTGCTTTGTAATCACAGAGCTACCATTACTAATACTTACTTTTTGAATAAAAACATAATTACAAGATGATAAAATATCAGTTGTTATTTTATTAGCAATAATTTCAAAATCATGATTTGTTAATTCCCGTGCAGTATCGCCACTTAAATTAATAGAAACAGTTAGAATCTGAGGATTGCTGGAAGACTGTTCATTATCTTCTGCTATGCCTAGATTAAACTCTTTACTCCAAGCCGGAAAATCCTCACCCGTTTGTTGTCCGTAAACTTTCACTCTTTCAACAGATGCAGCCCCTAAAGCTGTTAACCCTTTGCGGATAAATGCAACTAAGATTTGCTTGTTTAGTACTTTGGCAGATTCTAGTATTACCTCTAAGGAAGTATCTTTGAAGGCAACTTTTGCAGTGATTCCTTTGGCGTGCAGGTGGCGATTCATCAGAAATGCGATCGCCTGGGGATCTCCCTGTTTTGCAAGTTTTAGAATATTCGGCTGTGTCATAACTAGTAAAAGAGAAAACTAGGAAAATAAACTTATATTCTCAGGATTCCCTCTTGACAGCCTGAAGTAACATGATGATGCAAGATATCAGCCAACCTGGGCTAAAATATCTTTAATTTTGAATTTTGAATTGTTAATGTACTTGCCAAATTCACAGGATTAATATTAATCAGTTTAATTACAATTTTAAATATGAAGTTTGATCGAGATCATGCTTGGCCTTCAACTCTGGAAGAAGCCATAATTATCCAAGAAAAGCTGCGATATCAAGTAATTACTGAGGATCAACTGCAAGAACCTATTCAGTATGTTGCTGGAGTGGATATGGGTTTTGAAGCTGATGGAACCATTAGCCGTGCAGCGATCGCAGTACTGAGTTTTCCTGATTTGCAAGTAATCGAGACAAGCCTAGCACACCGTCCTACAACCTTTCCTTATATTCCTGGATTTCTCTCATTTCGAGAAATTCCAGCTGTCCTCGATGCCCTAGAAAAGATTAAAATTACACCAGATATCATCCTGTGTGATGGTCAGGGAATCGCTCATCCCCGTAGATTAGGTATAGCTAGCCATTTAGGGTTACTTATAGATATGCCGACAATTGGTGTAGCTAAATCATTGTTGGTAGGTAAGCATGAAGAATTGGCAGAAACTAAAGGCAGCCAGCAACCACTGATATATAAGGGTGAAACCATTGGGGCAGTTTTACGCACACGCACAGGAGTAAAACCTCTGTACATTTCCAGTGGTCATCGAGTTAGTTTGCCGACAGCAATTGACTATGTATTACGCTGTACACCAAAATATCGGCTGCCAGAAACTACACGCATCGCTGATAAATTAGCATCGGCAAAATAAAACAAAATCTCTGCCCCTTCTTTCACTCAAGCTTGTGAGAAATGCGGGCGAGGTACTTAAAAGTCGTGTTGAGGTACTTAAAAGTCGTGTTGAGGTACTTAAAAGTCGTGTTGAGGTACTTGAAAGTCGTGTTGAGGTACTTGAAAGTCGTGTTGAGGTACTTGAAAGTCGTGTTGAGGTACTTAAAAGTCGTGTTGAGGTACTT
>Ga0105049_10001512_pt1 | contig 27529 bp, 28 predicted proteins | sample MAT06_FD_78087 | JGI IMG/M metagenome (GOLD analysis project Ga0105049, IMG submission 78087) | Freshwater microbial communities from Lake Fryxell liftoff mats and glacier meltwater in Antarctica - MAT-06 | ecosystem: Environmental > Aquatic > Freshwater > Ice > Liftoff microbial mat | place... | reverse complement strand
TCGGAACCTAATAATGAAGGGCGAAGGACGGAGCCGAAGTCCGTTGCCGGCGCTGTCGGCCACTTAACCGGAACGTCGTTTACACAAACCTATTGACAAGCCCCGATCTTTGAAGGTGATTGAAACTCGCGCCACACGATGTGCTCGACTCCGCCATTCAGAAGCAGTGCCCGCCCCGATCTGAAGGGGATTGAAACGAAACCACGTAAGCCGAAACCGTATAGTTCGCGGGGAAGCAGTGCCCGCCCCGATCTGAAGGGGATTGGGCGTGGACGGCGGGGCGGCTGGGGTGGAGCGCCATGGCCTTGAAGTGAAGGGCGGCCACTTGCGTTTGGTGAGCGTCTCCGGCGGCCGGCGCGCTCTCGCTGTCGGGGACGAGCGGGCCGCCCGCCGCGTCCGCCTCACGCTCACGACGCCGACGCTGATCCGCAGCGGGAACGCCACCTGCCTTGACCCGGCGCGCCTCGGCATCGCCGTGCTGCAGCAGGCCGTGGTCCGCACCGTCTCCCTGTACAACGCCTTCTTCGCGCCGCGCGACGCGAAGCTGCCTTTTGTGGAGGCGGACTTTCGCCAGGTGGTCCTGACGGGCCATCGCCTGTTCCACTACCAACTGCCTCGCCAGAGTTACCGGCAAGGCCGCTGGATGGACTTCGATGGCGTCGTCGGCTGGCTCGAGTGGGAGGGCGACGTGGGCCCGCTGATTCCCTGGCTGCGCGCGGCGGAGGTGGTCCACGTCGGCCAGAAGGCGACGTTTGGGTTGGGGCGGGTGGAATTGACGATCGACTAGCCCCGCACCGTTAGGTGTGGGGTTTGGCGGGGTTTAGAGCACCTCTAACAGCGCCACCCGAAAAGCTCCCCACACCTCACGGTGCGGGCTAGTGGGGGGTAGGTGGGGGGTTGCGTTGGCGGGGTTTATAGCCACCTCTAACAGCACCACCCCCCAAAAAGGACCCCACACCTCACGGTGCGGGCTAGAGATGCTTCAGGATATGCGCGGCGAGGGCTTCGACGGCCGGTCGTGGCGTGCTGAGCTCGCCTCGCTCCAAACGGTGGATGGTGGCGCGGAAGGGCGTCTGGTCGCCTTCCACTTCGTCGGCGTGCCCCTCGTAATGGCTGCGCAGTTCCGCCAAAATGGTTAGCCCGCATTCGGCGCAAAAGTCCTGCCAGGGGAGCAGGGCTTCGCGAGTGGGCGCGATGAGAATGGCGTGGGTGGCGGCGGCGCAGATACGCCGGTTTTTGTCGTCGACGATGCCGCCCACATCCAGCAGGACGAGGGGCAGGGTCATGTTGCGCACCCAGGACGCGTAGAGGTCGGCGTGTCCGTCGGTCCATTTCTGCTTCGCCATTTGCTTGGCTAGGAACGCTCCTTCCGGATCCTGTTCATGCGCGGTCTGGTACCAAGCTCCCTCGCCATCGGGGTTGGTGTTGAGCACGTAAGGGCGATGGGGCGATGTCGAATCCAGCACCGTTCTCAGCCGGTGCCGCAACACTGACTTACCGGAGCGCGGCGGCCCGCCGAGGACGATCTTCATAGGAGCAGATCACCGGGCCGCATTCCCGGCGTGTGCGAAATCACCACCACATAGCGGCTCATCTTCGGATCCCAGCAAGCCACGAACTGGTAGAGATGCGCCACCGTGTGCGCCAACGCCATCGCCACCGGTAACGACGCCGCACCATTGAAGAGCACGCCCTTTCCGCCCGGAAGCTGCAAATTGTGAATAGCTTCAATCGCGGCGGGCACGACGAGATCGTTATTTGCCGGCTCCGCGAAACTCAGCAAAACGACGGTAAAACCATCCGCGCGCGGCGGCCCGAGAGTGGTTGCATAGTACATTCCATTCCTTCTACCATACGAGCACCCTCCATGAGTAAGAAACCTGCTCGTCATCCGGCATTTTGGCTTCCGCTGGTGCTGGGCGTCTCCACCGGCATTCTGGTGCACAACGTGGCGCTTTCCACTTATGAGCTACTGGAGCACGCGTTGCCGGAAAAGCCGTGGCAAGCCCTGCTGGACCGGGAGGCGGCGATCCTGGGCATCGGCGTCATGCTCGGGGTTGGCTTATTTTTTCTGGCCAAACGGATTCGCGAACGGATGGAACAACTTCTCATCGCGGGCGGCGCCAGCGTATCCGGCCGTTTGCTCGATCCGGTGTTAATTCGCCAGTTACCCGGGAGAGCTTACGAAGCTTGGCTGGTGCTGCTGGGCCTGACCGTGATTTTGTTTCTGTGCGCGCTGCATTGGGTCGGCCACGCCGGGTGGCACTATCTGGCTCACGCCTTGGAACCTTTCGCGGGCGGCCATTGGTGGATCGTCGGGGTGAGTTGCGTCCTCACCCTGGCCGCCGCTTACTACTTACGCCAGTGGGAGCGGCCCGAGCTATCCGCCTATCAGGGAGGCACCGGCGAGCTCGACGCCCTGGTGATCTTTCTCAGTACACCGAATAAGGTAGAACTCCCGGGAACGCTGGCGGGCGAGGAATTTCGCGCCGCCTTCCCGCGGATACTGAAGTCCTTACCGCTCCGTTCCGAGGCCATCAAAGCGGACTTCGCCCTTCACAATTGGGCGATGCCGATCATGGCGATTTCCGAGGCTTTCGCGCAAGGGAGCCTTACCGATGTCGTCGTCATCGGATCGGCCGATAGCCCGGATCGGAAGAATCCGGACGGCAGTTGGAGCTTGGCCAGGTATTTTGCCGAAACCGTGGGGAATCGCATGGGCGATCACCCGCCGAAGTTTCATATTTGGCCCGAGGCTGGCGGCATTAACTTCACGGATTTCGATGCACTGGAGGAGACCATCGAAGAGGCGTACAAATTCCTGCAAAAACGAGGGGCGCGGCGCATCGCCATCGATCTCACCGGGGGCACCGCCATCTGCAGCATCGTCGGCTTGCTGCACTGCCTTCCGGCCGGCCGCAACGCGATGTACATCACCAACAGTCTCGACGTCCGGGCGTACGACTTCCGCTATAGCGCGCCAGGCGCGGGAGCGGTAGGGGAAGAACCGAAGGGCTAAGTGAGGCCCGGGCGAACTTTGCTAATAGCAGTTTTCGACACCCGGATCACCGCCCAAGAATTACCACCCTCGGCGGACCTTATGGAACCGTCGCCGACCTGCACTGGATCTCAGAACAAAGGCGCAGAGCGCGAGCAAAAGCGCCTCGCCGCCTTGCCCAAAGAACACAAAATCATCCTGGTGCCGGCTGACCCTACTTACTTCCCCACCCAAGTCGAACTCTGGCCGATCCTGAACGAAACGATTCAGCAGGTGATTGCCGGCCATCCCGAGGTTCAGAAATGAGGTCCACCAAGCCCTGATCGCCGCCATCGTGGAGCGTCGGGGTTGGCGCAACCCCTTCCCCGCCCGCAGGCCCGCCAGCACCAGGACAAACCCGGCGATCTCGTTCAAAAAAAATGTTTGGAGCGCTTGGGTTCCTGAATGGCCTATTCGCGGATGGCCTCTGGCGCCAACGGGTCTGGAGAGTGGTTGAATTGCCGGGCTTATTTGAGGTTAGGGGCGGGTGAGGGAGAAGAGGGATTCGACTTGGGCGTAGTCACTGTAGCCGCAGCGGGCGATGGGGCGGACGAGGGTGAGGTCGATTTGGCCGTTGACGAGGACGCTTTCGTCAATGTGGACGCCGACCACTTCGCCGAAGACGATGCGGTTTTCGATGTCCGGGCGTGAGGTGGCGAGGGAGAGCACTTGCACCGTGCGGCACTCCAGTTGAATGGGCGAGGCGGCGACGCGGGGGGGCTTTACCAGGCGGGAGGGGGCTTTTTCGAGGCCGGCCAGCTCAAACTCGTCGACGTTGCGGGCGACGGAGGCGGAGGTGCGGTTCATCTGGTCGCGCAGGGGCCAGGTGGCGATGTTGTAGACGAATTCGCCGGAGAGTTCGGCGTTGCGGGCGGTGTCTTTGAGGCCGCCGTCGCGGTGGGGTCCGGAGGCGGAGAACATGAGGGTGGGGGGGAAGTCGAGGACGGCGTTGAAGTAGCTGAAGGGGGCCAGATTGGCGACGCCTTCGGGGCTGAGGGTGGCGATCCAGCCGATGGGACGGGGGGCGACGCAGGCTTTGAAGGGGTTGTGGGGGAGTGAGTGGCCGAGGCGGGGTTCGTAGAACATTTCCTGTTCATTGTCGCGCGACTGGGATGGGGCGAAAGGAGTAAACTGGAGAGGCGATGAAGCGCTTTATCTTTTGGGACTATCCCCGTGCCAGTTTTCCGTACGACGTGATGGTGGCGCTGATTCTGGCGTTCATCTTCCTGACGCCGCCGGATCTGTTCCGGGACCGGCCGCGGGCGACCGAAGTGGCGATGCTGCCCGGCGGCATCTATATGATCGGACCGGAGGCCTTGGCGGGAAAATCGGACGCCGAACAGCGGCAGCGGGCCGCGGAGTTAATCCGAAAGCGTTACCACGAGAACGTGACGGTGCTGAAGGTGGAGCCGCATGTAGGCGCGGAGCAGGAAGTGAAAGGCTTCATGGCGTACACCCGGCGTTAGGCTGGTGCGTCTAAATGACTGTGAAGATACTGATCCTGCTTTTGACGGCGACGGCGGCTGGGGCGGCAACGCTTGAAAGCGCGCTGGCGAAGATGAATGCCAACTCGAAAACCTTTGCCGGGATGACCGCGAGCCTGAAGCGCACGCAGCACACGGCGATCATCAACGACGATGCGCACGAGGCGGGCCGCATTGCGATGAAGCGGAGCAAGGGCAAAGTAGCCATGGCGATCGACTTTACGGAGCCGGAGCCCAAGGGATTTTCCTACCGCGATAAGCGGGCGGAGGTCTACCTGCCGAAGATCAATACTTTGCAGATCTACGATACGGGTAAGTACGATACCGCGTTGACCCAGGGTTTGTTGATCGGCTTTGGGACATCGAGCAAAGAGATGGCCAGCAATTACGACGTCAAGTGGATGGGCGATGAAAAGCTGGGGGCGCACCTGGAATTGACGCCCAAGCTTGCGGCGACGAAGGAACACATCAAGAAGATCGAGATGTGGCTGGATGCGGGGGACGGGTATCCGCGGCAAGTGAAGATCCACCAGCCGTCGAATGACTATATGCTGATTCAGTACTCGGATCTGCAGATGAGCGCGACGTTGACCGATGAGCAGGTGCGGGTGAAGGCACCGAAGAATGCCAAGAAAGAATTCCCCCTTAAGTAGCGGCGAGTGAAACCGGACCGGCTGAGCTTTGTCGATTGGACGCGTGGCCTGGGGGCAGCAATTATGCTGCAAGGTCATGCCTTCCACAGCTTTACGCACCCATCGTTGCGCGAATCGGCGCCCTTTATCTATTCGCAATTTGTGGGCGGGATGCCGCCGGCCATCTTTCTATTTCTGACGGGCGTGACGTTCGCCTTCCTGATGGATTCGCTGGAGCGGAAGGGTCTTACCTACGGCGAGCGGCTGCTGGGGACCTTGAAACGGTCACGCTATCTGTTCCTGCTGGCGTTTGCGTTTCGGATCCAGATGTTCCTGTTCGGCTGGCCGCGGCCGTGGGAGGACATCTTTAAGGTGGACGTGCTGAACGCGATGGGGTTCGGCATGGCGGTGCTTTCGGTGCTGGCGATCTTCCCGACGCCGGAGCGGGCGCGGCTGGCGGCGGCGCTGGGGGTGGCGGTTGCGGTGGGGTCGCCGTTGGTAGCGCAGCTCGATTGGAGCGGGTGGCCGGTGATGGTGCGGCAATACCTGGTGCCGGACGGGGTCTTGTTCGGTTTCTTCCCGTGGGGGGCGTTTTTGGCGTTCGGGGTGGCGGTGGGCTCGGCGATCCGGTTGACGGCCTTTGAGGACCTGAACCGCCTGGTGCAGTGGTTGGCGATCGGGGGATTTTTGGCGATCTACGGGAGCCAATACGCGTCGAGTTTGCCGTTTTCACTTTACGCGAAGAGCGATTTCTGGATCGACAGCCCGTGGCTGATCTTCATCAAGACGGGATTCTGCGTGTTGCTGCTCGGGACGGGGTGGGTGTGGACGCAATATATCGCCAAACCCGGCTGGAGCTGGATCCGGCAGTTGGGGACGACGTCGCTGCTGGTGTATTGGGTGCATGTGGAGCTGGTATACGGGCGTTGGTTCTGGTTCTGGAAAGAGAGTCTGACCATTGGGCAGGCGTGCCTGGCCGCGCTACTGGTGATCGTGATGATGGTGGGGCTATCGTATACGCGAACCAATTGGGACCGGCTGAAGCCGAGTTGGGTGCCGGCTTTGGCGATTCGCACGCGGAGTTAGTTCGGGACGCTTACCCTCAGGCGGATTCATAACGTAAGGCGGACTTGCCAGCGGGCGAGGCGATGACGCTGTGGAGCTAACCTTTCGCGCACGTGGATCGGTCTGCGAGAATGGGATGGTGAAGTTCCGAGCCATCGTCTTTCTGTTCACCACTCTCCTGGCGGCCCAGGCACCGAAGAAATCGGCGCTCGATAAGCCTACGTTAGAGGCCTATCTGCGCCACTTGGTTCCCTACCCCGGGACGGTAAAGATCGAAGTGGGCGACCCGAGTCCGAGCACTCTGGCCGGGTTCTCCCAGGTGCGGGTGCTGGCGTCGGTCGGCGAGCGATTCAAGCAGCATGTCTTCGAGGTGTCGGCCGATGGTCAACGCTTCTTTGAGGCGACGGTGCATGAGATCGGGCAGAACCCCTTTGCGGAGGACCTGGCCAAGTTGAAGACCGAGTTTCAACCTTCGCTGGGAACGGCCGGCGCGCCAGTAACGTTGGTGCTTTTTAGCGACTTTCAGTGTTCCTATTGCCGCGAACAAAGCCGCTTATTGCGGGAGAACTTGATCAAGGCGTATCCCCAGGAGGTCCGGCTGTTTTTCAAGGACTATCCGCTCGAGCAGATTCATCCCTGGGCGCGGGCGGGGTCGATGGCCGCGCGCTGCGTCTTCCGCCAGAACGCGCCGGCGTTTTGGGACTTTCACGATTACCTCTTCGACAAGCAGTCGGAGTTTACGTCGGCCAATTTGAAGGAGAAGAGCACTGCCTGGGTGACCAGTAAAGGCTTGAACGCGGCGCAATTTACCTCCTGCTTCGATACCAAGGCGACGGAGAAAGAAGTCGACCGCAATTTGGCGGATGGCCGGGCGGTGCAGGTGAACTCGACGCCGACGCTTTTCGTCAACGGACGCCGCTTGGCCGGGGTGCTCGAGTGGACCAGCCTGAAGACGGTCATTGATTTGGAGTTGGACTATCGGAAGGTAAATGCCGCGCCCCCCGACGCGGCATGCTGCAGTGTAGAGTTACCTACCCCATTTGCCCCCAAGAAAAAATAAGTGACGATGCGAACCCTTTTCTTTTATTACTTACTCATTGGTCCGGCATTTGCGGCCAGTAACCTGATTGACGCGCAGCGATATCTCGAAAATATCAAGTATCTGGCTTCACCCGAGCTAAAAGGCCGAGCCACCGGAACCCAAGAAATCGAAAAGGCCGCGCGTTATATCGCGGGTAATTTCGAACGCTTCGGCCTGGTGCCCGCCGGGACGAATAAGGGCTACTTACAAACTTACAAGATCAATACTTCGTCGAAGCTGGGCGGCAAGAATCAGATGTCGATCAGCGTGAAGGACAAAAAGCAGAGCCTGAAGCTGAACCAGGACTTTTCTCCGTTCTACTTTTCAGGCAGCGGACGCGTCGCGGGCGGTGTAGTCTTCGCCGGCTACGGCATCACCGCACCCGAATATAACTACGACGACTACGACGGGCTCGACGTGAAGGACAAGATCGTGCTAGTGCTGCGCCGCGAGCCGCAGGAGAAAGACGTAGGCAGTAAGTGGCAGGGCACGGGAATGACGACGCACGCGGCGTTTGAATCGAAAGTGGTGAACGCCAAGCAGCACGGGGCGCGGGCCTTGATCCTGATCAATAATACGGTGACGAATCCTTCGGAAGCCAATGACCTGAACGGTTTCTCCCGCATGTCCGGCCCGGAGGACGCGGGCATCCCCTATGTGCAGATCAAAGCCGGATGGGCCGATGAGTGGTTCGCGGCGGCTGGCAAGCCGCTAAAGGGCCTGGTGGAGGGAATCGATCAGGATTTAAGGCCACGCTCGTTCGCCTTTCCGGACGCGGTGCGGGTGGAGTTGCAAACCGACGTCCAGCGAGTGATCAAAGACGCGCATAACGTCGCGGGCTATTGGCCGGGGGAGACAGACGAATTCGTCATTGTCGGCGCGCACTATGACCACCTGGGCTTGGGCGAAGTCTTTTCGCTGGCGCCTTCGGAGGTGGGCAAGGTGCACCATGGGGCGGACGACAATGCCTCGGGCACGTCGGGCGTAGTGGAACTGGCGCGCTTGATCACGTCGCAGGGGAAACGCAAACGCGGCGTGCTGTTCATGACCTTCTCCGGCGAGGAACTCGGTTTGATCGGTTCCAGCTACTACGCTGAGCATCCGCTGCGGCCCAACGACAAGGCAATCGCCATGATCAACATGGACATGATCGGCCGGGCGAAGGATGGACGGTTGATCATCGGCGGCGCCGCGACCGGCACGACCCTGAAGGAAACGCTCGAACGCTTGATCAAACACCACGCGGACCTGACAGTGGACCTGACAGAGCCCGCCGGCATCGGCGGCAGTGACCACACCTCTTTCACGGCGAAGCAGATTCCCGCGCTGTTCTTCTTTAGCGGTCTGCATGCGGACTATCACAAGCCTTCCGACACCTGGGACCGCATCGACGTGCCGAATGCGCAAAAAGTATTGGCCTTGGTGGCCGATACTTTGATGACCTTGACCGACTCGCCCGAACGGCCCACCTACGTAAAGGTGGCCCCGCCCAGCGGACCGCAGATTACAGGCTCTGGCGGCGCGAGCGGCTATGGACCTTACTTTGGCTCGATTCCGGACATGGCGGGTAAGGACAAGGGAGTGCGATTCGCCGATGTGCGGGCCGGATCGCCGGCGGCCAAGGCCGGGTTAGTGGGCGGTGATATCATGGTGGAGTTCGACGGGAAGAAAGTCGAAAACCTGTACGATTACACCTATGCCCTCCGGCAGAAAAAGCCCGGCGACGTCGTCGTCGTGAAATTCATTAGGAAAGGACAGGCCGAGTCGACTACCGTCACTTTGGAGCAAAGAAAGTGATTGAAACGGTTAATGTTTGTCGGAAACCGCGACGATAACCCTTGTAGAGCGCAAGCATGCCCGTAATGACACCGAAGCCCGAAACTGCCACTTGGCGATTACCGCCACTGATCTTACATCCGTTCGCCGAAACGTCGGGTCCGGACAAGCTGGTGGAGAGCTCGCGCGCCAGCCTGATGCTGCAAGGGCTCTTGCCGCAAGGCGAACTGAGCCGTGAGGACCTGGACAAGCGGTTGCTGGATGGCCGGTACTGCGAGATCCGGATGCTGTTTTATGTCGGCAAGGATCTGCTGCGCTGGATTGAGCAGTGCCAGGAGATCGTGGGACGCGAAGAGGTACTGAAGCGTGCCGGTTTCTGTTACCAGAGTTTCGCCGCCCTGATTGTGGAAGAGCCGCCGAAGGTGGTACGCGAAAAGTTGAAGAAGTGGGGCGTGGCCGACTACAAGTCGATCTTCTCCCGCGCCTTGGGCCTGAACGCAGTCTTCACCGAAGTGCCGGAGCGGATCGAGCTCACTGACGAGTTCATTCGCCATTATTACCGTTATGCGGACCAGTTGTTCGCCTGCCGCCAATTGATGTGGAGCTTCGGCGACGTGCGCCCCGCCCAATTCGATTTCGACTTGTACGCTTCCGGCGAGTATTCACGGATGCTCGAACGGCAGTGGCAGGACGGCGAGCCGCGCGACGAGGACTAAACTAGTACCCTTGGTACTCGCCTCAGTTGACTTAGCTTGACGTGAGGTAGCCTAGTGTGATCCCCTAGTATCACTCTGGGGAAGCCGTTGGCACATCACCTCCGTTGTTTCGTCTGCCAAATCGCACTGATTCTCGCTACCTCCTGGTGCGCCTTCCCCCAGTCAGTAACTTCCGTACCTTTTCGCGCGATTTTGGGCAGCCCCCTGGGAGGCGTCCCGACGGGCCGGGCCACCGTCTGGTTGCGTCTGGTGCGCGATGCCAATGGACGCGTCACCGCCGCGTCGGTCGACCTTGACCTCCGTCATAACTTCCCGAAGATCACGGGCGTTCAGCTAATGGAAGGCACCGGCACCGGGCACGCTTTGGTAGATTTCGGCCCGATTCCTGGCCCGGATGGAACCCCGTCGCTCCACCTGAAGGCTAGCTTAGCGTCGGCGCAGTTGGGCCTGCTGGCCGCGCCGAGACCGATGTATCTCGTTGTGGAAACCGCCGATGTCCCCGTGCGCGGCGCGCTCGAAGCGGCGGACTTAGCCATACTGCTGAGCCAACTGAATCCCACCTTGGCCAATGAGTCTGGGCGAGGCTTGGGTGCCGTGCATTTGCTCGCAACGCGGGACCTCGCCGGCCGGCTCACTTCGAGCGAGATCACGGTTGACGTCGACTACGAGAGCCTTCCCGCCGGCACCCAGGTAGTGGGAGCCCGGCTGACGGCGGGCGGCGCGAACGAGATCGCCGTGGCGCTCTCCAGCCGGCCGGCCCCCGCCGCCAACGGCAACTTCCGCTTGCCGGTGGAAGTGCCCCCCACGCTGGCTGCGACCAACACGGTGACCGCGATGCTGCGGAACCCGAGCGAAGTTTCGTTGGAGTTGCTCACTTTAGCCAATGGTCAACTGAGGGGCCGGCTGCATGGCACGGATCGCATTACCTTCCTGCCCCGCGCGCCGACGCCCACGCGGCTCGCCTTCCACACCCTACGCGACCAGACCGGTGACGTTACCGCCGCCATCGCGGTGGTGGACCCGGCGCCCCTGAGCGCATCGATGGCGATCGTCACCGATCCGCAAGGCCGACGTCTGCTGAATCGGCCGCTGGATCCGGCCGCGCCCTTCACTTTCCTCAATTTGACCGATGTCGCGAGCCTGAATGATTTGATCCGGTCGCCGGAGAAGGCGAGCTTGGAGATCCAGCCCGGCCAGCCCATCGCGCTGGCCGCAGCGGGCTTGCCGCCGGTGGCGCAAACAGTAATCAGCGCCGTCTGGGATCCCAGAATGACGACCATTGCCCCGGGTGGCCTCTTCACCGTCTTTGGCCGCAACCTGACCAAGGTCTCCGGCGACCTGTCCGGGTTGGTCGGCAACCGGATCCCGACGGCGTTAAATGGCACTTCATTGACGATTGCCGGCCGGGCCGCGCCGCTACTCGACGTGCAGCCCGACCACGTGATCGCGCAGGCTCCCGTGGACCTTTCGCCCGGTATCCATCCGGTACGTGTCCGAACGGCGGCCGGCGAAAGCGCCTCCGTGATGACCACGGTAGTGGCGGCGGCGCCCGCGGTTTTCTTCCACCGAACAACGCGAGAGGGGAATCTGGCGGTGGTGCACAAAGCCAACGGCAGCGTGGTCTCGCCCGAGAATCCGGCTCGGCCAAGCGAGGTGTTGATCTTCTTCTCCACCGGATTCGGTGGACGGACGATGCCAGCGGTGGCAACGGGCCTGGCAACGCCGTTGGAGGTCCCGGTGAGAACGGTGGCGCCCATGGTGACGATCGGCGGCCGGCCGGCGCCGGTGGTCCATTCGCTGTTGGTGCCCGGGCTGGTCGGCATCGTACAGACCGCCGTGCGCATGCCGTTCGCGGCCGGTACCGGCAACCTACCGCTGGTGGTAAGGATTGGCGAGGCTTCGTCGAGCCCGGTCGTCCTCTTTGGGGCCTTGCGCTAAAACAGCTAAACCCGGTGGGTCACATCGGCCCTCTCATTTAGCAGTAAATACTGAGTTTTGTTGGTAAATGTGACCCACTGCTTCACCCGGCGGGCTAGGGAGCGCACTAGTCGAGGACCACCAGCTTCCAGTTGCCGTCCTTCAGGGCGAATTGGGCGCGAGGCGTTATTGGAGAGCGCACATTCTGCGCGGCGACGTAACCTTCGATTTTGCCCGTCAGGGTCTGAATGCGTACCCAATCGAAGGAGCCGGTGGGAGCATCGCCAACGCGCTGCACCACCTCAAAAGCTACCGTAGCCACTACGGGCGAGTTTCGGGAGGCGGTGGCGTAGACCGGGACGACATCGCGAATGACGACGAGGTGCTTGCGGGGGTCCAGTTCGCGGGGAAACTTCCAGGCATAGTAGGGCGAGACGAAAATGTGGGGATGCATCTGGTCGAAGCCAATATCCAGGAGGTCGAGCAGGACGGTCCAGAGTGGGCTCTCGGGGGAATCCGGATGCCAGCGCGCCGTAAAGACGGCCCAGCCTTCATCCTTGTCCTTCGGCCCGGCGATCACCTTGTCGTCCACCAGCTTGCGGAGGGCCTTGGCGTCACGTTTGGTGGCGGCTTTCTCGAGCTTCACGGTGAAGCGGCGGAAGTCGTCCGAACGGTGGCGATCGTCGATAGGATAGAGCCGTACCGGACCATCGACGGCGAAGGCCAGGAGTAACAAAGCCGCAAAGTGCATGCCCGGAAGTCTAACAGACGGAAGCTGCTACAATGAAGCAGTAATTTGAACCCGAGGGGTGGTGAGTTTTAATTGGCAGAAGTAAATCTGCAAGATGGCGAAACTTTAGAAAGCGCATTGCGCCGCTTTAAGCGCAAAGTCCAGCAAGAAGACATCATCAAGGAGATCAAGAAGCACTCCTATTACCTGAAGCCCGGCGAAAGAAAGCGGGTTAAACAGGCTCTTGCGCGGAAACGCAATCGCAAAAAGAATCGCCAGAAAGACGCCGAGTAGGCTTCTTTTCCATCCATCCAACGGGCGCCCCTCTCAACCGGGGCGCCTTTCTTATTGGGCGTGATAGCGCTTCCATGCCAGAAACCCGATCAGCGTTTTGCCGTCATTCATCTTGCCGCTCGCGATCATGCCGTCGATCTCGCCCCAGGCGAACCATCGCGTCTCAATGCGTTCGTCGTCCATCCATTCGCTTTCGCCCTGGGTCAGGTTCGTCGCCAGATACAGGTTCATCTTCTCTTCGAGGAAGCCAGGGCTGGGCCAATAGGCGGCGAGGCGCACCCAGCGCTTGGCGCGCAAACCGGTCTCTTCGCGCAGTTCGCGTTTAGCGGCCCCGAGCGGTGTTTCGCCGTCGTCGATCTTGCCGGCGGGCAACTCCCACAGCTTGCGTTTGGCCGGCACGCGATACTGGCGCACCAGCAGAATACGGTCCTGCTCATCCACGGGCATCACCACAGCCGAGCCGTTGTGGCGCACGACGTTTCGTCGGATCTCAAAGCCATCGGAGTCTTCAGCCACGTCCTCGGTGACGCGAAACAGCCCATTCTTCAACTTCTCGACAGAGGAAATGATCTTCATCAGCCTTTATTGTCTCAGGCAGAGCGGGCGATCAACATAGGACCCACCGGCGGCGCGATGACGAATCCGCTGGGGGCCCAGGGGCCGCTGCAATCCACCAGCAGTTTCTGCTCCCGGCACTCGCCGGCGAGCGTGCGCGCTTCCTGAAGAAACCGCGCGCGCTGATCGCGTCGCACCAGAAAGCTCCAGGAGGCGGCCCGAAAGCGCGGATTCCAGGCGGCGACGCGACGCTCCATCACGCCGTCGGCGAAGCGGCACAGCCGCGCTTCAAGCACCTGCAGTCCGTCGAGACGCGCGCGCTTCCCTTCCCGAATTATGTCGACCCAATACTCCTGTCGGTCGCGCACGGTGTCCAGTTGGGCTTGCAGCACGTCCTCGTAGGACTCGAGATAAGCCGTCACCTGGTCTTCCGACTCGAGCACGGTGCAGAAGGCGGCCGGCACCACGGTGGTCTGCACCAGCACGGTCTCCACTACGGTCTGGTGGGCGGCGGAACGTTGCTTTACCCACAAGCAGTCCATGATCCGGCTGGGCGTCTGCTCCGGGTCATATTCTTCGTAGGGCACACGGCTGACAATGGCGGCCAAGCCGGCGGCGCAGATCACATAAGGAGGAAAAACGGGAAAGACGCTCTCCGCCGGCAAAAGCGGGAGTTGGGCGCTACCGGTGATGCAGTACAAGTAGATCAAGCCAGACCTGAGTCCTCCATACCGTCTATTCGGTGGAATGCCTTAGGCTCTTTAACCGGAGCTTACTCGCCACTCACTCGGCGGTGGCCAGGACTTCAGCCGGCTTGGGCGCGCCACGCTTGGCGAATCGAATTTTGCCCGATTTACCGATCAGGTAAACGGTACGTTTGACGATTAAACCGTGTGACGAGAATAGCTTGGCCACCCGCTGCCCCGGATCCATCAGCAGGGGATAGGGCAGTTGAAACTTACTACGAAAGGCCGAATGGCTTTCCTGGGAGTCGGAATTGACCCCAAAGACCATGGTCTGCTTACTTGTGGACAAAGACCACGATTCGCGGAATTCGCACAACTGTTTGGTGCACATGGAGGTATCGTCTTTAGGATAGAAGACCAGCACCACGTTCTGACGGTGCTGGTAGTCGGAGAGCCTGACCGTGGCGCCCTGATCGTTCACCAACGAAAAATCCGGCGCTTCAGCGCCGATGGGCAACGGATTCGAGAACAGCCAGTCAAGCATACTTGTCTGGATGCTAGCTGACCAGAGCCAGCACCTTTTTCCTTACACGCTCGGCCCGCCGGTGGTCGGGAGTGATGACCAGGACGGTGTCATCGCCGGCCACCGTGCCGACGACCTCGGGCCAGGCTTGCTCGTCGATCGCGCGGGCCATGGAGCCGGCGCCCGCGGCGGGCGTCTTCAAAACCAGCAGATTCTGGGCCACCCGGGCGTCGAGCAGCAGGCCGCCTCTGGCCGACGCGGCCGGGCTTTGCAAAAGCCGATAGCCGTCGACGGTCTTCACTAGGCCCAAGTCCCGCATATCGCGCGACAAAGTCACTTGCGTCGCCTCAATGCCCTGCGATTTCAAGCTACGAGCCAGTTCGTCCTGGGTGAGGATCTTGTGCTGGCGGATCGCGTTCAAGATTTGCCCTTGGCGGTAGACCTTGGTCATGGCAGGTTCAGCGGGCAAGCTGCTCCCAACGCGCGGCCGCTTCCATGAGCGCTGCCGCCACCGACTGCGGACCCGTACCGCCGGGAATCTCGCGGGTCTTCATGCCTTCGCGCGGCTTCATCAATGCCGCAAACTCGGGGGTCAGGCGCGGGTCAAAAGCGGCTAGCGCTTCGGCCGTCCACTCGGCCGGCTTCTTTCCATCGCGGGTGCTTTCGAGCACCAGCTTGCCCACCAGTTGGTGCGATTGGTGGAAGGGCAATCCGGCGCGGGAGAGCGCCTCGGCCAGATCGGTCGCCACCACCCAGCTATCCTCGGCGGCCTGCTCCGGAATCGCCGGCTTCAACACCACGGTGGACGCCACCACCGCCGCCATTTCGAGCGAGCCCACCGTCTGGTAGACCGCGTCGAACAGCGGCTCCTTGTCCTCTTGCAGGTCGCGATTGTAAGTAAGCGGCAGGCCCTTTACGGTAACAAAGAGCGAGCTATAGTCGCCAAAGACGCGGCCGCTTTTGCCGCGAATCAGTTCGAGTGAATCGGGGTTCTTCTTCTGCGGCATCAGCGAGGAGCCGCTGGTGACGCCATCCCCCAATTCCATCCAGCCGAACTCTTCGCTCGAGTAGAGGATCCAGTCCTCGCTCAGACGGCTCAAGTGCAGCATGATCAGGTTGGCGGCATGCAGATAGTCGAGGGCGAAGTCACGGTCGGCGGAGACGTCCATCGAGTTGCGGGTGACACTCGCAAAGCCCAGGTCGCGGGCGATTGCCTCGCGGTCATGCGGGAAACCGCTGCCGGCCAGGGCGCCGGATCCGAGCGGCATCACGTTAACGCGCGCGCGCGCCTCGGTCAGGCGCTCATCGTCGCGGGCGAACATCTCGAAATAGGCCAGAATATAATGCGGCCACAGGACGGCCTGCGCGCGGCGCAAATGCGTATAGCCGGGGATGACGGCGTCAGGGTATTTGTTGGCCAGGTCGAGCAAAGCCTTCAGCAGCCCGGCCAACTGGGTGCGTGTCTCGTCGATCGCCTCGCGCAGCCAAAGCCGCACATCGAGCGACACTTGCTCATTGCGGCTGCGCCCGGTGTGGATCTTGTCGGCCAAGCCGCCGACTTTGGCTTTCAACTGGCGAATCACCAGCGTGTGGACGTCCTCGTCGGGAGCGCCGGCGTAAAACTCAGGCCTGGCCGCCGCGGCCCGCAGTTCTTCAAAGGCCGACACCAGTTGCTCGCGCTCGGCCGCCGTCAGGATCCCTACCCGTTCCAGCGCCGCCGCAAAGGCCTGCGAGCCGCGAATATCGACATCCACCAGCTTCTTGTCGAAATGCAGTGAACCCGAGAAGCGCTCGAAGACCTCTGAGCTTCCCGCCTCGAAACGGCCACCCCAGAGCTTCATTGTTCGCGCTGCCCCATCAACATCAGCAGGAGGGCCTTTTGCGCGTGCAGGCGATTCTCCGCCTGATCGAACACGGCGGAGCGCTCATGCTCCATCACCGCGTCGGTGGTCTCTTCGGTGCGCTTGGCGGGCAGGCAATGGAGGAAGATGGCATCGGCGCGGGCTTGCAGAAATAGCTCCTCGGTAACCCGATAGGGCACAAAGTCGCGCGTGCGTTGCTCGAAGTTGGCCTCTTCGCCCATGCTGAACCAGACGTCGGTGTAGACGGCGTGCGCTTGCTTGACGGCGGCCGAAGGATCGTCGGTGATGACGACCTTCGAGTGCGTAGCCAGGCTCTCGGCGGCGCGCACGATCTCGGGTTTTGGCTCATAGCCGCGCGGCGTGGCGATCGTGATGTCGACGCCCAGGCGCGCCGAGGTGATCAGCAGCGAATGCGCGACATTGAAGCCGTCGCCGACAAAGGCTAGCTTCAAGCCCTTCAGACTGCCGAAGCGCTCGCGCATCGTGTAGAGATCGGCCAAGGCCTGGCACGGATGGTAACGGTCACTTAAGGCATTGATCACGGGCACGCGGGAGTAACGGGCGAGTTCTTCCACCGTCTCCTGGTAGAAGGTACGCGCGACGATGCCGTCGCACCAGCGCTCCACGTTGCGCGCCACGTCCTTCACCGGCTCGCGTTCGCCGATGCGGCCCACCTGCACCACGACGTCGCCGCCCAATTGCTTGATCGCAAGTTCGAAAGTGAAACGCGTGCGCAAAGATGGCTTCTCGAAGAGCAAGCCTAAGTACAGCGAATCGAGGGCGTGCCGATAGTCATCGGGACGCGTCTTAACCAGCTCGGTGAGTTCGAGCAGTTGCGCAGCTTCTTCATTCGACAGGTCGAGGTCGCTCCGCAGGTTCTTCGCGGCAATCCGGGGCCAGGTGATCGTGTTCATAGTTTCAGCGCAGTGAATGATTATTCACTTGACTGCATAGTTACACATTGCGGCGGGAGGGGTCAAGCGGCGGTTATACTCACGGACATGCTCACTCGCCGCCACGCTGCCGGGCTCGCGTTTCTCACGCCGGCTTTACTCGCCAAAACCGCCCCACGGGTCGCCGCGATTGTCACCGAGTATCGACACTGGTCGCACGCCGATGTCGTCGTCGGCCGGCTCCTAGGCGGCAATTCGGTGAATGGCGTATGGCACGCGCCCCGCACGCGCGTGGTGTCGCTTTATACCGACCAAGTGCCGCCGAACGACATGTCGCGCGACCTGGCTGCCCGCCATGGTTTCCGGATTTATCCGACGATTCGCGAAGCCCTGTCCGATGGCGGCAGCAAACTCGCGGTCGACGCCGTCGTGCTGATCGGCGAACATGGCAGCTACCCCTTCAACGATCTTGGCCAACACCTCTACCCCCGCTCCGAACTCTTTCACCAGATCCTCGACGTTTTCGAAGGCAGCGGCCACGCGGTGCCCCTTTTTAGCGACAAGCATCTCTCCTACTCCTGGCCGAAAGCCAAGGCCATGTACGACCGCGCGCAGAAGTTGAAGGTGCCCTTCATGGCCGGTTCGTCGATTCCCGTCTCGATTCGTCAGCCGATGCTCCAATATCCGCTGGGCACCAAGCAGCAATCCGCACTGGCGCTGGGCTACGGTCCCCTCGATGCTTACGGTTTCCACACCCTCGAAGTGCTCCAGTGCTTGGCCGAGCGCCGCGGCGAGACCGGTGTCGCCCAAGTGCAAATGCTCTCGGGAACCGCCGTCTGGGCCCATCACGATTCCGCGGAAGGCGCCTGGACCCGTCCGCTGCTCACCGCGGCCATCGCTCGCAGCCCCTCGAACACCAAACTGCCGGCCAAGGACGCCAAGGACCCGGTCGTGTTCCTGGTCCACTACCGCGACGGGCTCAAAGGCGCGGCTTATCTTCTGAATGGCATCCTCAGTGACTGGGCCTTTGCCGGCGAGGCCAATGGCCAAATTCAATCGACGTCCTTCGGGCTCTCTTCCAAGGGCCGTCCCCTGCCCCACTTCGACGGCCTGGTGAGCTGCATTGAGGAATTTTTCATCACCGGCCGCCCCACGCATCCCGTCGAGCGCACCCTGCTCACCACCGGCATCCTGGCCGCCGCTTTTGCGTCGAAACAGCAAAATTCAGCCGTTGTCGAGACGCCCGAACTGGCCATATCCTACGCCGCACCAAAAAATCCGTTGATCCAAACCGCTTAAGGAACCCGTTTCGCCTTTTCTGCATCCAAACGAATATGGGCAGTAAGAAGTTGGTCCTTACCGAAGAACGAATCTCCACCACCGGCCTCACCGGACCCAAAATCCGTTGCCCGAAGTGCGAATGGAAGCCGAAAGAGACCGACCTGTGGGGGTGCGAATGCGGCCATGCGTGGCACACCTTCGATACGGGCGGCGTCTGCCCGGCCTGCATCCGTCAATGGCCCAGCACCCAGTGCTTGTCGTGCCTCGCCTGGTCAGCGCATTCTAGTTGGTATGACTACGAGTCTTGAGGGCAAAGTCGCCCTCGTTACCGGCGCCGCCTCTGGCATTGGCTTGGCTGTGGCGCAAGCCCTTCATGAATTCGGAGCCCACGTATCCGGCGCGGACATTACCCTTGGCGTTGACCTCACGCTAGATGTCACTTCCGAAGCCGACTGGAGCCGCGTCATCGACGGCTTCCCCTCCCTCGACATCCTGGTGCTAAGTGCCGGTGTCTCAAGCGCCGGCGCGCTGGCCGAAACTTCACTGCAGGAATGGCGGCGCGTAATGTCCGTGAACCTGGACGGCGCGTTCCTCGGGATCCGCGCGGCTTTGAAAAAGATGGAGTCCGGGGGCAGCATCGTGCTGCTCGGCTCGGCCTCCGGAGTCAAGCCAGTGGCCAATGCCGGAGCCTACTGTTCCAGCAAAGCCGGGCTACGCATGCTCACCAAAGTAGCGGCGCTCGAAGGCAAGCCCAAAGGTATACGTGTGAACTGCGTGTCACCGGCCGGTGTCGCTACGCCGATGTGGAAGACGATGGACTTCTTCCAGGAATTCGCCTCCGAAGACGAGGCGTGGAAAGCCCTGGGCGGCATTGATCCCCAGACTCCCGCGCTGCACCGGATGGCGTTGCCATCGGAGATCGCCGAAGCGGTCATTTTCCTGTGCAGCCCCGCTGCCCAAGGCATCACCGGCATCGACCTCCCCGTCGACTCCGGCTACTCGCTATGAACCACGGTTCCACCCCTGTCACCTCAACCGATTGCCTCTAGCTCGCTTGGCGTTCAGACTTGCCGGTACGCGAAATTCCGGGGCTTAACCAACGGAAAGCTCCTCCCTGTCGCGGAGCAAGCTGTTTTCAAACTCCTGGTCCCTGAGTTGGTGGCCGCCTTGGACGGACTTGAGCCCGGAACTGTAATTCGCGTACCACCGACAAGGTAAAGCCCAGTCGGCTAGACTGGATAGCAATGGCGCTTGTCAACTTCCGCGAACACCAACTGGCCAATGGCTTGCGCGTTATCCTGTGCGAGGACCACACCGCACCCACCGTCTCCGTGTCGCTCGCCTACGATGTCGGCTCCCGTGACGAGCGGCCCGGCCAAAGCGGCTTCGCCCATCTCTTCGAGCACATGATGTTTCAGGGCTCACAGAACGTGGGCAAGGGCGAACACTTCCTGCTGATCCAAAACAACGGCGGCTCCATGAACGGCACCACCAGTTCGGAGCGCACCAACTACTACCAGACGCTGCCCGCCAATCAACTCGACCTCGCCCTGTTCCTCGAAGCCGACCGCATGAAGTCCCTCGCCGTTACCGCCGCCAACTTCGAGAACCAGCGCGCCACGGTGATCGAGGAGCGCCGGCAGAACTACGACAATCGCCCCTATGGACGCAGTTCGGAACTGCTGCCGGAACTCGTCTTTGAGAACTTCGCCAACTCCCATTCGACGATCGGCTCCATGGCCGACCTCGAAGCCTTCACCTTCGAACAGGCACAGGCCTTCCACCATGCCTACTACACGCCCAACAACTGCGTGCTTGCGCTCGTAGGCGATGTCGACCCGGAACACGCGTTGGCGCGGATCGAACACTACTTCGGCGACATCCCCGCGGGTGCCCGGCCTGAGGCGCCCAATGTCGATGAGCCCGAACCCATCGACGAACGCCGCAGCACCTACATTGACCCGCTGGCCCGGCTGGCGCGCATCGACATCGCTTATCCCACGCCTCCAGCCAACTCGGCCGACTTTCAGGCGCTCCAGTTGCTGACCATGACCCTCTCCGGCGGCCAGTCCTCGCGCCTCTATCAAGAAATAGTACTCAAGCAGGAAGCGCTCTCCGCCGGCGCCTTCGCCCAGGAACGCCGCGGCCCCAGCATGCTCGTCGTGGCCGCCTTCGGGCCCGACGCCGCCCAAGCCGAACGGGCCTTACTGCGCGAAATCGAGCGCGTGCGTACTGAACCGGTCGACGTCTGGGAGCTCGAAAAAGCCAAACTCACCATGCGCCGCCAAATTTGCCAGCAGTTGCTCAGCACCGTTACCCGCGCCAACCTGCTCGCCATCTACGCGGTCTTCTACCAGGACCCCGACTTCATCAACCGGAGGCTCGACCTGTTCGATCAGGTCTCCGCCCCTGACCTGATCCGGGTCGCGCAGCGTTACCTCTCGCCCGAACGCCGCCGCACCCTGCTCACCCTTCCCCCCGCCCAAGAAAAGGCCGCCTGACCGTGTCGCCCGCACTCCTTATCCTCATGTCCACACTCGCTCAAGACCCTTCAGACAAAGACATTCCCCTCTCGCAGGTGGAGCGCAAGAACCGCGCCCCCGTTTCGCCCGAAACGCTACGCGTCTCCTTGCCCAAACCCTTCGAAGCGCGCCTCAATAATGGCCTCACCGTCATGATCCTGGAGGACCATCGCACGCCAGTCGTCACCGCCGAACTTACTCTCTACGGCGCCGGCGAGCAGTTCGTGCCGTTGAAAGACGCCGGCGTCGCCAACTTCACCGCCCAACTCCTGAACAAAGGCATCAAAGGGAAAAACGGCCGCCAGATCGCCGAGGAGATTGAACGGCTGGGCGCCACGCTCCAGGTACACGCCTCCTTCGGCAGCGAGAGCACCAGCATGCAGCTCACGGCCTTGAAGGACACCTTCGATAAGGCCCTCCGCCTCGCCGCGGACGTCCTGGTGAACCCCTCCTTTCCTGAAGACGAACTCGCCCGCCTGCGCGAACGCGAGCTCGCTTCGCTGCCCCAAATGTTGATGTCGCCCGAGTATCTGGTGGCCGCCAAGTTCTCCCTGGCGCTCTATGGCGCCCACCCCATGGCCATTGAAGGGCCCACCGCCGCATCGCTCGCCCAACTCACCCGCGACCAGCTCGTCAAATGGCACCGCGAGCGTTATGCCCCGCAAAACGCCATCCTCACCATCGCCGGCGATGTCGACACCGTGTCCCTGATGTCGAAGGTGAAGCTGCTGGCCATGGTGTGGACCCGCCATGCCTTTGAGCCCAAGCTATCGGCCATTCCCGGTGCCGCCCAAGCCCGCCGCGTGGTGGTGGTGAATCGCCCCGGCAGCGTGCAAACCACCTTGCGCATGGGTAACCTCACCATCGACCGCAAGCACGAAGACTACTTCGCCCTCACCATCGCCAACCGCATCCTGGGCGGCGGCAGTTCCGGCCGTCTGTTCCTGAATCTGCGCGAAGAGAAGGGCTTCACCTACGGCATCTATAGCCAGTTGCAAACCCGCCGCCAGGCCGGCCCCTGGCAGATTAGCGGCGACATCAAGGCGAATTCCACCGCCGAAGCGATGAAGGAGATCTTCAAAGAGATCGGCCGCCTCCGCGACGAGCCCGTACCGGCGCAGGAACTCGAAGAGGCCAAGCGCTCCATCGTCGCCAGCTTCGCCCTCTCGCTTGAGCAGCCCTCGCGCATCATGCAGTACGCGGCCGATCGCCATCGCTACGAGTTTCCGGCCGACTACTGGGATCATTTCCCCGCCCAGCTTGCCGCCGTCACCCCCGAAGACGTCCTCCGCGTCGCGCGCCGCTACCTCGACCCTGCGGCCCTGCAGATTGTGGCCGTGGGCGACGCCGCTCAACTGAAGTCCGCGTTGGCCGATTTGGGCGACGTCGAAGTGGAAGAAGCAGAAACCCAACCATGACCGTTAGCATCGATGGCATCACCCTCCATCTCGCCCACCCCGACGAAATCAACGTCAAGTGGGTTGGCCAGGATGAAAGCCTCCGTCAACTCCTCGCCGCCTGGCTCGTGATCCACGACGCGGACCTGCCCATGAACCCGCGCCTCGTCGGCAAGCCCGGTGTCGGCAAAACCACCTTGGCCTATGCCGCCGCCGAAAGCCTCGATCGCGAAGTCTACATCCTGCAGGCCACCGTCGACACCCGCCCCGAGGACCTCATCGTCACCCCCGTCATCGAAGGCGAAGGCCGCCTGCGCTACGTCGCTTCGCCCCTCGTCAGCGCCATGCTCCGCGGCGGCGTCTGCATTCTGGACGAAGGCAATCGCATGAGCGAGAAGAGCTGGGCCTCGCTCGCCCCCCTGCTCGACAATCGCCGCTACGTCGAAAGCATCGTCGCCGGCCTCAAGATCAAGGCCCATCCCAATTTCCGCATCGTCGCCACCATGAACGACGACGCCTCCACCTTCGACCTGCCCGAGTACATCCACTCGCGCCTCCAGCCGCAGATCCTCATCGACTTCCCCGAGCGCGATGAAGAACTCGCCATCCTGCGCGAAAACCTGCCCTTCGCCGAACCCTACATCCTCGAATACGTCACTGACTTCCTGCAGCAAGCCCACGCCGCCGACGAGCGCTACACCGTGCGCGACGGCATCAACATCGCCCGCTACGCCATGAAGCTCAAGCACGCGGCCCACTCGCCGCTCGACGAGCGTATGGCCCTGGAGATCGCGCTGCACGAAATCCTGGGTGACGAGGCTTTGCGTTATGCCCGGCACCGCGCTTCCTGACGCCGGCAGCCTCACCCGAGGCGCCTTCACTTACTTCCCCGTCGCCCCCGGCCGTGTCGAGTTCGCCCAAGCCGTTCGCGAAGAGATACTGAAGTCGCGGCCCGCCGTCGTCGCCGTCGAACTGCCGGTCATGCTCGAGGAGATCTTCCTCCAAGCCGTCGACCGTTTACCCAAGGTCTCGGCCGTTGTCTACCCCGATGAGCTCGACGACGAGAGCAACATCTACGTGATGGTGGAGCCGACCGACCCTTTCACGGAAGCCGTCCGCACCGCCCGCGAGATCGGCGCCCAAGTCGTGTTCATCGACCCTGCCGTCGGCGAGCGCCCCCACCTGCCCGACGACTATCCGGACCCCTACGCCATCCGCTACCTCGGCCTCTCACGTTACCTCGAGCTCTATCGCCTCGAACCCCAGCCCCGCAACGACGAAACCGAACTCCACGCCTCCCGCCTCGCCTGGAAGCTCCAAGGCGCCGACCCGTTCGCCAAAACGCTGATCGTCCTTTCGCTCAATCTCCTGGATCCCGTCCTCGACGCGATGGAGCAGCCCCAGTCGCCGCCCGAGCGCCGCCTGAGCGCGCCACCCGTCAGCCTCATCCACCCGCATCCCGATTGCCTGGCCGAGATCTGCGTCGAGTACCCATATCTGCAACAGCGCTACGAGCAGCAACGTGCGGCGCCAGCCCTCGATGGCCTCGACCGCGGCGCCGTCCAAATGGCCCTCTTTCGCGACGCCGAAAAGACCTATGCCACCAACACCGGCGACAAGGTGGAGCACTGGCACCGCCGCTATCTCGCCCGCTACACCCGCAACCTCGCCGCCGTCAGCGGCTATCTGGTCGCGAGCCTTTATGAGCTCACCGTCGCCGCGCGCTCCATCGTCGACGACAACTACGGCTGGGAGGTCTGGAACATGGCCAACCAGTATCCGCCCCAAGCCGAGGCTGACGGGATCGAGGTCGTGAACCTCTCGGCCAGTGAGATCTGGATCAACACCCGCAAGGTCCGCCTTCGCCGTCGCCTGCCCCGCAAGAAGCAGCGCATGAAGCCCGCCAATTTGAAGATGCGCAAAAAGGAAGGCGCGCCCGGCGAGTGGGCCAAGCAGCTCAACGGCGACTCCATCTGCTCCTACCCGCCCGAGGACCTCGTCATTGAAACGTACGGTCGCTTCCTCAAAGCCAAAGCCAAGCGCATGCTGGCTGACGAGACCGAACGCGTCGTCCCCTTCACCAGCAGCCTGATGGACGGCATCGACCTTCGCGAGACCATTCGCCACTGGCACGAAAAAAAGCTCTACGTCCGCGAAACCCGCCGCTCTTCCGGCGACGTCGGCGCGGTCGTCGTCATCTTCGACGAGGATCTCGAAAGCCGTTACAACTACATGACCACCTGGCTCGGCGAGCACCAGAACGAAAGCGACATGGCCTTCTATGCCACCCATCCCTTCGAGCACATGGTGGGCCCCGGCATCGGCCGCGCTGAATACGGCGGCTTCCTGATGACCCTCCCCGCCGGCCGCATGTTCGACGTCTGGGCCGACCCCGACTACGACTTCGCCGAAACTAAAAGCGAACGCCTCTTAATGGCCGCCCTCGACTACTCCCAGGACCGCCACGTCGTCTACGTCGCCGCCAAGCCGCCCCGCACCGTCTTCCGCTCCATCGCCGCCCAACTCGGTCGCAAGCTGATCTACCTCCCGATTGGGCAACTGAATCCAACGAAGCTCAAGAAGGTCCGCGTCGTCCACGTCCTCGACGGCCACGAGCGTCGTCCCGAGGCGAAGGACTATCTGTGGTGATACAACTAGACGCATGCTGCTCCGTCGCCGTGAACTCCTCGCCCTTCCCTTCGCCCTCCAGGCCCAGAACCCCATCCCCCTCACCGGACTCGCCGAACTCCCCCCTGCCCCACTCGAACTCCAAGCCGGCCCGCTCACACTGATCTTCGAGCCCGGCCTCGCCCTCGTCCGCTACATCCGCTTCGGCGAACACGAAGTGCTCCGCGGCATCTACGCCGCCGTGCGCGACAAAAGTTGGGGCACCGTCGCGCCCAAGGTCTCGAACCTCAAAACCACCACCTCGCCCGATGGCTTCCGGCTCGACTTCGACGTCCGCTGCCAGGAGCGCGACATCGACTTCGCCTGGCACGGTACGGTAACCGGCGAGGCCACCGGCACCCTGCGCTTCGACTTCCAGGGCCAAGCCGGCAGCACCTTCGAGCGCAACCGCATCGGCTTCTGCGTCTTGCATCCGCTGGCCGAGTGCGCCGGCCAGCCTTGCCGCGCCGAACAGCCCGATGGCACCATCGTCAATGGCCAATTCCCCGCCCTCATCTCGCCCAACCAGCCGCTCTTGAACTTGCGCGCCATCTCCCATCGCTTGCCCGACGGCAGCGACGTCGAGGTCCGCTTCGCCGGCGATACCTTCGAGATGGAAGACCATCGCAATTGGACCGATGGCAATTACAAAACCTACTGCACGCCGCTTGCCCTGCCCTACCCCGTCGAAGTGAAGCAAGGTACCCGCGTCGAGCAATCCGTGATCGTGAAGGTGACGCCCAAGGGCGCGCCCCGCAAGGCCCGCGCCCGCTCAGTGGTGGAACTCACCGCCGGCCCGGGCACCGGCAAGCTGCCCTCAATCGGCTTCGGACTCGCCGCCGCCGAACGCCCCTTAGGAGCACGCGAAACGGCCATTCTGGCGTCGCTCAAGCCCGCGCACCTCCGCGTCGACCTCGACTTCCAAAAGCCCCAATGGCGCACGCTGCTCACCCGTGCGAAAGCCGAAGCCGCAGCCCTGAACACTCAGCTCGAAGTCGCCCTGATGCTCAGCGACGCCGCCGAAGAAGACCTGAAAGCCATCGCCCAGGAAAAGCTCCCTGTCGCCCGCTGGCTCATCTTCCGCGCCGGTGAAACGGCCACCAAGCCCGCCACGTTGGCCCGCGCCCGCCGCCACCTCACCGGTAACCTCACTTCCGGCACCAACCAATACTTCACCGAGCTCAACCGCGAACGGCCCACGCTCACCACGCTCGATGCCGTCTGCTATTCGCTCAATCCGCAAGTGCACGCCTTCGATAACGCCAGCCTCGTCGAGAACCTCGCGCCCCAAGGCGATACCGTCCGCTCGGCGCGCCAGTTTTGCGGCACGAAGCCGATCGCCGTCACGCCCGTGACCCTGAAGCCGCGCTTCAATCCCCAACAACGCGGACCCGAGCCACCGCCAGCACCCGGCAAACTACCCGCCCGCATCGACCATCGCCAACCCTCACTCTTCGCCGCCGCCTGGACCCTCGGCAGCCTCAAGTACCTCAGCGAAGCCGGCGCCGCCAGCGTCACCTATTACGAAACCCATGGCTGGGGCGGCCTGCTGATGCCCGGCGCTTCCCCCCTGCCCGACCTCTTCCGCACCACCCCCGGCATGGTCTTCCCCATGTTCCACATCTTCGCTGACCTCGCCGAATTCGCCGGCGGTAACTATCGGCAACTCGTCACCGACGCGCCGCTTACGGCTATTGGCCTCCAACTCGCCCAAGGCACTCGCCGCCGGACCTTGGTCGCCAACCTTACCGCCCAGCCGCGCATCGTCCGCGTACCGGCCGCCCGCCAAATGGCCATCCGCACCCTAGACGAACGCTCCTTCGCCATCGCCACCACCCAGCCCGATCGCTTCCGCCGCCCGTCGCGCACTGTTACCACCAACGAGTCCACCATCGAGTTGCCACTCGGCCCCTACGCCGTCGCCACCATCGATCTATCCGAAACGTAATAAACTACGCAGTAGATGCTCCTCGCCGCGTTATTGCTGAACTCCACTCTCCTGGCGGCTGCCCCCGCCAAGGTCAACTTCAACCGCGACATCCGCCCCATCCTCTCGGACCGTTGCTTCACCTGCCACGGCCCTGACGAACAGGCCCGCAAAGCCGGTCTCCGGCTCGACACCAAGGAAGGCGCCTTCGCTCGCAAAGGCGTCATCGTCGCCGGCGACTCCGATGCCAGCCGCCTCTTGAAACGTCTCGTTGCCGAACAAGGCCGCATGCCTCCCACAGGCCCCGCGCTCACCACCGCGCAAATCGACTTACTCAAGCAATGGGTCGCCAGCGGCGCTGCTTGGGATATGCACTGGTCCTATGTGCCTCCCGTCAAGCCCGCCGTGCCCCAGGTTACAGCCGCCACGACGATCGACAAGTTCATCGTCGATCGCCTCACCAAGGAAGGATTGAAGCCCGCTC
>Ga0105049_10001510_pt1 | contig 27535 bp, 23 predicted proteins | sample MAT06_FD_78087 | JGI IMG/M metagenome (GOLD analysis project Ga0105049, IMG submission 78087) | Freshwater microbial communities from Lake Fryxell liftoff mats and glacier meltwater in Antarctica - MAT-06 | ecosystem: Environmental > Aquatic > Freshwater > Ice > Liftoff microbial mat | place... | reverse complement strand
TGAGAAGTGAGAAGTGAGAAGTGAGAAGTGAGAAGTGAGAAGTGAGAAGTGAGGGGTGAGAAGTGAGAAGTGAGAAGTGAGAAGTGAGAAGTGAGAAGTGAGAAGTGTCGAGTAAAGTGAGGAGTGACAAGTGACAAGTTTCTGCCGGGAAGCTGCCGGGAAGCTGCCGGGAAGTTGGTTGAAGTGCGAGAGGAAGTCGAAATCAAGGACAAGGGAGCGGTGGTAACATAATGGCTTGAAGAATTGACGTAGTACTATATATCTCGTGAATTATCACGAGATATATACATCCGATGATATTAAAGAGCAAAAAAGCGCGAGTTATTGCACAATTGTGTTCATGAATAATCGCATAATAACGCGAGAAACGTGCGATATTTGCCTATCCACTCGCAAGAAAGAGCGATATGTACACAGCAACAGAATATAGCGATGCTGCTTTCCTAGAGGAGCTTGGAAGTAGTCTAGCCCAACGGCGTTTAGCGTTGGGCCTTACGCAGGAGGCATGTGCCACGAAGGCGGGTGTGGCAAAGCGCACGTTGGAAAATCTCGAGAACGGTCGATCTATCACGCTCGAAAATTTCATTCGTCTGTTACGAGCGTTGGGAATGTTGGAAGACCTCGCCACCCTCCTACCCGGTCAGCAACAAAGTCCAATGATGGTATTACGCGAACGCGGTCATGTTCGCAAGCGCGCATCGAAGAAGCAAATGCTCACGCAGCGGTCAGCAACCTGGAAGTGGGGCGACGAGCGATGACCACCGTTGCTGATGTGAAACTATGGGGTGTGACGATCGGCGCCGTGTCTATCGAGGACGGACGTGATGTAGCGTCGTTCCAATATGACGGCGACTTCATCGAAAGTGGCGTTCGCGTTGCGCCGCTCATGATGCCGCCTTCGACTGCGATTTACACGTTTCCGTCACTTCCACGCGACACATTCAAGGGACTACCGGGCATGCTTGCAGATGCACTGCCAGACCGGTTCGGGACGAATGTGATCAACGCCTGGCTTGCACAACAGGGACGACCTGTGAATTGGTTGAATGTGGTTGAGCGACTGTGTTATGTGGGGACGCGGGGAATGGGAGCGCTGGAGTTTTTGCCTGCACGCGGTCCCGACCTGAATCACGCCTCGGCTCTCGAGGTTGAACATCTCGTTGAACTTGCATCGTCCATTCTCTCAAAGCGAAATGCGTTGCACACATCATTGAGCGACGGACACGAGGCCTTGCTCGACATTCTTCGTGTTGGCACGTCGGCGGGCGGTGCACGCGCCAAGGCTGTGATCGCCTGGAATCCTGTGTCGAAGCGGGTTCGGAGTGGACAGGCCAAGGCCAATAAAGGTTATGAGTACTGGCTTATCAAGTTCGACGGGGTGAGTGGCAACGGCGATCATGGTGTAAAGGATCCGAAGGGATTTGGCACGATTGAATATGCCTACTACCGAATGGCCACCGATGCGGGGATCGAGATGAGTCCGTCGCAACTCTATGAAGAGCACGGCCGACGTCACTTCATGACGAAGCGATTCGACCGCACCGACGATGGCGATAAGCTTCATATGCAGTCGTTATGCGCCATTGCCCACTTCGACTTCAATCAGGCCGGTGCGTATAGTTATGAGCAAGCACTACGCGTAGCGCACGAGCTCGGTCTCGGCATGGACGTCGTTGAGCAACTCTACCGTCGCATGGTGTTCAACATTGTTGCGCGAAATCAAGACGACCACGTCAAAAACATCGGATTCCTGATGGACCGCAATGGTAGATGGTCGCTTGCTCCGGCCTTCGACGTTGTCTATGCCTACAACCCGCAGGGAATGTGGACATCGCGACATCAAATGTCCGTGAATGGTGCGCGCGAAAACTTCACCCTTGCCGACCTCGATGCATGCGCCCGCTCTGCCTCGATCAAACGCTCGCATGCTCGCGACATCGTGCATAGCGTTGTGCCTGTGGTGGAGCAATGGACTCGCTATGCAGACGAAGCTGGGGTACAACCACGCATGCGAGACCAAATTAAGTCCGTTCTGAGAACATCCATAGTGCGTGCATAAGTAGCACGGAACAATCGGTCAACAGTCCTCGTCTAGCCCGCGTCCTTCACTTCAAATACTTTCGCAAGCGAGCAACCATGGGCAGCCTCCTCTACATCGTCGCAGTCATTCTCCTTATCCTTTGGGCTATCGGCTTCGTGGGCTATCACGTTGGCGGCCTGATCCACATCCTGCTCGTTATAGCAGTTATCGCCGTGATCTTGAGGGTTATACAGGGTAGAAGGGCGATCTAAGAGAACGCCTGCGGCCTGCGACACTAAGACGTGCGACACTAGAGCGTGCGACACTAAGACGTGCGACACTAAGACGTGCGACACTAAGACGTGCGACACTAAGACGTGCGACACTAAGGCGTGTCGTGAGAGATTTCATCTGGGCCTTCACATCATTCCGAAAAGGGTTGGTGTGAAGCGCACATACAATTGAGCCGAGATCGGCAGAGATCCGTAGTACGACGTAAGATCTGATGGAACGAAGTTCGCCGTGATCTGTCCGCCAACGGCAATGTCGATGAGGGCGATGGTGGCGAGGCGCTGCGAAAAGCCGAGCGTGAGTGCACCGATATCTTGCATTGTAGCATGTGCACCAGGTTGGTCTACGCCGAGCTCATCGAGCGACTTCTGTACCCATTCTGCGCGCGCGTATGGGATCGACCCGTTCATGTCGACCGCGGCTTCTGCAAGCACGGCCCACTCTTGATGTCCATGACCAGTGTTGTTGTGTCCGAGTGCGATCGAACCTGTCCACCATGCCTCCTTATCACCTCTTGCATATTGCACCGAGGCCGTTGAGCGCGTCACGTTGGATGCACCTTCCGGCGCGGTGATGTAGCCTTGTGACACTTGCGATGTGATGTATTGACTTGGTGCCCACGATACGCGCCATGAATACGAGTCGAACAGTGGCTTGTCAAAATTCGTTCGATTCTCATCCGGCTCCTTGCCCGTGAAGATCGAACCCTCTGCGCGAAACTCACCAACACGCACACCTAGCGTACCTACGCCGAACGAAATGTGCGTAGCGTCCAACCAGTGGTGACCAAGTGGCGCATCGGGGTTTGCGATACTCGACTGACGGTGCATGAATGCCGTTGGACCGAGCGCCGGCTCACCAGGATATCCAAGATAGCCCGTCACATCAACATCACTTGAAAGTCTGTGCGTATAGGCCACTGCAAGCGATGCAAAAAGGTCATGCGGATGCTGATGATCGATCAGAGGAACCCCATTCCAGGATTCGCCCGTTTGGAAAAGCAGAGGATAGCCCGAGCCGGGAATCGTCGCAATGTCGAGCGACATCATAGCTTGCAAGCTTAGCAAGCCGTTCTCACCGATCTGACGTTGCGCCATAGCCATGAAAAAGTTCGGCGCATCTACCGAATGATCACCACGACGATTTGCGTTGTTGATATTCGTCCACGTTGAACGCACGTGCAACGAGCCGTGTAGCATGATCTGAAATCCAAGAACATCGTGATTCATCACGGCATACATGGGAGACGCATCCGGCTGCCAGCTTGTACCAGAGCCATTCCGTGTCATCGGCAACGAAAGAGAATACGCGTTGCTCATCATGTCCATCATCGGAGACTGAGCAAAGAGTGGGAAGGTGGCGAGGAGAAAGAGGAGAGTTTTCATAGTGAGAAGTGAGAAGTGAGAAGTGAGAAGTGAGAAGTGAGAAGTGACGCACGCTAGTGTCGCGCATCAGAAACGTGACAAGCTGCCGGGAAGCTGCCGGGAAGCTGCCGGGAGGGAAGTGTCGGACGAAGTTCTCTTGTCCCCCTACTCAACTACGATCTTCCCCTTCAGCATATTCATGCCACAGGCGAACTCGTATGTGCCGGGTGTGGTGGGCGTGAAGTTGACGGAGGTTTGTTGGTGAGCGGTGAGTTTGCGGCGGACACCGAAGTGTGGGATGACGAGTTCCTCGCTGCAGGTACTGTGTTCTTGTCGGTCGAACACAAGGTGTACCGGTGTTCCAGCGGTGACGTGAATGCTGGATGGGTTATAGCCGCCCCTGACGATGATGCGTTGCTCTTGAGCGCCGTTGGTGGTGGTGGCCGTCATTGCGGCTCCTTTCGTGGAAGTGAAAAAGAAGAGCGCGATGAGCACGATGATCGCGAATCCGACTCCAGTGACGAACCATTGTGTGGTGTCCATGATGCTATCCTTGAAATGAAAATGAACGAAGACGAAGGGCATTGGTGAGGACGCTCACAGAACTGAGCGCCATGGCTGCTGCTGCGATCATGGGATCGAGCGACCATCCGAGTGTTGGTACTAGAATGCCCGCTGCGAGAGGAATACCGAGCACGTTGTAGATGAAGGCGAAGAAGAGGTTCTGCTTGATGTTGCGCATGGTAGCCCGCGACAGTTGCACGGCGTGGGGGACATTGCGAAGGTCGTTGTTCATGAGTGTGATGCCTGCAGCCTCCATGGCCACGTCCGTGCCCGACCCGATGGCGATACCAGTATCTGCGGCTGCAAGCGCTGGAGCATCGTTGATGCCGTCGCCAACCATTGCAACTCGCTCACCAGAAGACCTCAGTTGTTGTATCACCTCAACCTTTTCATGTGGCAACACATGCGCATGCACCTCCGTGATGCCTACCTGTGCAGCGATCGCTTGCGCCGTCTGCTGCGTATCGCCCGTTACGAGCACAACACGCAACCCCATGCGTTGCATCGTCGCAATGGCATCAGCCGATGTTGGACGGATGGTGTCGGAGATCGCAAGACTTGCAACGTGACGTCCGTCTTGTGCTACATGGACGACAGTACGCCCGGAACGTTCCCATATCGCAATGGAGCTATCGATCAATGGCATCCTGCTGATCGAATGCGCACTCATGTGCATTCGATTCCCGATCACATACTGCGAGTCGTCAACGCAAGCTGTAATGCCCATTCCGGGCTCGATATCGATGTCTCGAACCGTTCGCAACATTTCGCCGTAGCCACCAGTGAACGTTGTTATCGCCTCTGCCAAAGGGTGTTCACTTTTGGATTCAATGGAGTGCACGGCAGAGTAGAGGTTGTCGAGGTCGATGGTGGGATCCACAACACTGTCGGTCACCGAAGGCGCACCAACCGTGATCGTTCCAGTCTTATCCAGCACAACAGTACTGATGCGATGCGTGGTTTCGAGCGCTTCGGCATTGCGAATGAACAGACCTGACTCCGTGCCTTTTCCTGTTCCAACCATGATGGCCGTTGGGGTGGCAAGGCCCAAGGCACAGGGACATGCGATGATGAGCACCGACACGAAATTGACAAGTGCTTGGGCCGTGCGCGTTTCCACGGGAAGGATGTCGAACCACACAACAAATGTTGCCACAGCGATCATCATCACAGCAGGGACAAACCACGAACTGATACTATCTGCCAATCGTTGAATTGGTGGCTTGCTTCCTTGCGCGGCTTCGACCATACGCATGATCTGTTGGAGTGTTGTGTTCTCGCCCGTGCGCTCGACAACGGCCGTGGGAGCACCACGTCGGTTGATGGTGCCGCCTGTGATCACGTCTCCTACGCCACGCTCTACCGGTACGCTCTCGCCGGTGATCATCGACTCGTCGACGGTGGTGATGCCTTCGATGATGCGAGCGTCGATGGGAATGCGTTCACCGGGACGGATGATGATCACATCGCCAACGACAAGCGCATCTGTTGCAACGTCTTCTTCACGACCGTTTCGCACAATACGTGCCGTGTTGGGTTGCAAGTGCAAGAGTTGATGCATAGCACTCGAGGTCTTATGCTTCGCACGCTCTTCAAGCATGGCACCAAGCATCACGAGGGCGATCACTGTAACGGTGGTGTCGAAATAGACGTGTGGATGCTGTCCGGCGGCATGGAACATCTCGGGTGCCACAGTCCCGGCAAGGCTATACAGGAAGGCCGTGGTGGTACCAACGGCGATGAGTGTGTCCATCGTGGCCGTGTGATGCAACGCCGCATGCCATGCCGATACGATGTAGTCCTTGCCACCATACCACATCACAGGAAGGGTGAACAAAAGCTGAAGCCAATTCAGTGACTCTTCGTTCACAAGATCGTGGACGGACGGCACCAGCATGGTCATGCCGAGTAACATCGTGATAATGGCGAAGGGAAGGATGATCCAGAACCGCGTAGACATGAGATTGCTCCGTTATTGAACGAATGCAACCTACGGAGGGCCCTAGGCCAGGATGTTACAGTTCACGACGTGATCGTTGTAAGATCTTCAGGTTCGATCACAACCCGGCATGATCGACGCCCTTTCGAGCACTCACGGCATCACGCTTGAACGCCGTTGGCGTTTGTGAGGTCTCTTGCTTGAACTGATTCGAGAGATAGGCAACACTGCTATAGCCGAGCTCGAACGCAATGCCGCTGAGCGACATTTCATCATAGACCATTAGTTCTTTCACGCGCTCAATCTTCTGTGCGATCACAAACTTTTCGATGGTGATCCCGGCCGTTTGCGAGAATACGGTGCTCACGTATCGATAGTCCTTCTTTGTGATGCCCTCGATATAGTCTGAGAACTTCAACGGCATGCTCTTCAACTCCCCGCTCAGAACGAGGTCGATGATGGCCTGCTTCACCTGCTCCACCAATGCCGAGTTCTTGTCTTCCACCAAGTCGAAACCATTGTGTCGAAGGACGGTTTGTATGGAGGCAAGGGGCAAGGGGTCGTTGTGCTCCACCACGGCCTCGCCCAACTGCACATCGATCACGAGCAACCCGAGCGACGTAAGATCCTCCGTGATCACGCGACGGCAGCGCGCACAGACCATATTCTTGATTCGGAGCGTGGAGATCATAGTGAGCCTCGAAAGATGAACTGCATTATACGGCGAAGACGTACCTTTGTCTACGAAACAACAATAGAGGTACACCATGGCCGAATCTCGCCCTTTTAACATGAACATCAATCCTCCAACAAATCCAAAGAGCATCATCCGTTGGGTGGTTGTTGCCTTTGCTGGTATTTTTCTAATGGTGATCCTTCTAACAATGTCCGTCACCATCAATGGTGGCGAGGCGGGTGTGTTGTTCCGCACATTCGGCGGTGGTATCGATCTCGAGACCACGTATGGGGAAGGCTTCCACATTATCGCGCCTTGGAACGAGATGGTGGTGTATGAGGTGCGACAGCAGGAGGCGAAAGAGACGATGGCCGTGCTGTCATCGAATGGGTTGGAGATATCTATCGACGTATCGGGTTGGTTCCAACCGCTCTACAGCAAGCTTCCAAAGCTTCATCAAGAAAAGGGTACAGAGTATCTCGATCGCGTGGTACGTCCCGCCCTTCGGTCGGCAACACGTAGCGTGATCGGCCGCTATACGCCCGAAGAGATCTATTCATCCAAGCGAGATGTGATTCAGAGCGAGATCTACGTTGAAACAAAGAAGATACTCGACAAGCAATTCGTGCAATTGAACGAAGTACTCGTGCGCGATATCACGCTGCCCGAAACACTCAAAGCGGCCATCGAGAATAAACTCAAGCAAGAACAAGAGTCGCTCGAATACGAATTCAAGATCTCCAAGGCTCAAAAAGAGGCCGAACGTCAGCTCATCGATGCAGAAGGAAAAGCGCGCGCAAACCGCATCCTGAGCGCATCCCTCACCGATATGATCTTGCGCGAGAAAGGCATCTCGGCCACACTCGAACTTGCACGCTCTCCGAATGCCAAGGTAGTAGTGGTAGGGAACAAGGACGGAATGCCATTGATCCTTGGGAATCAGTGATGGCTATGCGTTGCGATGCCGTATCCTAGTTCATCATCATAAGACGTGTTTCTTTTGACGTGCAGTTCACCACAACGATTGGACCTTGCGGAACATCTTCGCGACGGAGATTTCCGTACACACGCCGCGCCATTGCTCATCCTTGCCACCTTCCAACTCCTGCACTGAAACAGTTGTTACAGTAGGCGTAAAGGTGATGATCGTCCCTGGTGCGGGCACGCCGGCTAAGCGAGGGAAAGCCACGGTGTTTGAAGAGTCGATCGTGGGTGCATTGGGGTCTTCCGACAACCACATGTTGCCATATATTTTTGAGAAGTCTGCTTATACGGAATCGTATCGTAGGCGCAGCATCGATCCGGTTTTCGCAATCACAGACTTGTATTGAATCTGTGCGCCGGGTGTGACGGAGTCGAGTTCGGTGAACAATCCATCTGCAAGCACGAGCAACTTCGGAGTGAATACCTCAAATGTTCCGCTGCCTTGAAGCTAGAATACGACTGAATCTGAGGGTGGGAAGTCGAGCCAAAACAGTCGCATTGCAATGGGCGCCACTTGCACTGGCATGCCGTTAGGCGGCTCCCATGGCTGTGTTGAGAGCTGTTGATGGACTCTATACGGCGGCCTGGTTGGCGTAAGAAGGTAGGGCGGCAAGGCAGCAAAGTGCAGCAATGGCGAGTAATCGTAGCGCAACTCCCTCATGAGGTTTGTGGACCAACGTTTGTCAAGGTCGGTAACACAGCGCTCATACCAAAGGGTTACACTTACGCGCGTTACGGCAACTGCGTCGTCGCCCCATACAATTCACCCCCACCACTCAGCAACCACAAGCGATTGTTTTTGTCGAACCGTGCCTGTACAATGGAGTTACTTGGCATTGGAAAACCGCAGAGGGTAAGGGTTGCAAGTGCGTCGCTTCCAACAGTGCCACTCCTGTACGAGCCCAGTGCGCCCTTTGAAACTTCCGTCCACAATTATAAGGTGGCATCGTTGTAGTGTTCCACGTTCGTCCGTTGTCGGTGGACGCGTGCGTGAACGCTACAGACACAACATAGATTGTGCCTTGTGGTGTGGTGGTGATGGATGTTGCATTGTTGGGCGGACCCAGCGAAATCCATCCCGACGATGTTTGCTGATACAACGACAAGTCGGCAGCAACGATAATCGCACCATTGCCATCGAAGCCGACGGATGTGATGTTCTTGATGGTGGAGAGTCCGATGGTCGTGTCCGAGTGAAAAGTACAGATGCTTCCACGTAGCACCGCCGTCGTCAGAGCGCATGATATCGAGCGGCTTCTCTGCTCCTGTCGCTACACTAGCTGCAAGTGCAGCCTAGAGCATGCCGTCGGCACCTTCGATGAGCTTCCACACATATGGTGCACGATTGAATGGCAGCACATCAGTGAACGATGCGCCCTTGTTGCGTGAGGCACTCAGGCCACCGCCTCCAGAAACGTAGCAGATGATGTCGCCATTTGCGCGATACAAGAGTTCGCCGCCATAGTTAGGAATCGGCGCTGGTGCATTTGTCCACGTTGCGCCTGCATCGGTGCTAGCATGAAAACTCAACGGACCACTCACATAGATTTCGCTTGCTGATCCACCAAAGCAAAGTCCACCGCCATAGGAAAAACTTGTTGGCAGAGGCATCGTCGTCCACGTTGCACCCTTGTCTGCGCTCGTGTAGATGCGGATCACGGTTGGGCACGACAAAACGCGCACATAGCACTGTCCGTTCGGTCCCACAGAAACATACACGTTCAACGTCTGCGGCGTCTTAATCGTCAGCGATGTCTTCGTTGGAGTTGCACCCATGGAAGGAATCACCCACAGTGCATCGTCGGTAAGAGCATACACCAAGCCACCACCACCAACAACAAGCTTTGTGTACGTTGCATTGTCATATCGCAACGTTGGCGATCCGCCACTGAGTGGCACCGTATAGATCTTCGCATCGATCACCGCAACGAGGGCAGACGCATCAAGGAAGTCCACACTCGTTACGTTCCCACCTGCGGTAGGCAGAGATGCAACACGCGTCATCGGCACGTCGGCCTTCTCTGTGGTTGGTGTAGTGGGGTCGCCGCTCTAGGTACACGACGTAAGAGAGAAGGCAAGATAAAGGACAAGGAGGGTGGCAAGGTGGCGCATTCAAAATCCATGCTAGATTGCAAATCATAAAGTCAGCACAAAATGTCATTCTTCTTGCCGTCTGCTAAACCGGAAAGAATATCCGTCCGCAGTTGGATACGAGCGTCTGCGTCGTGGTGCCGCGGGTAGTAGAGAAGGCGGGGAAGCACATACCATTGATTATTGGAACATTCGATACCAAAAAGATGTCATGCGTTCGTGGCTGAGTCCACATTTGCTCACATCGAAGGGAACAACAATGTATTCATTGCGTCGCATTTTGCTACCGTTACTATGTCTACTTGGCATATTCACTGCTACTATCCACACGTCAGCTCAGACTCAAGCAGGCCGTGCAGGCTTCGGCTTCTCCGCTGGGGGTGCCAAGTCGTTTGGAGAGTTTTCCGATAATTCGTGGTGGTTAGGTGGCGACATCTTCTTCCGCTACAATGTGTTGAGTTGGTTTGCTCTGCAAGCGCAGTTTGGATATGCGAACCCGCGCTTCAGAGTTGACGTCGACAATGCCACGGCCAAGTACACAGACTACTTTGGCGCGAACCCAGACGGATCACCAAAGCTGCCAGGAGATCGTTTCCCGAACGGCACGCTGATCTCTGATGATCTTGAGCAACGAAGAAACAACACAAGAATCTTTACCTATGAAGTAGTTGCTTCCATTAATCTCCTTCCCGGAGAGAAATTCAACCCCTTCATTTTTGGTGGTATTGGCCTGATGTCGTTTCAAGTTCGTCCCGGCCTTTCTGGCGGTGCAGGACTTGGTCTTGATCCACAAGGTCAGGCTACCACGGGAATTCTCCCTGGTCAAGATGCTCGCCTCTATGAAACATCAGGTATGAATGGTGGATTGGTATTTCCCGTTGGTGGTGGCTTTGAAATGTACCTTTCCGATGACATTGTCTTTAACGGAAAAGCAACATTCCGCTTTACGTCAACACCGTATCTGGATGACTACAACCCAGGAAGCATGCGCACGTACGACGCAACAACAAGGCAATACACAGACAACACGGCACCGTTGCCAGCAAATGTTACGAAGGGCGTGAACGATGCCCTTCTTACTATTGGACTTGGTTTCACGTATTACGTGTTCGGAAATGCAGATTCAGATGGTGATGGAATTACGAATAGTCAGGAAAACAAGATTGGTACCGATGAAAATAATCCTGACACAGATGGAGACGGTCTTCCAGATGGTTACGAATATCTCGGCACGCGAGTGGTTCCTAATGGAATGCAGAAGTCGACGATCGATGCTTTGCCTTCCAATCAACCGCACACAGATCCAAAGAAACAAGACACAGACGGTGATGGCTTGAACGATCGTGAAGAGCTCGTAACCTACACCACGAACCCAACGAATGCAGATTCCGATGGTGATGGTCTGAAGGACAACGAAGAAATATCACGGAAGACGGATCCGAATAAGTCAGATACAGACGGCGATAGCATCAGCGATGGAGACGAAGTTGGAACACATTTGTCCGACCCATTGAAGATGGACACCGACGGAGATGGCCTGATGGATGGCGACGAAGTGAAGCAGTACAGTACGAGTCCTGTTCAAGCAGACTCCGACAACGATGGCCTATCTGATGGCATGGAAGTAAATACCACGAAGACTAATCCTAAGAAGGAAGACACAGACGGAGATGGCCTTTCCGATGGCCGCGAAGTAAAGGAACTGAAGTCGAATCCACTTGTGGTGGATACCGACCTTGACGGCCTTTCTGATGGCGATGAAGTGAAGACCCATCTTACGAGTCCAATCAAGGTCGATACAGATGGCGATCTTCTTGCAGATGGTAAGGAGATCAAGGACACGCGAACCAATCCACTCAATCCAGACACGGATGGCGATTCGTTCCGCGACAATGTTGACAAATGTCCGCTCACGCCTGGTGTTGCACCTGATGGATGTCCACCGAAGCCAAAGGTGAACACTGTTATGAACTTCCCTGGCATCCTCTTTATCGTGAACACCGATAACTTCGACATGTCCGTACCTGGCACGATGCAGAATCTGAACAGTATTCGTGCGCTCGTTGAGCAGTGCCCTGATATGCGCGTAGACATTGAAGGTCACGCTTCTTCCGAAGGTGCGGCAGATCGCAATCAGGAACTGTCAGACATGCGTGCACAAGCAGTGAAGAACTGGCTTATTGGACAGGGCGTTGATCAAAGCCGCATCGCGAGAACGATCGGATATGGCACGTCACGGCCAGTTGTCCCAGAGCCAAAGAAGGGCTCGAAGGATCAGATCGAAGCAGCTCGCAAGCAGAACAGACGCATTGCCGTTCGCGTTGTGGAAACGTGTAAATAGCAATCAGAACATATCTACAAGGATGGGGCCCACGACGGGCCCCATTTTTGTTTTGTGCCGATCAAGTGTTGAGGAGAACGACACAAGGCAACGAGGTCGAATGCGGTGCTCATGAAAGGAAGAACGGTAGCACAGGCTTGCCTCCCTTCCTCCTTGCAACTCTATTCATTCACGGGAGAATCCAATAGCTACGAACAGATATGCTTCTCTACTGCCAACCTAGCCAATAGATAGCTCACCGTGCTCTCTGCGCCTTGGTTGAGGTTGACTTGGTGCTCTTCCAATCCATCGTAGCAGCCACCGGTGATTGGATTATACATGATCTGACGTAAGTGATTTGCACCAAGAAACCAATTGAAGGCAATCTTCATTTTATCGAGATATTCGTTGTTCTGATATCTCCTGTAAAAAGTACCTAAGGCAAGCGTCGTGTACGCTACTTCGATAGGTTGCTCACCGAAGTGATTCTTATCCATGCCCTTGTGATGCCAACCACGATTGGAGATCACTGAGATTTCTTCACCATGGAACGTGGTTTGAAGTAGAAAGTCGAATGTTTTATGAGCAATGTCTACATACAAGTCACTTTTCGTGCATTCTCCGGCCAGCAACATCGCTTCAGGTAGCACGGCGTTCGCATACGTCATGTACTCCTCATACCAGTGCCAATCGTCACCGGAAACACCCCGATACTTCGACACCAGATTGTCCGCAAGTGTTGTGATAAGCCCAAGAACAGCTGCACCCCTTTTGAAGTAGTAATAGTAGTACAAGCCCTTTATGGTAAATGCTATCGCCCTTGGAGATCGTATGGTATGGATAGATAGCATCGCCTTTTGAAACGCGATCTCCACCTTGGCTTGTAAACTCAAGTCGAGCAGTTGCTGTAGAGATAGGAACTCGCCTAGTGCCCAGATGGCTCTCCCGTTGGCATCTTCTAGGTTTTCATCCTGGTTCTTGTCATAGAATTGTTTGTCTGTGGTGACGTAGTTGAGGAATGTTCCGTCCTCTTGTTGACAGAACAGAATGTAGTTCAGGTAGATATTGATGAGAGGCAAATCGCTGAATCGCCCCGTTAGCTCAAAGTGCTTCGCAACTGCGATCAAGGCCCTGGCATTGTCGTCGAGTGTGTATCCTGACAAAAGGTCCGGTTCCGTGATCTTCGCGAATTGAATCATTCCAACGTCTGTTGTCATTCTTCTGACGTGATGCAGATTGATTTCTGGAATCCTGTACTGCAATTGGACGCGACTGTTATCAAAGAGCGTCTTTGCAATGTCGATGTGTGCTATGGCAGCATTCTGCCAAGCAGTAGGGCTGATCTTATGCAGTGCATTGAGACGCATCTCCTCCATCATGTCTGGCGAAGAGAGAATCAGTAACGCAGCATCCGCGAGTTGCTCGGAGTTCCCAAAATCAAAGTTCATACCGGCACCATTCAACAGCTCCAATGAGTGCGGAATGGGCGTGGAGACAACAGGACAAGCCGCGGACATCGCATACACCAATGTCCCGCTGACCGCCTGCTGAGGATCTTTGGAAGTAAAGAGATACAGATCGGTCCGTTGCAAGTACTCTAACAACACTTCCAGAGCTAGGTATTTGTTGATGAACAACACATGCTTTTCAAGTCCCAATTCCTGAACCTTACGAAGTAACGAAGCGCGGTACTTTTCACCTTCCTTGCGTATCACTTCAGGATGCGTCTTGCCTATAATCAGGTAGAGCACATTGGGAAAAGCTGCAGTGATTCTGGGTAGCGCGTCTAACGCTGTTTCAATTCCCTTCCCTTCGCTTATGAGACCAAACGTAGAAAGAATGATCCGGTCCCGATACGGCACATCTCTTGCGTCGCTATATGCAAAGGGCTTGATAAGATGCGTGCCATGCGGAATCATACTCAGTTTGTCTTCAGGTATATGGTATTCCTCATGCAGAATATGCGATGATAGGCGAGTCATCACAATTACCTTGCTCGATAGAGAAGCGATGCGTTGCACCAATGCCTTGCGTTCATCATCAGGATGTTTTAGAACCGTATGGAACGTCGTGATGACAGGCTTCTCAAGCGATTGCAATAGATCAAGGATGAAATTCCCTAAGACGCCATCATATAGTCCAAACTCGTGTTGAACGTAGATGATCTTCACTTCATCATCTGCATTGATCTCTAGAGCCAATCGAGTATAATCTTCCTTGTCCCATGTGTTGAGAGTGTACTTCACTTCCTGCGGATAATTCAACCTCACATCCGCTTTTCGGAGGGCGCAAACGGAGACGGTGCAACTATCGGCATACTTATCTTCGATAGAACGAATCAAATCTTGGCTATAGGTTGCAATGCCGCATTTGCGGGGCGGAAAGGAGGTGATCATCAATATCTTATGGCTATGCATGAGCATTGCCACTGTAGGTAAGGAGTTCTGCGATCAATTCTTCGAGATTCACCGAGGCAACGGCTATTCGCTTGTCTGCAGCACCGTAGTAGATGTAGAGCGTGCCATCAAAAAGGGATGTCCCTGTTGGGAACACCACGTTGTCTACGTAGCCAAGAAGCTCCCACGACAGATCCGGCTTAAACAGCGCATACGGGAGTCGTGCAATCTCTTTCTTCGGGTCATTCAGATCGAGCAATGCCGCGCAAGCACTGTACACGTAACCTTTGGCCGTATCATGAACACCGTGATAGATCAAGAGCCAGCCTGCTGCCGTTTCAATAGGTGGGCAGCCTCCACCAATGTATCCGATCTCGTGATCATGTATCGAACACATAAGGATGTGCTGATTGAAGTGCATAAAGTAGTCTTCCCAGAATTCCTTCGTGAGGTCGCTGATTCTGCTGACAGATACGATCTGAATATCAGGACGTATGCGGTGCAGGAATGTCAGCTTACCCTCAATAGTCCTCGGGAAGAGAATCAGATTCTTATCCCATAGTAATATCTTCCGATTCGGGTTGCTCTCTATGTTGTTATGGATGTGAAAGCGTTCATACTTGTCGTTGAGGTGCTCATTGCATTCTGCAATTCTTTTGAACTCTTTGTACGTTACGCGCGGGACGAGTACCCCTTGCTTTTCGAATTGCACCAAATCAGTTGATGTAGCAAGCGAACCAAGGGCATTCACGCCGTCGTAGGCGCAATACGTCAGGTGGTAGACGTTGTCGATCTTAACGATTCTTGGGTCTTCTATACCGTGCACTTCGTCATCTGTCGAAGGAGTAAGGAGCGGTTCAGTATGCCTCTCTACAACGTTCAACGGTCCATCCAACTTCGCATACCCAATTGTTGAATAGTTGCCTTTGCGAACCGCCCGATAGAACATATGAACCGTGTTGCCCTCTTGAAAAATGCCGGGATTCAACACACCCTCATTTTCAAATTCAAGATCTGTTTTTGAAAGGATGATTCCTTCCTTCTTTACTGATATCATAGTCTTTCACCGAGAGGTAATGAGTGTAATGCGGCAGGTGAAAGGAGCACCAAAGAGATTGAATCCTCGCATTGAACTTACCTCAATAACACATGCAAGATGTGATGAATAGGTGTTATAGGAGAAGAAAACGCAACGTTATCAAAACATGGAACCATTGCGATCATTGTCTCGTCGAACGGCGCTTATCGCACCCTGCGTGCGTGTGTCAAAAGGACACACTGTGCACTGTGATTTCGGCAGCGTCTCATGTGACGCTCGTCATGAAGAAGTTGGTATGTATAGTAAAGGGTCACGGTCACCAAGAGCTATGCGTTGGTGTCAGAAGCCATTGTATAATGTGGTAAGCGTGAAGCATTCAGACCAGTCCTGCGTGATGTATGAACATCAATGCAGGACTGGTTTGATCTACGTTCTATGCTCGATCGACACACATGACGAATACCCACTTTTCGTATCAACGAAGTCCTTAATGCATCCATGTGCGCATTCGACGCACTTGTATTGAATTCAGGCTGGATATTCATTGTGAGTCATGACAGCTCACCTAGAGCACGCTACTTCGTTATGGCAATCGAGCGCACGGTCACAGCTGTACCACGTACGATTCGCACGAAGTACGCACCTGACGTCAATTGCTTCGTGACTTGTGCGACGATGCCGTCGTTGTCTGCCAACATTTCGTTTTGACGCGAGATCACATGCCCCACTACAGACACCACCTCGACAGTGGCGGGTGCAGAAAGATCTATGAGGTCTTCGCTAACGTCAGTCACCATCTGAGCGCTCACTTGTACTGCCTGCAACGACTTCTTTGAGCTCGGATCTTGAACCGACACGACTGCACGCAATTTCGATATGTCCCAGAGTCCTTGTCTCGCTATGGCGATCCGACCTATTGCGACGTTGTCTCCATTGAACATAAGTTGGTTCCCTTCAACCGGAGTAAATAGAGAACGCATAGCCCCATCGTGATCAGAAACACCATTGCGGCCTGTGTACGTCACATTCTCAACGAGAACACCGTAGACGGTAGGACTGATATCAAGTGAGGTACGAGTTACCGTGTACGAAAGGATCAGAGAATCTTGCGTGTATGCAAGAACCGGAACGATTGAATAGCTAGGGATTGCGGATATCAGACCGTCAAGTACCGAAGGCCATTGGCTGTATGATCCGGATTGGCGAACACCGTTGAAATATGTCGTCGGCGTACCTGAAACACCACCAAACCAAGTTCCTCGCTGTCGTGGCTGTGTTGTATTTGCCTGATAGATCGGATCATCTTGATACGTGCTCAAGTGATTGTAAACAACAATCACATTCTTCGCACGCGCAGTCGATGTTATCGAGGCATCAACAGCGGCGTGCATCGTAGCACATGGCGAACAGTGCGAGTTCGTGAAAATATCAACAAGAACATTTGCCTCTTGTTGACAATAGCAGGTAGAACCCAAAAACAGGAATGCAGTGGCTAGTAGCGCGAACTTCATGGTATCTCCAACGACATTAGTGAATGACAATCTGATGTTGTGTGACGGTGGTAACGCCTTCTCTTTTGAGTTCACTCAGGACCGTAGCTACGGTTTGCCGACTTGTTCCCGTGAGGAGACCGATCTCGGCATGCGTGAGCTGCAACGCGATAAGGGTCTCACCATATAGATGATCTCCAAAGCGCTCACCTAGTCCTGAGCAGAATACCTAAGATCCTCTCGTGGGCGGTACGAATGTGCATATCAACCAATCTTTCCGACATCCTTTCCACCCTTTCCGCCATAACTGCAAAAACCTGATGATGCATGGACGGGATACCACGAAGCGCACGCTCAAAGTCTGCCTTTTCAAAAATGCAGATCGTGGCCTTGTCGATCACAGATGCATACTCTTCCCGGCGAGCTGAGTGGCCATTCATTCTAAAGAACATCTTCGATTTAGGGTCGTCTGAATAGGAGAAAACATTCTTGTGAACCGCGATCTCCATTCGAACCGGCTCTGACATCTGCGTGAGCTCGCTATCGCAGAGCATGCCAAAGAGTGGCGTTGAACGGAGATACTAAAACGGCCCCAGTGTTGCGGCCGGTGTTAGGTTGCCGCGATGAAAGAACGTAGAAATCTTCATGGAATTCTCCTGTCGGCTGGGCGACAGTTCATTGCCGACGCTGAATGTTTCGTTGCGACAGACATGACTGCACCTCCACGAAGAGGTTACAACGAGACTGAGCTCAAGGGCAGTGCAGGGGCACCAAGGATATGCAATGCATGCATTTGTGCTATATTCAAATGCTGAATGGGCGCAAGCCAGTCGCCCCGCAGCACCCAATAATCATCGTCGAACGTGAGCTGGTAGCAACCTCATGGAAACGGTGCTACCCTCCATAGTCAGTAGAGAGAAAGATCCACATAGTGACAATCGCAATCATCATCACGATTTGCATTCTCCTACTTCTTGCGTATGTGTTTGACCTCACTTCCGCAAAAACAAAAGTGCCATCGGTGATATTGTTGTTGATGTTGGGCTTTGCCATGAGGAAACTCTCCCAACTTCTGGATATAAACATTCCCGACCTAACACCTCTCTTGCCAATCTTCGGAACGGTTGGACTCATTCTCATTGTTCTGGAAGGCTCACTAGAGCTGGAATTCAACGCGTCAAAAGCCGCACTGATTAAGAAATCCTCCATTGCGTCTCTGTTGCCAATGCTGTTCTTAGCAATCCTGCTCTCCTTTCTGTTTCAATATTTCGGTCAAGCGTCATGGAAAGACAGTCTGATCAACGCAATACCACTGTGCATCATAAGCAGTGCCATAGCGATACCGAGTGTTAAGACTCTCTCGCCATTTAACAGTGAATTTGTGATTTATGAAAGCAGTTTGTCCGACATACTAGGCGTACTGTTCTTCAATTTCGTTGCACTGAATGATAGCTTCGGATTCGCTTCGTTCGGCCACTTCGGATTGCAACTCATCATCATTACAGTGGTTTCTTTTGTGGCTACCATTGGTCTTGCCTTTCTGCTGAACAAGATTAATCACCACATAAAATTTGCCCCAATCATCTTACTCGTGATATTAATCTACGCTCTCTCTAAGGTGTATCACCTACCGGGGCTGATTATCATTCTGGTATTTGGTCTCTTTCTTGGAAATCTTGATGAACTCAAAGGAATTCCATGGATTAGCAAACTCAACCCTGACAACCTGGACAAAGAAGTTCGGAAGTTCAAGGAGCTGACCATTGAAGGCGCATTCTTGGTGAGAGCGCTGTTCTTCTTGCTCTTTGGCTATCTCATTCAAACGAAGGAGCTTCTGAACACGGGAACGATGGTATGGGCTGGCGGTATTGTGATGGCAATTCTGGTCTTCAGAGCAATTCAACTAAAGCTGTCCAAGCTAGCGTTGTCGCCATTGCTGTTCATTGCCCCAAGAGGACTCATTACAATTCTCCTCTTTCTTGCAATTGAACCAGCACAACGGATCCCTCTCGTGAACAAGTCGTTGATCGTTCAAGTAATTGTCATGACAGCACTTGTTATGATGCTCGGACTGATGACGAACAAAGGCGCAAGACGAACAGCGGTCTCGTAGTACGTGGCGTGGTTACAGCCGATCTCGTGTAATCCGTGTAATTGCCTTCGAAGTTCAGAGCAAGGGAGGGCAGAAGGGAGGAAGGGAGTTCAAGCAAGCAGCCGCGGTGATGCAACCTCGGTAACGTACCAACGACGAACAAGCTGAAAAGACACCGCATGACAACCGAGATACTCACAGACTTGAAGGGCGAGAACAACAACGCCTTCGGAATACTCTACAAAGAGTATTTCGGAATGGTCCTTCGCTTTGTAAAGAACAACAGTGGCAGGGCAGACGATGCCGAAGACATCTTTCAGGATGCAATGGTTGTTCTCATTCAGAAATTGCGACAGGACGAATTTGAGTTAACGGCCTCGCTGAAAACATACATAATGGCAATTAGTAAGAATCTGTGGCTGAAGAGATTGCGAACAGCCTACAGAGAAACCGAATTAACAGCCATTTACGACGACCAGTTCTACGCGGAAATTGATCGTGCCATAGAGCAAGAGAAGTCATACAAAGACCAACTCCAAACCCTTCTTCACAAGATTACTGCGCATTGTCAGGGACTCATACACGATATGTTCTTCAAAGAAAAGACTATCGACGAAATCCAAAGAGATTACGGGTACTCTTCCATACACAACGCACAAAATCAAAAGCACAAGTGCATTGAACAGATTAGGAGAGAAAAGGAGCGACAAGAGATGAGTGGCAGAAAATAGTTTCCACTACGAGGGTGATTATTTCAGGCTTTTGGTATTAAGGTATGGTGTGTCCATTTTGGCAACCATAACCTATCACTGTGATCACAATGCGTACACAAACATTTATTGCCTTTTTAGGCATAGTGCTGACCGTCACTCTGCTGGTGGAATCTTGTAAAACAGACAGCCCAACATCGGCACCGACGGAGTTTGTTGCGGACAATGCAACGTTTGCCAACTATCAGACTTGGTCGCTTGATGCTACCAATCAGGGTCCAAGTCCTTCGTTGGGCGCAGCCCATGTGGGCAACGACGCTTCCGTAACACGTAAGGTCTACTTTAAAAATGGTCAAGCAAGAGTAGGCGGAACGTATCCCATTGGAACAGTCATTGTAAAGCACTCTACGAATCCAGCCGGAACAGTGAATGAAATTGTGGGAATGGTGAAGCGCGGTAACGGCTTCAACCCGACAACTGGAAACTGGGAATGGTTTATGCTTATGCCGGATGGAACTATTGCAAAGGATGCTTCAGGAATGGCAATGCGTGGTGGCGCTGCAATGATGGGCGGAATGTGCAACAGCTGTCATGGTGGTGCATCTTCTAAGGACTTTACCTTTTCGAAGTGATGTGTCTGCACTATTCACAACAAGAGAAAGCACTCAGAATGATGCAGGAGCCAATGAGTTCTGCTGCAACGGAACCACGAGACTACGTTTGCACAGTTGCGTGTCACACTGCAGGTGCATGCACAATGGCACACGGTGAAAAGCGGCATACATGCAATGCCAACTGTAAACACTCTAAAGAATAGCATAATGAACACGAAAAATCAGAAAACGATATTGGCTGGTGTCATTGGCACTGCAGTAATGACGGCAGTCATGATGGTAGCACCAATGAGATGGGTAGTCTCGGTGGACACATTGTATTCGGAATGGCAGTATCTAGAACAGTAGGAGACAGCTATTGTGCTGTCAAGTCTGACGGAACAGCATAATAGAACGGCAGACTGGATTGGTTTGGCCTTGGTATGTGCTCATGATTGCAAGTGTCGAGTGCAGACGGGATGAGCGCAGATCGCGGCAGTCGTTCACAGATACCATGGATGCCCGTGGTATTCGAAGGACGAGGCGGGTCGAAGCGATCGGCCAGTCCGCCGTGAGACGTATGCTTCAGTGGAGGGCGAGTCAGACTATCTTGTTCCAGAGTATGCAGATGAAGTGCCTGGTCATCTGCCTATGAACAAACGAGGTCTATACTAAAGATGGTTGGTGGACATCTGGACTACAGCAGAACTGTGAAGCTGATGTGACGACTATTCACGTTGGTCGAACAGCCATTGAGCAAATACTATTGAACGCAATAGCCTACTCCAATAAGTATTGTGACAAGGATATCTTGAAGATAGAAATGGAGTTACAAGAGAATGAGAAATAGCATGAAATAGCGGTGAGTGATAATGGCCCGGGAGTACCAAAGGAACATCAAGCGAAAGTGTTTTTAGTGTTTGAAATGCTTACCAGCACAGACAAGCCTGGTAGCAGTGGGAATGGAATCGGACTATCAATCGTAAAGGGACTGGTTGAGAATATGGCCGGCCAGATTCGAGTTGAATCTGAAGCGTGAAGGGGCATATTCTTCAATTCCACAATCGCGAGCTAGGGCCCTTTCCTGCAAGTGTGGGGTACGTACTGCGGAGCCTCCACGAGTAGTGGTTCAGAGCCGTTAAAGATAAATGTTGACCTATCATTGCTATTCGCTAATTTTTGTCGTCATGAAAGAAGAATCGCTCACAAATAGCATTCTAGATCAGAGCAAAAACCCAATATGGATGGTTAACCTCGAGTTGCAATTGGTGTATGCCAATAGAGCTTATTTCAACCGCGTGAAAGAAGTGACGGGGGTGGCAAGGAAGTTGAACGAGTCCGTTTTCGTCGAAGGCTATGGTGATGGTTACAACGAAACATGGAGAGTCTACTATAACAGGGCACTAGCAGGAGAGTATTTCGAAATAGAAGAGCATTCCTTTCATCCACTATCAAATGATATTCAATATAGCCAAACGACATTTGAACCATTGGCCGACGATGAACGCAAGATAATTGCCGTCGCTTGCCAATCAAAGGATGTTACAGGTTTAGTACGGCACAAAACAGAGGCGAATCAAATGCTAGATTCTTCGTTAGATGTTTTTTGTACAGTCAATGAACAAGACAAATTTGTATACGTGAGTGCTGCATCGACACATCGTTGGGGATACACACCAGAAGAGTTGATTGGTACATCCAACAGAGATCTGGTTATGGAGGATGATGTGCCCAAAACCAACGACATGGTCGCTGCTATTGTTAGTGGTCAAGAAGTTACATCATTCGTCAATCGATATAAGAAGAAGAACGGAGAAATCGCCTACAACTTGTGGTCTACAAGATGGGATGATACTACAAAACTCAGGTACGCAGTTGCCAGTGATTGCGGGGAGAAGTCTGATCAGAAGGAAATTGATATTCAAAGTGAACAACGCTTCAAAGCAATGGTACAAGAAGGTTCAGACCTGATAGGAATATTGGACGCAGCGGGGAACTATCTCTATGTGAGTCCTACAAGCATTTCCGTTCTGGGTATTGCACCGGAAGAATTTGTTGGAAGAAACGCGTTTGAGTTTATTCATCCCGATGATGTAGAACGAACACTAGCAAGTTTACAACACCTATCAATTGAAAACAGAGTAATCGTAGAACCCTTTCGCTTTCAAAACAATAAAAATGAATGGCGATGGATGGAGACGATACTGACGAATATGTTAGACAATCCCGCTGTAAAGGGCATAGTTGCCAATTCGAGGGACATCACAGACAGAAATGAGGAGAAGCATAGACTCAAGCTGCTTGAGAGTGTCATCATCAATACGAAAGACGCAATAATAATTACAGAAGCAGAACCATTTGACGAACCGGGGAACAGAATCATTTTCGTTAATGATGCCTTCACTAAGATGACGGGGTACGAGGCGGAGGAAGTCATTGGCAAATCACCACGGATACTACAGGGGCCTAATTCTAGCAAAGAGGGCCTAGCGAAGCTGGGCCAGTCACTCAGAAGATGGGAACCATGTGAGCTCACCACCATCAACTACAAGAAGAGCGGTGAGGAATTCTGGATAAACTTTGCATTGACACCGGTTGCAAATGAAAAAGGATGGTACACACATTGGATATCTATTGAAAGGGATGTAACCGAGCAAAAGATCAAGGAAATGAAGAATGAACTATTAGCTCAGATCAGTACGAATTATAGTGCAGAAAATGATTATACCACTGCGGCATACGAATTGTGTAAATCGGTCAGCTTGTTTGGCAGATTCGAATGGGTTGAGATATGGGTATCAAACCTTGAAAAGAGTCAAATGCACCTTCTGAGTCACTATGTTGCCGACCCTTCCGATGAAGAATTCTATGGTAACAGCCCTGAGACAGACACGTTTAAAATAGTGGAAGGCTTAGCAGGCAAAGTATGGTCAGAGGGGGCCCAGTTACTATGGATGGACCTCGAGAAACACGAGGACTTTTTACGAAAAGATGCCGCAAAGAGGATAGGGCTAAAAGCCGTGTTAGGTATTCCCTTGATTTTTAGTGGTGAAGTAGTAGGAGTCCTGCAGATTGGTACTAAAAAAGACGCCACGTATTTGCAGAGTTATACCCACATATTCAAGCAATTGGAGGGCTTAATAGGGTCGGAACTCAGCCGTAAAAAGCTGGAAAATGACATGAAGCACTTGTTCGATGCAATTCCCGATATCTTGTGCTTGACGGATTTTCAAGGAAAGTTCCTAAAGATGAACAGGGCTGGTTGCGAGTTACTTGGTTACAGCGAAGCAGATATACTATATCACTCCTTTGCCGAATTTGTACACCCGGAGGATAAAGATATATCTACCGATGAGATGCTACGCTTGAGGCATGGCGAAACTACATTTGAATTTGAGAACCGCTACATAACAAAAGGTGGTGACATCGTCTGGCTGAATTGGTTCTGCAATTCCGCCATGGAGGAGGGCTTGATATATGCCACAGCCAAGAACATAACAGAGGAGAAAAAGCTTAGGGAGTTGAATCGCCAGTCCCGCAAGCTGGCCAAGTTTGGTAGTTGGGAAGTGGATGTAGTGAATGAAAAAGTATCTTGGTCAGAGGAGGTACATCAATTACATGAAACAGACCCTACAACATTCGTACCACGTTTGGAAACTAGTCTGAACTATTATAGAGAAGACTATCGAGAATCGACGTCATTCAGCTTCGAAAGATGTATCTCAACGGGAGAACCATTTGATTTTGAAGCAGTGCTAGTCACTGCCCAAAAGAAGGAATTGTGGGTGCGTGTCATTGGGAATGCTGAATTCGTAGACGGTACGTGCAAACGCATTTATGGTAGTTTTCAGAATATTCACGCCCGCAAAGAAGCGGAATTGCGGTTGCTATCTCTGGCAGACAACTTACCAGGAGTTGTATTCCAATATCTGATCAATACTGATGGAACAGACAGTCTAAAGTATGTGAGCAAAAATTCGGAGCAGGTGTGGGGATTCGCTGCTGACGATGTCATTCATGACAATCAGTTGGTGTGGGACAGTATTGTAGCTGGTGGTGAAATTGAAAACGTCCGGAAGAGTATATCTAATTCTGTAGAGTCCCGCACGAAATGGGCTGCCCGATGGAAGTATGTAATGCCCAGTGGTGAGATCAAAACCCATATGGGGTATGGGTCACCCAATTATCTGGCTGATGGAACTGTACTCTTTCATTCCGTGGTGTTGGATGTGACTCAAGAAGCCAAGAATGAGGAGCTTGTTCATCAGTACACGCACGAACTTGAGCGTTCGAATGCAGAGTTGGAGCAATTCGCATTTGTGGCCTCTCATGATCTGCAAGAGCCCTTACGAATGATTTCGAGCTTTATGGATTTATTGCAGCGAAAGTACGGCGATCAACTTGACGAAAAGGCTCTCCAGTATATTCACTTTGCAACTGATGGTGCAAAGAGAATGAAGCAAATCATCCTTGATCTGTTGGACTATTCGAGATCAAGTAGACCAACGGAGGGAATGGAAGAAGTAGATATGGACGAACTCCTTTCTGATTATGAGCAGTTAAGGAGAAAGTCTATCTCTGAAAAGGCTGCTATGATTACATCTAATGATCTGCCAACAATCAACACTTACAGAGCAGCTCTTACTCAGATACTTCACTGTTTACTAGACAATGCAATCAAGTACTCCCGACAAGGCACAACTCCGATTGTTGATATACATGCTCTAGATAATGAGCAGGAATGGGAAATATCCATCAAGGACAATGGGATTGGAATTGAACCTCAGTTCTTTGACAAAATATTTGTCATATTTCAAAGACTGCACAATAAAGAGCAGTATTCCGGAACAGGAATAGGTCTTTCTATTGCCCAAAGACACGTTGAGCTATTGGGAGGGCGGATTTGGTTGGAGTCTATACCTGGAGCAGGAACGACATTTTACTTCACTATTCCTAAAGACTGACAAAATGAACGGCCCAAAGATGAAACCCGCCCACATCCTACTAGTGGAGGACAATGAAGGAGACATTCTACTCACTCTAGAAGCATTTGAAGAATGCAAGCTAAAGACCGGCATCAGCGTTGCAAAAAACGGCAAGGAAGCCCTTGACTTTCTGTTCAATAGAGAGGAATTCAAAAAAGTGAAGAGGCCTGATCTTATTCTTTTAGATATAAATATCCCTATCTACAATGGCCATGAGGTTCTGCGGCAGATCAAGGCCGATTCAAATCTCAAAAAAATACCAGTGATTATGCTTACCACATCTTCCAATCATAAAGATATAGACAGTGCCTACGAAAACCACTGCAACAGCTACGTGAAAAAACCCCTCGATATTCGTGAATTCCTGAGTGTTATAGCTAAAATAGAGGAGTTCTGGTTGCACCTCACGACGCTATCTAATTAATCTGATGGAGCAAATGCAGAACTACTTGGAAAGATTGTCCGTTCTTGTTATTGAAGATAATCAAGGAGATTTTATTCTCATTGAGGACTACCTACTTGAAAAATTCAAGAATGTTGAAATTGTGCATTGTCCCGACTATGCAACGTCAGTGGACTTCCTAGCGAAGTCGAAAGATAGGATATCCGTTGTACTATTAGATCTGAACCTGCCCGACTTGGTAGGTGTCGAATTGATCAGAAGCATCATTGCACACAATGTTAAAGTGCCTATCATTGTCCTAACTGGATATTCTGATTTGGCTATGGCTAAGAGTAGTCTCCAGATTGGTGTATACGACTATTTGGTGAAGGATGAGATTAGCCCGACTATACTTCAAAAAACAATTATCTACGCCTTGCATAGAAGCAGGTTCATCAATCAGATTGAAGATGAGAAGCGAAAGTTCGAAAACCTTTTCAACTTTAGTCCACAGCCGACGTGGCTGTTGGACTCACAGTCATTGAGAATACTGCAAGCAAATATTGCAGCACAGAATACCTATGGATTCTCTCTGGATGAATTTTTGCAGATGTCCTTTACTCATTTACATCCAAAGGGTCAGGGGGAACGTATTGAGCAAAAGTTCACATCGAATGATGGTCAGATTTCAGGCGACCACTTCACCCATGTATTGCGTAGCGGCAAAGAGATTACAGTAGATATCTATTTCAGAGAAATAGACGAAACAACGATGAGTGGCCTCATTGTACAGGTAAACGATGTATCAGAGGTGGTGAAACACATAAATACTATTGAAGTACAAAATACACAGTTGCGAAATATCGCGTGGACGCAATCACACGTTGTTCGCGCCCCACTTTCTAGAATGCTTGGAATAGTCAATCTGATTGAACTGAAAGCGGGTAGCTTTGATGAGCTGCTGTTCTGCTTGCAGCAATTGCGAATATCAAGTATTGAATTGAATGATATCATTGTGGGCATCGTGGAAGAGTCAAATCATATTGAACACGAGTGAGTACATCATCATGAAAACGACGACATGTATCATAGATGACGATGCGATCTATAGAATGATCATCGTGAAGATGATAAAGCATATAGATTCGTCTGTCGACGTCCTTGAATGCGAAAATGGCAGGAGCGGCATGGCTTGCTTGGAGCGTCTCAAGAATTCTTTTGATAAAGTAGTTGTGCTGTTGGATATCAATATGCCAGTTCTCGATGGATGGGGATTCTTAGACGAAATGAAGACTTGTAGTTTCTATGGCCTGCCGCAGGTTGTAATCTATTTGGTTTCTTCATCGACGGATGAAAGTGACATAGTAAAGAGTAAGGGGTATACCAATCTTAAAGGCTTCTTTCATAAGCCCTTGACGAGTGAAGATATACGAGCAATACTCAGCACATAGCATTCTGCATAATCCGACGCAAGTCGTAAGCATACGAGCAAGTGCAGGGTGACGATCAGTCCAAGAGACTCGGGTCAATGAAGCACGGCAGGAGTGTGTGGTAGTTGACGGGAGCCGTCGAGTTGACGTGCAGTAAGACGTAGCGAAG
>Ga0105049_10001507_pt1 | contig 27551 bp, 24 predicted proteins | sample MAT06_FD_78087 | JGI IMG/M metagenome (GOLD analysis project Ga0105049, IMG submission 78087) | Freshwater microbial communities from Lake Fryxell liftoff mats and glacier meltwater in Antarctica - MAT-06 | ecosystem: Environmental > Aquatic > Freshwater > Ice > Liftoff microbial mat | place... | reverse complement strand
TGCTCTACCGCATCAAACATGCACAGCACCACCGTACCGGCGATAAATGGTGTATTTATCCAATGTATGATTTTGCACACGGGCAAAGCGATAGTATCGAAAATATCACCCATTCTATTTGTACCCTCGAATTTGTGCCGCACCGGGAATTGTACGATTGGCTGATTCAACAATTAGAAATTTTTCCGTCTCATCAATATGAGTTTGCCCGTAGAAATTTATCTTATACGGTCATGAGCAAACGAAAATTATTACAACTGGTAAACGACAAGCACGTAAATGGTTGGGACGATCCTCGTATGCCCACCATCAGTGGAATGCGACGCAGGGGTTTCACTCCCGCCAGTATTCGCAAATTTTGCGATACGATTGGTATTGCTAAAAGAGAAAATATTGTTGACTTCAGCTTGCTGGAGTTTTGCCTGCGGGAAGACCTGAACCAAACCGCGCTGAGAGCTATGGCTGTATTGGATCCTGTAAGATTGGTGATCACCAACTTTGAAGCGGGTGAAACCATTTTATTGAATAGCGAAAACGGTCCGGATGAAGCATACGGACACAGAACTGTTCCCTTTAGCAAAGAGCTATGGATTGAAAGAGAAGACTTCATGGAAGTTCCTGCTAAAAAATGGTTCCGATTGGCACCCGGAGCAATGGTGCGATTAAAGAGCGCTTTTATTATTCGTTGCGATGAATTTATAAAAAATGAAAATGGAACCGTGCAAGAAATACATTGTACCTATTTTCCGGAAAGTAAAAGTGGAGAAGACAACAGCGGCTTGCAGGTGAAAGGTACCATTCACTGGGTGAGTGCGGCAGATGCCATTCAAGCAGAAGTAAGATTGTATGATCGTTTATTTAAAGTAGAAAACCCTTCCAGTGAAGAAGGTGATTTTAAAGATTACATCAACCCTGATTCGTTGATCACCATTAACGCATTTGTAGAACCTTCCTTAAAAGAAGCCACCCTCAACAGCCGCTATCAATTTTTACGCAAAGGATATTTTTGCCTTGATAAAGATAGTACTGAAAATAAACTAGTGTTTAACCGAACGGTTACTTTAAAAGATGCCTGGGCAAAAGAAGTAAAAAAATGATCGCATTGTGCGATCAATTTTTGGTATAAATTAAATTCCAACAGCACATTCGGATAAAATAAAAATAAATCAGGTGTAAAGACGTTAATCCTTTTTGCGATCCGTTTGAGATAAATTCACGTCGGGAAACAACGAAATGGCGAACATGCCCAATGATAAAAATACAAGGAGAAAAATACCTGCTTTTTTTTCCGGGCAATAAGCATTGTAGCAGGATGTGTAAAGGATATAAGTTTTAATAGCATAGGCCACCATGATACCAGCAATGAACCAATGGGTTCTTTTGGCCCACAGTTTCGGGGTTAGTATTAAGAGCAGTGATATAACGGAAAAGAAGATAAAATACTTTCCCGGACTGCCATATGCACCTTTCTCAGAAAAAAAACCCGTAAAATTTTTTTGCACATCTGCATGGTAGGTCCACGGGATAAAACAAATTATTATCGTTGCTATACAAACCGACACCCCTACCCATTTATTAATTTTCATAACTGTTTTCTTTTTATAGCTTTTTTCTTCTTTAACCGATGCGCCCGGTTCAATGGGATTCTATCAAAACCAACTGTTAAACAACACAGCCTTTGAATTGTTGGCGATAACCTGGTTAGCCTTTACAACGAATAATTCCGATCGCAAATATACTCCATTCAATTTAGTGGATGGTTTCTTTCCCTTGGGGGGATTCTTTGGTTAGATGAATACTGATAGATGAGCCGCAGCAAAACTTGTAGGAATGTGTGGTATAAATTATTGGTACAGCATTACCCGTTCGACAATGTTTTAGAGATATTGATAAACCAGGCTTTTATAGCCGGTAACAGTGCAGCCGCCAACCCTACAACGATGGCGAACAGCGATAAGTACAACTCTTCTTTTAAAGGTAACATCCATTCTTTAAAAACAAGGTTGTAATCTTTTTCAAACCCTCCGGCAAAAAAGAACAAAGCCAGGCGGCTGAGCAAAAGTCCGGATATCAGCCCTGCGGTACACAAGATCAAACCTTCGGTGAGTACCAGAAAAAGCAACTTTAATTTAGAAGCACCCATGGTACGCATCAATGCCATCTCATATTTTCTTTCTTTAAGCGAGTTATACAATGCTACAAAAACACTTAAACCGGATAAAACCATGATCCCCCAACCAATATTTTGAAGGGTCGTAAATCCCACTCCAAGTAAACTGAAAAGGCGGTTCATTTCAATGGCAGGCATGGCGGCCATCATATTTGTTTGTTCACTGATTACACGTGGTAGCTGAATATTGGCCAAGGGTGAATTGAATTTTAATAACACGGCAGTGATCTCCTGATGCACTTCATCTGGTTGCTTTTCTTCGTCGTCTTCGGTTTTAGTTTCTTGTGGTGAATGATCCGATGTTGCATCGTGCAAGTTCCAAACACTTTCCATATTACACACGATCAAATGATCCAACACAGTACCCGAAGGTTGTAAAATACCCTTTACCAAATAGCCATTGTTTTTATGCGTACGTCCATGTTTGCTTTTTCCATGTGTACTAAAAAACTGCATGCCTGTATCTAGTTTCAACGCAGCAGCCACTTTGCTACCCAACACCACTTCAAAATCTTTTTGGTTGAGTTGACCTTTGCTCAGTTTGCCATTGTAATGTTCAATGTACAATTGGTTGGTGCCAAGTATGCTATATTCTTCATAAGAATCGCCATAGGCAAGCGGTACGGCTTTTTGCACAAAAGGATGTCGCATCCATTTTTGTGCTTCTTCGTAATCAATATTTCCGGTAGGCGAATCGATATGATAAACTGCAGATAAAATCAATTGTAGCGGACTACCCTTTGCACCCAACACCATATCAATGTTTTGTACACTGGTCGAAAATTGTTTTTCAAGCTGCTGTTCAATGAGCAACAACAGCGATATAATTGCAACACCTGTAGTTAATAATATCCAACATAAAAAAGAACTCAGCCTGTTGTGAAACAGGTTTTTCCAGGCCATCATTGTTATCATAATAGTTCTATTGTTTGGTGAAACAATTGTTTTAAGCGCTGATCGTGCGTTACAATAATCAACGCAGCATTGTTTTTCGCAGCTTGTTCTGCCAGCAGCCGGGCTACTGTTTCGCAGTTATGGTCATCCAAACTTGAGGTGGGCTCATCTGCTAACAATAATCCAGGCTTATTCATCAAAGCCCTGGCGATAGAAGCTCTTTGTAACTGACCCTGACTCAATTTCGACGGTTTTTTGAGTGCCTGTTCTCCAATGCCCAACTGCTGAAGTAAAGAAGTTGCAACAGATGGTTCGATTTTTTTATTCGCCAGCGATGGTGCAAGCGTAAGATTTTGAAGCATGTTGAGTGACGCTACAAAATGGGGTTGTTGAAAAATTATACCGATGTTGGCTCCCCGAAATTGATCGAGTTCACTGCTGTTGAGGCTGGTAATAGCTGTTCCACTAATGGAAATGGTGCCAGCCGAAGGTGGTAACAAACCTCCCAATAAATGCAGCAAAGTAGTTTTGCCTTTCCCTGAAGATCCGGTTACCAGGAGCACTTGTCCATTGGCGCAGCGAATATCTGGAAATTTAAAGTGAAGTCCTGGGTAAAAAAATTCCAAATCAGTTGATTCGATCATAGCGTTTGTTTAAATCTACAGTAGCAACAGGCATCCGTTTTTATCTATCCTCGGGTATCATCCTCTTATAACAGCCGAGGCATGACGTTAATCTGCTGAAATCAAGCTGCTTACTTGCCACCCAACATTATTGCGAAAGTATAAAAACATGGGCTACAAAAATAAAATGGCTAACCAGCGCACAAAACCACCATACTCTGCGCGTTTGGAGGTGCAGTTCCAATTTGTGAGAACCGGTGCAATCAAGAAGCATTTATGATTCCTATAAGTAAAAACAGTCCTACATTTGTTTCACAAATTAGCGCAATCATTACTACTTTATACCTACAATAATATGTTCAAAATTTTTTATGCTTTTTTTTTCTTCACATTACTCACTTCTTTTAAAGGGGACGTACAAACCCCTTTGGACTTAGAATGGGAAACCTTGGCCAATCTCGACTTTAAGAAGAAATGGAATGAAGAATACAAGATGAATATTGAAATTCCAGTTTTTAGCAACGATATTAAAAAGTTAGCTGGCAAACCCGTCAGCATAGCTGGTTTTTTAATACCGATAACCACCTATGGTAATGAATATGTGCTGTCGCAAAACCCTTATGCCGGCTGTTATTTTTGTGGCAATGCCGGGATAGAATCGGTGATGGATCTTAAATTTAAGAACAATGCCATCCGGTACAAACTAGATAAATATGTTGTATTGCAAGGTACCCTTCAGCTAAACGACAAAGACGCCACCAAATTTATTTACACGCTCAACAATGCCATAGAAGTGAAGTAACCAACCATTACGAATACACGGTTCCCTTTTAACTTCCTGCATACGGGTATTTTGATAAAGGAATTTTCGGGAGCCTTTATCACTTCAGGTTCGCAGCAAACCATTTTAAATTTGATTTTGAGAACAGCTCACATTCCTATATATTTATGTGAAAACGCAATTGTTCTCGTTTTTTAAACCAATTATTTTTTGAGGATGCCGGACATCAAAAAACACCCCATTATTTGTTTTGGAGAAATTCTATGGGATATTCTTCCAGAACAGGAAGTACCGGGTGGCGCTCCGATGAATGTAGCATTTCACTTAAATCAATTGGGTAATGCTACTGCACTTTTTACAAGGGTTGGCATAGATGACAGAGGAAAAGCGTTGCTGAAAATATTACATGAAAAAAAAGTGGACACCGGTTTTATTCAACTAGATTATACAGTGCCCACTGGTATTGTACACGCCAACAGAAACCAATATGGTGAAATGACGTACGAGATTGTAGCCCCGGCTGCCTGGGATCATCTTGAATTTGATCCCGATATGGAAGATGTAACCAAACAAGCACCCTATTTTGTATTTGGCAGTTTAATCAACAGGCATAAAGATGCTCGGGAAACCCTCCATCAATTGCTGGAAATAGCCCCTGTAAAAGTTTTCGACATCAATCTCAGGCATCCGTTTTACAAAAAAAATATGTTGTCCGAGCTACTTCAAAAAGCCGACATTGTAAAAATGAATATTCATGAAGTGGAATTGGTCACTGGCTGGTTTGGCAAGTATAAAACCACCGAAGACCGGATGCAGTTTATTCAAGATCAATTTAAAATTCCAGTAGTGATCGTAACAAAGGGTGAAAAAGGAGCCGTTGTTAATTATCGCGGGGAATGGTACCAAGAAACTGGCTATACAGTAACGGTACAAGATTCCATTGGCAGCGGTGATGCATTTTTAGCTGCTTTTCTTTCAGAAATAGCTGCCAACAAAACACCAGACATTGCCCTTCGATACGCCGGTGCTTTGGGGGCACTAGTGGCATCCAGAACTGGTGGCTGGCCTCCATATAATGTGGAAGAGATCGATTCACTTATTCATCAACAAATAGCAGCGTTAAAGAAGCCTGAAAAACGGTAGATAAAATAAAAGGACCACCCAATGGATGATCCCTTTCTGAGGTCCCTAGCGGATTCGAACCGCTGTAGAAGCTTTTGCAGAGCTTTGCCTAACCACTCGGCCAAAGGACCTTTTTATATCCGTTTTAATTACAAATGATATTGTTTAAAATCGGTTGGCAAAAATAAGGGATTTTTTTATTAGAAATTCTAATTACTATGAACGAAATTGGGCTTTCTAAATTTGTAGTATGAATGTTATCCCAGCTTCAGAGCTCATCATCAACGATAGAGGCGCTATTTACCACGTGAATTGCCGGCCAGAAGAGATCGCTCATACCATCATCACCGTGGGCGACCCAGACCGGGTAAAGGAAGTGAGCAAACATTTCGACAGCATAGAATTCAAAAACCAACACCGCGAATTTGTGACCCATACCGGCTATATCGGTAAAAAAAGATTGTCGGTCACTAGTACCGGCATCGGTCCCGATAACATCGATATCGTCATGAACGAACTCGACGCATTGGTAAACATCGACTTCCAAACCCGTACCATCAAAGAAAAGCTAACAGCGCTCAATATTATACGGGTAGGCACTTCCGGTTCGCTGCAAGCCGCCATTCCTGTTGATAGTTATGTGGCCAGTACCCACGGATTAGGGCTAGATAACCTGATGAATTTTTACCAACACAGCAGCAACGAAGAAGAAAAACAATTACTTCATTCTTTTAACACTCACACACAATTGCACCACAGTGTTACTTCACCCTACATCACCGGTGCTGGCGTAAGCCTGCTCAAAGAATTTGTAAATGGTTTTCACCAGGGAATTACCGTTACCTGTCCTGGCTTTTATGGTCCACAAGGAAGAGTGCTACGAATGGGTTTAACACAACCCCAACTAATTGATCGTCTAACAAGTTTTAATTTTGGACAACACCGCATCAGCAATTTCGAAATGGAAACCTCTGCTATTTACGGCATGGGGAAAGTGTTGGGTCATCATTGTTTGTCGCTCAGTGCCATCGTTGCCAACAGAATCAGCAAAGAATTTAGCAAAGATGGCGCTAAAGCTGTGGAAGGATTAATAGAAAAAACATTGGAAATCGTTGCAAGCTCCATAGAATGATTCGTAAACAAGAACACTGTACAAATTAACATTGACATTTAAATAATAAAGTGAGTCAGATATGAATTTTTCTTTTTACAAATACCAGGGAACGGGAAATGATTTTGTGATATTGGACAACAGGGAGCAACAATACAACGACATCACTTCAAAACAAGTGAAAGCCATTTGTCACCGCAGGTTTGGCATAGGTGCAGACGGACTGATGTTGTTGAACCTGAAAGAAGGATATGATTTTGAAATGATCTATTACAATGCAGATGGCAACCCTAGTACTATGTGTGGGAATGGCGGCAGGTGTCTGGTAAAATTTGCCTATCATATGGGCATCCATAAATTTACATATAAATTTTTGGCTATTGATGGGGAACATGAAGCTGAGATCGATAAGCACAATCATATTCGACTTAAAATGCAAGATGTGACTTCTGCGGATTTGCACTCTTCCTACGCCATACTCAATACAGGTTCGCCGCATTATGTAAAATATTCAAATAACGTAGCGGAAGCCACGGTTTTGGAAACAGGTAGACAAATCAGGAACAGCCAGCCTTTTGCAGAGACAGGTGGCATCAATGTGAATTTTGTAGAAAGCACAGGGGAAGACAGTATTTTTGTAAGAACCTATGAACGAGGGGTTGAAGCGGAAACCCTCAGTTGTGGAACCGGGGTAACAGCAGCATCCTTGATGAGTGCACACAATGAAAGAGGTTTCAATCGGGTAGAAGTGAAAACCCAAGGCGGATTTTTGAGCGTAGAATTTAATAAAATTTCTGAAGAAGTATTTACTGATATCTGGCTCTGTGGGCCGGCAACATTTGTTTACAAAGGCGAAATCGACATCACATTATGATCCATTCATTTAAGATTGAAGAACATAAAACCATTGCAGTAGATAAACCTGCTGCAGGAACCTGGGTGAATGTACTGCCTCCTTTGAAACAAGAAGAGTTCACAGAACTCAGTAAGGCCTTAGAAATCCCCATCGACTTTCTAAAAGATTCTCTCGATATTGACGAGCGAAGCAGGTATGAAGAAGAGGATGATGTAAAGTTGATCGTGATCAAAACCCCTACAGAAAATAATTCTTTTAACGAAAGTGACGCGTTTTATATCACCATTCCCATTTGTATTATTCTCAATAATTATCAGATTGTAACCGTTAACTCTTTTGAGAATGAAGCCATCAAAAAATTTCTAAATAGCTTTCAAAACAGAAGACCCGATAAGATGAACATGATGGTGTTAAAAATTTTTGAAAAAATTACTACTAACTTTCAGGAACATCTAAAAGAGATCAATCAGAAAAGAAATACACTCGAACAAAAATTATATGCATCTAACAGAAATGAAGAATTGCTGCAGCTATTGCGTATACAAAAAAGTTTGGTGTATTTCGTTACAGCACTCAGAAGCAACGAACTGTTGATGATGAAACTAGCGAGAACCAAATTTTTAGGCCTCAATGAAGATGAACAAGATTTTTTAGATGATCTTGTCATTGAAACTTCCCAGGCCTTGGAAACCGCACAAACCTATACCAATATACTGAGCAGCACCATGGATGCTTATGCAAGTATCATCAGCAATAACCAAAACCAGGTGTTGAAAAGATTGAGCACACTTACTATCTTTCTGAGTATACCGGTTATCATCGCTAGTATTTACGGCATGAATGTTCCGCTGCCTTTTCAGGATTCTCATTTTGCTTTTTGGTTACCACTTTCTTTGTCATTGCTTATACTAGCCTACGTTTTGTACTACTTTTTCAAACAGGTAAAAAAATAATATTTAGATGTTTACCATAAGAGTGTACGGTATTTTGATCAATGAACAAAAGCAAGTACTAGTGAGCGACGAATACATTCTGGGTAATTTCTATACCAAGTTTGGCGGCGGTGGATTAGAATTGGGAGAAGGTACGCTCGACTGCCTGAAACGAGAATTTTTAGAAGAAATGAATTTGAGCGTGGATGTGTTGGAACATATATACACCACCGATTTTTTTCAGCAAAGTGCATTTAATCCTGAACAACAGATTATATCTATTTATTATCTGGTAAAGGCTTTGGAAGTTATCACAGCCCCACTGAGGAAAACCCCTTTTGCATTCGATGAAGCACAATTGCAGTTTATCAAAAATGGACAAGCCGTAGAAACATTTCGTTTTATCAACTGGAACGATTTTTCTCCTACCTCCGTCTCGCTTCCGATCGATAAAGTGGTAGCAGCCATCATCAAAGAAAAATATTAACATGGAAAACTTATTCCAGCATGAGATAATTTTAGAAAACGAGAGAGCCAGATTGGAACCCCTCCACATGGAACACATCCCTCATTTATGGCCCATAGCTGCTCATTCATCATTATGGGAACATACCAGCGCTAAAATAAAAACAGCCAATGACTTTGCGTCATATATGCAAAAAGCGATGGATGAAAAAGGTACGGGACTATCCCACCCTTTTGCCATTTATGACAAAGAAGCAAACTGCTTTGCAGGCAGTACTCGCTTTGGCAACATTAGTTTACCACACCGGAGAGTGGAAATTGGTTGGACCTGGTACCATCCCTCCCTTCAACGCACGGGTTTAAACCGTTCCTGCAAAGCGCTGCTTTTAGCGTTTGGTTTTGAAAAAATGGGATTTGATCGAATAGAATTTAAAACATCCCTGACCAACACCCGTTCTCAAACTGCCATTCAACAAATAGGGGCCACGCAGGAAGGCATCCTTCGCAATCACATGATCAATGATGATGGCAATAGCAGAGATACTGTTTATTTCAGTATCTTGAAACACGAATGGCCTTCTATTAAAACAACAAAATTTTAATCAGGATGATGCACACAACCTTGAATAAAAAAAATAATTACTGCTTTTTCATCTCCTTTGTTTTGCTACTCAGTTTGCTATTTATCTCCTGCAAAGAACCCACTGGAAAAACAGCAGTAAGCGTTCATAGTAATTATTTTGCCGGAACCGATAGTGGCGTACAAGCAGGCGGTGCAAAGATGGTTCTGGTCAGTACACCAAAAGGGACTTTTAATGTGTGGACAAAAAGAGTAGGCAATCACCCTACTATGAAATTGTTGTTGCTTAATGGCGGGCCAGGCGCTACGCATGAATACTTTGAATGTTTTGAAAACTTTTTTCCAAAAGAAGGAATCGAATTTATTTACTACGATCAACTCGGTTGTGGCAATTCCGATGACCCAAAAGACACGAGCCTGTGGGATTTGGATAGGTATGTAGAAGAAGTAGAGCAGGTAAGACAAGCAATGGGTTTGAACAAGGATAATTTTTATTTGCTCGGACATTCCTGGGGAGGCATTCTGGCCATGCAGTATGCCCTCAAATATCAACAACACCTCAAAGGGTTGGTGATCAGCAATATGATGAGCAGTTGCCCGGAGTATAGTAAATATGCCAACAATGTATTGGCCAAACAATTTGATCCGGCTATTTTAGACAGCATCCGACAAATAGAAAAAAACAAAGATTTTCAGAATCCGAAATACATGGAACTCTTGTTGCCGAATTTTTATGCTAAACATATTTGTAGAATTCCGCTAGATCAATGGCCCGAACCCCTTAACCGTTCTTTTGCAAAAATGAACCACTCGCTCTACACTACCATGCAAGGACCCAGTGAATTTGGCATTTCGGGCAAATTAGAAAACTGGGATGTATCTGCACAATTACCACAAATTAAAACCCCCACCCTCAGCATTGGTGGCACACACGATACGATGGATCCTGAACATATGAAGTGGATGAGTACGCAACTCCCAAAAGGTCAATTTTTACGCTGCAACAAGGGAAGCCACATGAGCATGTATGATGATCAGGAAGTGTATTTCGAGGGGTTGATGCGGTTTATGAAAGAAACCGATGTTGCAGCGAAATAAAAAATTCTATCAGCCATAAGCCGGATTCTGTTATTCGCACATTGCTGTGAGAACGGTCATCATTTATCTGGCCCATACATTACTGCATGGATCTTGCTGCCTACCCTTCCCTGTAACAACCGAAGTTGTACGTAAACGAGCCGCTTACCCTATCCAATCTTAAAGATCGAATAAACCGGGATATACATGGCATTACAGCACACAAGGTTTACCCATATAGAAGGTTACCCAACTATACCGTGAGCTTTTACCTCACATTTTCACCCTTACCCCGGTAAAATACCAAAGCGGTTATTTTCTGTGGCACTTTCTCTTTTACTGCCTGCGCAATAAAGCCGGCGCTTAACCGGTGTGTTGCCCTTTGCTGTCCGGACTTTCCTTTCCGAAAATAATCGGAACGATGACCGGCTGATAGAACTACAAAAGTAGGTATAATATCTTCAGCGCTACATTGGGCAAAATTTATGAAAGCTTTCATGTGGGCATACCCGCTAGTATCGATTTTGCTGCCATAAAATTTCCTGTTATCTTGTTGCGGAAACGCAAACATGCATCAAGTAAGAAATCATTTTATTGGAATAGCCATCGCTGTAGCCTTGTTTGTGCTGTTTTATTTTTTTAACCCATTGAACCTGTCTTTTACCCAAACAAAAGTATTGGCAGTTGCCGCCTTCATGATTGCCCTCTGGGTCACCGATGCTTTACCGATGCCAGTAGTGGCACTCTTACCCATGGTATCTTTTCCCTTACTCGGAATTGCTAGTGTTCAGGAAGCTGCGTCGCCTTATGCCGACAGAATCATCTTTTTATTTTTGGGTGGTTTTATGCTGGGGTTAGCCATCGAAAAATGGCAGTTGCACAAAAGAATTGCGCTCAACATAGTAAGGGTTACTGGCACCAGTGGCAATAGGATCATTCTTGGTTTTATATTGGCATCCGGTTTATTAAGTATGTGGCTAAGCAATACTGCCACCACCATGATGATGTTTCCCATCGCCGCTTCTGTGATTGCTGTAATGAAAGACAACCACAAGGGCGAAGGTAATATCAAGTACTTCTCTATTTGCATTATGCTTGCCATAGCCTATAGTAGCAATTTTGGGGGCATTGCTACCATTATTGGCACGCCTCCCAACGTGGCCTATGTAGCTCAGTTAGAAAAATATTATGGTTATACTTTTAGCTTTAGTAAATGGATGATCATTTGTTTGCCACTTGCCATTTTGTTGCTGTTTACCTTATATTTTGTGATGACCAAAATTTTGTATCCAAATAAGATACCATCCAGTGAAGCTACGAATGCACTCATCAAAAAAGAATTAGCCGATCTGGGAAAAATATCTACCCCTGAAAAAAGAACTGGAATTATTTTTTTGATGACGGCTTTTCTTTGGATCTTCAAAGATATCCTCAACGCTACTGGCTTCGTTAAATTAGATGACACGATGATCGCTTTAGCTGGCGCTACGTTGCTTTTTGTAGTGCCCTCTGGAAAAAAAGATGCTGATTTATTTCTGCTGAAATGGGAGGACACCCAAAAAATGGCTTGGGGCATTCTTATTTTATTTGGGGGAGGAATTTCATTGGCAAGTCAGCTTGAAAAAGCAGGTCTCATCGAAATGACGGGGAAAACTGTTGCAACCTATGCGGGCGACAATCTTTTTTTACTCATCTTCTTCATTGCTTTGATGTCTATTTTCTTGAGCGAAGTGATGAGCAACGTTGCACAAGTAATTGTTTTTGCACCTGTAATCGCTGGTATGGCAGATGCGTTGCAGCTCAACCCTATCCTATTGGGTTTGCCCATGGCACTTGGAGCTAGTTGCGCCTCTATGCTTCCTATGGGAACGCCCCCCAATGCCATTGTTTTTGCGAGTGGTCACTTAAGATTAAAAGATATGGTGAAAACCGGGTTTGTAATGAACGTAGTAGCGGTAATATTGATCACTTTGTTTTGTTACTTCCTGGTACCATTGTTGGTTCCCTCTGTAAGATAAAATTAGCGTATAAGCGTAACCGTGCCTTTGTACTTTCTAGGCTCCTTGTTGTTGCTTTTATATTGAATCAAGTACACATAGGTTCCTTTTTCTGCAGGTTGCCCGTTCAGCGTTCCATCCCAACCTCTGTTTCGTTGTGAGGACACAAAAATTTGCTGGCCCCATCTGTTGAACACCACAAAACGATACTCAGTAATTTCTTGTTGGATAATTGGCCTGAATATATCGTTGAGGCCATCATTGTTTGGCGTAAAAGCAGACGGAATATTAAAAGGAATGCAATTCATCAACGTCAGCACTCTTGTACTATCTGTTCCTTCACAACCCTCTACCGTAAACACTTTTACAGAATATACACCTATTGTTCTAACATTTATCAATGCGGTGGAATCGCCGGTACTCCAAACATAACGATTGTATCCTGGTACAGATAATTCGATGACATCACCTTCACAAAGCTGTAGTTCTGAAGGTAACAACTGGTTGGGCACACTCACCAATCTGGGAACCATTAAACTATCTCTCGAAACACATCCGTTGGATCCCGTTACCCTCACCCAATATAACCCGGCACTATTGATAGAAATGGCAGGGCTTACTGCACCATTACTCCACATATAGTTGTTAAAAATTCCTGGATGTAAAAGGGTACTGGTGCCTGTACAAATATTTCGATCGGCTCCCAGATCTGGCCGGGGGGAGGGCAGTACGTTTAGTCTGGTCACCACCAAAGAGTCACATCCCGCTATATTTTGTAAAGTATCTGTATAAATACCTGTGATCGTTTGAATGGCACCACCGGCTACATAACTTTCACCGCTGCAAATCGTAACATCCATTTCAGTAATAAGCCTAGCAATGCTCAATTGTAGTGTAATGATACTATCACAGCCGGCAGCATTCTTCAACACCTGTGTGTAAATACCCGAGGCGTTGTAAGTTTGTCCATTCAAAAGATAACTGTTGCAGGTAACAGCGTTAATGGTGGTAGTGCTGATGGCTTCGCACTGACTGATCTTTTGAAGAAACGCATCACTTTCGCCACGACTCGTCAATTGTATACCGCCGGAATATGGATCAAAAGACGCCACTCTTAAAAAATTACCGGTGATGAAAATATTTTTTTGCGGATCCAAAGAAATGGATTGTGGGCCATCGAAACCAGTTCCACCTAAAGCAAATCCAAATATGTAGTTGCCAACTGCAGATAATTTTGCAATGAAAATATCCAGGGAACCCGCGCTGGTAAGATTCATAACTGCTGGACCTGGATCCACATCCATTGTTTCATCAAAAGTTCCGGCAATGTACACCTGCTGTTGAGGATCTACGGTGAGGTGTACGCCATTTACAAAAGAGCTGCCCCCAAAGTTTTTTGCCCAAACAAGCGCACCACTGGCATCCATTTTGAAAACCAACGCATTCACCAACCCCTGCGAATTAATAGAAACATTGGAACCAGTAGGATCTATAGTAACCGCATTGTTAAAAGTGCCGATACAATATATATTTTCCGCAATGTCTACTTCCAAATCAAATGCCTGCACGTTGGTTGAACTTGAGAGTGTTTTAATCCAAATAAAATTACCAGAAAGGTCAAGTTTTAAAACATACGCGTTAAAATCTGCGCCTGTGGCTGTTACCTCAAACACTGATGCAGAGGGATCAAAATCGGTAGTTCCCAAAAAATAACCAGTCGCATACACAAAACCTCCCGCTCCTGCTTTAAGTGAAGCGACCCCCTGAAAAAGTGTACCGCTGATCTGTTTGGCCCACACGTAATTTCCGTTGTTGCTTAGTTTCAAAATAAAGGCATCTTCCTCACCTGCGGATGTAAGCTCTGCAATTCCTGCGTTGGGATCAAAATCTACGGTGAGACGGAAATAACCACCCACATATACATCACCATTACCATCTACACTTATCGCATTACCTCTGTCAAACAAGGTACTTCCTAATCTTTTTGCCCATACAAAATTCCCTGCAGGATTGAGTTTAACGATGAAAGCATCTTCATTTCCTGCAGATATAAGATTAAACACTCCTGGGCCAGGATTAAAATCGCTCGTACCAAAAAACACCCCTGTTATGAATAAATTTCCAGCAGCATCCATCGCAATACTATTGGGAACATCCAAAAAACTCCCGGAAAACTGCTTGGCCCAAACAAAATTCCCGTCCCGATCGTACTTGGCTACAAATACATCTTCTTCATTATTGGGGGGAGAAGTCATGTTGAACACACCTGGACCAGGGTCAAAATCAACGGTTCTGGAGAAGAAACCCGTTACAAACACATTACCTGCGGCATCAGTCATCAGATCCCTGCCACCGTCATAGCTTTCAGTGCCGATTTGATGTATCCACTCGGGAGTTACCGATTGGCTTTTACCATACAGGCAACTTAACACACAACATATGAAGAATAATTTTACCATTTGAAGATATATTCACTCAACTAAATACGACAAAACAAGTACATAGGTTGTTCGATGAATGCGAACAAATTCTTGTTTTATGCTTTAACGGGAGTTCCTTTTTTTATTGAAGACCCCCAAAAGAATAAGATGGATAGAAATCCAAACACAAGCAACAATACAATGCTGCTAATAGCTACTTTTTCATAACCATGGTTAAATGCATCTAAGAAGGGATAAGGATACCAGTTAGAAAAAGCTCCCCGCAGCATCACCCAAATTAAGTAAACGAATGGGTACCAAAGGCTGTTGGCCATATTGCTCCACTTAAAATTAATTTTTGGAGCAAACCACCACCAATACAATAAAAACAGCAATGGCATCACCACATGCAGCATTTCGTCAACCAGTTTTTGCCACTCTACGGGTTCCCATAAAGATCGGAGCACCACATTGTAAACAATACCCACCACTAATATGTAGACCAATAGAGCTGTTTTGACAGCTGCGGATTTCCAAAATTTCATTTGAGTGCCAGCAGTAAAAGCGTTGGCGAAAAAACATATGCCAACCCCAATATTACTCAGTATTGTAAAAAAACTAAAAAATCGAATGAAAACCTCGCCTATAGAGGTAGTTCTGGAATTTATAAAAAGAACAAATTGTAAACAAACTGTAAGTATTCCTGCAATAGCGCCTAATACTGCGAATGCTTTTTCCAACTTATGTTGTTGCACCATTTTAGACTTTTGCGTTAAGTTAATAAATTTTAGGTCAATAAATCGTTTAGTCTTTTGTATTTTTAGCCAGTTACGACTAAAGTCTTGAATCGTGACAAATACCAACCATTCATTATGGAAGAAATTTTACAATATAAATTGCTGGATATCGGAAAATATCAGATCACCGTGTTGCAAATCCTGGAAGTGATTTTGGTAATTGTAGTGGCTAAATTATTTACTTGGCTATTTTCGCGTGGCATTCAAAAAACCAGCAAAATTGAAGCAGGGGCTAAATATTCCATTACCCAGTTGGTAGGATATATCATCACCGTCTTCGCCATGTTTATTTTGTTGAAAGTGTTGGGCTTCGATATTTCATTGTTGCTGGCCGGTTCTGCTGCTTTATTAATAGGTATCGGATTTGGATTGCAACATCTTTTCAACGACTTTATTTCTGGCATCGTGATCTTGTTTGATGGCACCATAAAAGTAGATGATGTGATTGAAGTAGATGGAATTGTGGCCAGGGTATTGAAGATCAATCTCAGAACTTCTAAGGTACATACCAGAGATGATAAATACATTGTATTACCCAACTCTGTAATTACCAGCAACAACGTTATCAACTGGACATACTTAGGCACAACATCCCGTTTTGAAGTAAGTATCGGACTACCGTACGATGCAGACATGGCGGAGGTAACTAAAATAATGACCAAAGCTGCCTTGCAAACCAACGGAATTGTGGCAGACCCTCCACCTTCCATACGTTTGATGAACTTTGGAAACTCTCAGTTAGAGTTTGTATTGATGTTTTGGACAGACGACGTTTTTAGGGTTGAAAAAACAAAAAGTGAATTAAGGTTCACCATGTTGAATCTGCTAAGAGAGAAAAATATCAACATACCCTACCCTCAAATGGTCATTCATGCTGCGAAAGATTCGGCTAACAATAAAATACCGTAAACAGCCCTATACTTTTTATGAGAAACAGACGAAAAGATATTAGTAGCATTATTTGGAGAAATTATTTCGGACCAGCGGGTTTCGCAACATTGAACGATGCGCGACGATTTATTGCGTTAAGAATTGCTGCGAAAAAAATTGCAACAGACTTCTTTCTAATTGGTATTGGGATTTTATCGGCAGGTTTTGGTTTGAAAGGTTTTTTATTGCCAAACAACTTTTTAGATGGAGGTGCTACAGGAATTTCATTGCTTGCCAGAGAACTTACTGGAATGAGTTTTGCCTTATTATTGGTATTGGTGAATCTTCCGTTTATAATTTTAGGACATGAAATTATTGGAAAACGTTTTGCCTATAAAACAGCGATGGCCATTGTTAGCTTAGCTTTGGTAGTTACGTTTTTACCCTATCCTCTAATTACGCAAGACAAAGTGTTGGTGTCTGTATTTGGCGGTTTTTTTCTAGGTGCAGGTATTGGGTTAGCGGTGAGAGGCAGTGCGGTATTGGATGGTACGGAAGTGCTCGCTATTTATATCAGCAAAAAATCTGGCTTAAGTATTGGTGATGTGATCTTGATCATCAATATCATTATTTTCGGCTTTGCCGCATGGTTAATTTCTATAGAAACGGCTTTATATGCATTGCTAACTTATTTGTCGGCATCAAAAACTATTGACTTTGTTATTGAAGGGATCGAAGAATATACAGCAGTTACCATTATTTCTGCCAAAGAAGATAAGATCTCTAAAATGATTGTGAACACCCTGGGTAGAGGTGTTACCATTTATAAAGGAGAACGGGGACATGGAAAAAGCGGTGAAAAGTTTTACGATATGAAAATTATTTATACCATAGTAACCAGACTGGAAGTAGGTAAACTAAAATTTGAAATTGAAAAAATAGATCCAAATGCTTTTGTTGTGATGAGTAGTATCAAAGATATGAAAGGAGGAATGATCAAAAAGAGAACCCTTAAATAAAAGACAGGTATTATGTTAACAAGCTTATTCAAAGAATTTTTCAACAGTGAAAAAACTAGTGGTTTTTTACTCATTGGCTGCACCATCATTTCCATGTTCCTGGCCAATTCTGGCGTCGGTGAAACCTATGCAGGATTTTGGGAGACCAATTTTAACGGGCACAGCATTACCCATTGGATCAATGATGGACTGATGGCCATCTTCTTCTTATTAGTAGGTCTGGAATTAGAACGGGAAATTTATGCAGGAGAACTGTCGGGTATCAGAAAAGCATCCTTTCCGGCTATGGCAGCGTTTGGCGGGGTATTGGTACCCGCTTTGATTTTTACTGCATTCAATTATGGCACTGAATTTCAAGATGGTGCTGGTATTCCCATGGCAACCGACATCGCTTTTGCAATTGGGATGTTGGCTTTGTTAGGTAGCAGGGTTCCTGCAAATCTCAAAATTTTTATTACCGCAGTAGCAGTTATCGACGACCTGTGTGCCATCATTGTGATCGCCATATTTTATTCTAGCGGAGTAGATTGGATGTACCTTGCCGGGGCCGGAGGGGTGATGTTGCTGATGTTTGTGCTGAACAGATTAAAAGTGTATAATATTATTCCTTATCTGGTACTTGCCGTTGGACTTTGGTATTGTATGCTCAACTCCGGTGTTCACGCTACAATTGCTGGTGTGCTGGCTGCATTCGCCATTCCTTTTGGTAATGGTAGCGAGAAATCGCCTTCTTATATTTTGCAACATGCCTTGCACAAACCTGTTGCATTTATCATTGTACCCATTTTTGCATTGGCCAATACCGCAATTATTTTTGAACCAAATTGGATGGATGGCTTAGCCAGTACGGAGAGTTATGGCATCATCGGTGGTTTGGTGTTGGGTAAACCCATTGGAGTCTTGCTTTTTTCTTATGTAGCGGTAGCGTTGGGTATTGCCAGTTTACCGAAAGGGCTTAAATGGAAACACATCATAGGCGCTGGTATGCTTGCGGGCATCGGATTTACCATGAGTATTTTTATAGCCATCCTGGCTTTCGATAATCCCGCTTATGTGGCTACTGCAAAAATCTCTATTATTGCCGCTTCCTTAATTGCAGCAGTTGCTGGATTAATTTTTCTGAAAATGGTTTTGAAAAGAAAATTCAGCGAAGAGGAGGAAGATAATACAGAAATTGATTTTGAGTAAAATTTTGAAGCGTCTTGACATTCAGTAAATAAAAAAGAGGTAAACCGAAAATAGTTTACCTCTTTTTTTTGGTAGAAATAAGTCCGTTTATTTAAAATAAATTTCGGTAGCGCCATATCCGTATAAAGGATGAAATTGGTTTACAAATGACTTCACCTCATTTTTATATTTTAATATTTGATGAATCTCGTCTCGCAACTTACCCTCACCAACACCATGTATCACAATTAAATTAGCTTGATGATGGGCGACTGATAAATCGTAATACTTTTCAAATTCAGTCAACTGCATACTCATTATCTCATAATTACTGAGGTGTTTCCAGCTATCAGTAATTTTTTCGATATGTAAATCAATCACACTTCTGGCAGGCGGCATATGGTTCCTGCCCAGCTTTGCATCGTACATCCGAAATCCTGCATTCCCTAAACTACTGAGGTCTACCCTTTCTTCTTCTAATTTATCAGGATAAGTAGTAAACAACTCATAAGAGAAACCGGCCTTGTTGTTGTGTTGTGTTTCTTCTATTTTTTTAAATAGTTGTTTCCCCTTTACTTTTAAAGAAGTTTCAAAATAAGGCGCCTTTTTTTTATGCTCTTGTTGCAATGAAAAAATCACATCAAACCTCGGACTGTCACTCATGTCTTCAAAACTCACATCATGTAAATAAAACTGTGAAAGACCGTCGATCTTATTTTTTAGCTGAAAATTGTGATCACCTGCAAAATAGAGATTGTAATCAAAAGCATAGCCCTCTTCATTTTCATTCACCAGGTACACTTTCATTTTTTCTACCACATCATCGTCAAAAATATCTTTATCGAACACAGGAATAAAATGTAGAAAAACCCCATCGGCCGTTTTTTTTCTGGCGGCTGTTTTCTCTTTTTTTATGTCATCGATGAAAATTTTCTTCTTTGGCACCAGCTTTTTTTCCGTAAACATTTTAAAATAGGGAAAATCTATTTGATCCATATAAGCGGGAAACTTTACGCCTCTTACCTCTATCATCACCATTTTATCGTCGATGATATCAATCACTCTTCCTTCTTCATCAGAATGCAATACAATGATCTTATCTCCTATCTGGTATTTCATATTTTAATAATTCAGTGCAAAGGTACAACAGAACATGAAAAAGCCTCCGAACAATGTCGAAGGCCCTTCTTGATTATTTTGTATTGGTTTAATACACCCCATTAAACCAATCTTTCATCGGCTGCAAAGATTTTTAGACAGTAGTTTCCGCGGCGGAATTACCGTGAAGTTTACTGTTTCTATACCCATACAGGAAGTAAATGAGCAATCCTAGCCCCATCCACATAAAAAACCAAATCCAACTGATGCTCGGTATCTCGATCATCAAATACATACAACTCAACACACCCAATATGGGTATGAGTGAAAACTTTTTGATAAAGGTGAGCACCGACAATACCGAAGCAATGATCAGGTAGATTAGAAATAGAATTTCCTGATAACCCTCATCACTGATATTTTGAAAAGCCGATGCAATGCGTCCTCTGAAGAAATAAATAAAGACAATCATCAAAACAGGAATAATAAACTGTCCGTTAATGTAAGGCAGGTGAAATTTTCCTTTTTCTTTGGCCACTCTGGGCAATAACAACACTCCCCCAGATACCAATACAAAGGCGAATAAAGTACCGATGCTGGTAAGATCTGTCACTAGTCCGCTCTCAATAAACAATGCACCTATTCCTACAATCACCCCAGCCACGATGGTAGCAAAAGAAGGTGTTTGGTATTTCGGATGAATGGTCTGAAATTTTTTGGGCAACAATCCATCCCGGCTCATGCTCATCCAAATTCTTGGCTGACCTATCTGAAACACGAGTAATACCGAAGTGGTAGCTACAACCGCGCTGATGGATATGATTTTTTCGATCCAGGGCGCACGTTTTTCAAACACAAATGCCAATGGATCGTTTACATCTTTGAAGGCGGTATAGTTTTCCATACCGGTGAGAACCAAAGCAATTAAAATATACAAAGCAGTACAAATGAGCAGCGAATAAATCATACCTCTTGGCATATCTCTTTGAGGGTTCTTACATTCTTCCGACATGGTAGAGATGGCATCAAAGCCTATATAGGCATAGAAAACCGCAGATACCCCTTTTAAAACGCCTTCAAAACCGTTGGGCATAAAGGGCGTCCAGTTGTTGGTATCTACAAAAAAAGCACCTGCTACAATTACGAATATAATCACCGCTACTTTAAAGATCACCATAAAATTAGCCGACTTCTTACTCTCCTTCATACCAATATAAGCTACCCAGGTAATGAGGGCTACAATCACAAATGCCGGAAGGTTAAAGAAGAAATGTGTTCCGCCAATGGTAGGCGCATTGTTGTAAGCATTGATGGCAAACCGATAGCTTTCCAATTTTTCGGGCGTCAATAAAGCAGGGTTGGCCATGGCTGTGGTAGCTTCGGTAAAAGCACGGCCGGCCGTTTGCGGATCTACGAGCATCCAACTAGGTAAGTTGATGTTGAAAATATGCACCAACAAATTATTGAAATAGCCGCTCCATGAAATGGCTACCACTATATTACCAATGGCATATTCTAAGATAAGTGCCCAACCAATGATCCATGCAATGATTTCACCGAAAGTAACATACGAATAGGTATAAGCACTACCGGCAACGGGTACCCGACTTGCAAATTCTGCGTAACAGAGTGCCGAAAATCCGCAGGTAACCGCCGTAATTACAAATAAAATAGAGATGCCAGGCCCACCGTCAAAAGCGGCTTTACCGATAGTAGAAAATATGCCGGCACCAACTACAGCTGCAATGCCTAAAAAAGTTAGATCTTTTACACCCAGTACCCGGTTGAGTCCCTTGGTTTTATCAGCCAGGTTTTTGTCGTTCTCCCTGGTGATCATTTCTATACTTTTTCTTCTGAATAAAGAATTAGACATGTTAGATTGGTTTAATAATCACGGAAAGTAGTGAAATATTTTTATTTGATGCGAGATCAGGTTTTAAAATAAATTTCACTGCTAAAAATTTGCCAATCAAAATTCTTTTTGTATAAAAACAACTGCTTAGCTTTCTCTTTGCAATAAGTAACGGGCGAGTACTTCCAATTCAGCTTTTCTGTTTTGAAGAACGGCAATATCATCGAGGTGTTTCAGGGCGATGTTGTAATATTTTTCCTTCAATTCATTGGCCCATTCATCTACTTTACAATCGCGGTACAATTGAACTACTTTGCCTACTTTGTCAGAGGGATTACTGTTTAACAGAGAATGTAGTTCGGCTAGCTGTTCACTGGTAGCCACCTCCATGGTATGGATCATGAGAAAGGTTTTTTTATTGGCGAGAATATCACCGCCTACTTGTTTGCCAAATTTTTCAGGATCACCAAAGCAATCCAGATAATCGTCTTGTATTTGAAACGCAATTCCCAGGTTTTTGCCAAATTCGTACAAATGTTCCTGGTTCCCGGTACCTGCGCCGCCTAATACTGCTCCCATTTGCAGGCTTGCCGCGAGTAATACTGAGGTTTTTAAGGTAATCATTTCAACGTATTCGTCTAAAGTAACAGCTGCCCTTTTTTCAAAATCCATATCCAATTGTTGTCCCTCACAAACTTCCTTGGCGGTTTTATTAAACAGCGTCAGGATGCGGTGCAAATGGTCTGGTTTTATTTTATTGATATACTCGTATGCCACTACCAACATTACATCTCCAGACAACAAAGCGGTGCTTTCCCCGTAATTCATGTGCACAGTAGGAACGCCCCTGCGGAGCGGCGCCTTATCCATGATATCATCGTGTATCAAACTAAAATTGTGAAAAAGCTCAATGGCAGTAGCCACTTCGTAAGCATCATTGTCTATCTCACTGAACAACTCGTTGCCCATTAACACCGCTACCGGACGCACCCGCTTACCACCGATTTTTAAAATGTATTGTGCCGCATCGTACAAATTGGGCGGAACAGTTGGGAAATGCCTTTTATTAAAATTTTCTTCAAATAATGCAGAAAGTGCGGCGAAAGAATGCATATGTTGGTATAAATATTTTTATATAATTAATGAACAATCCACAAAAGCTATCGCTTTTTAATTCAATTTTAATACAGAATTTAGCAGTAAAAAAACAAACTCCAACTTTCATCAAAAATCATTAAGCCTTCTTTTTCTTCACCCCTTTGGCCGCTTTCACGCCTTTTAATACGGGGCTTTTGGCAGCATCCTGAACCCACTCATAATCGAGTTGGCGTTTTTCTAAGTTGGCACCCATTACTTTGATGCGCAATTTATCTCCCATCCTGAATTTCTTTTTCGTCCGCAATCCAACCAGCGAATAATCTGCTTCGTCGAGCCTGAAGTCGTCAATTTCACTAAGATCTCTCACACTTACCAATCCTTCACACTTGTGTTCTACTGTTTCACACCAGAAACCAAAGGCAGATACACCACTGATGATCGCATCAAATTCGTCGCCAATGAATTCCTTCATGAATTCAACTTGTTTGTATTTATTGCCTGCACGTTCTGCTTCCATGGCAGCCCGTTCTTGGTCGCTGCAATGTTTGCAACGCTCCTCCATCTTTTTATCAATCTTCAGATTTTTATCCAATATTTCCTGCAAAATTCGATGCACCATCACATCTGGATATCTACGGATCGGAGAAGTGAAATGACAATAGTTTTCGAAACCCAAACCATAGTGTCCGATGTTTGTTGAAGTGTAAACAGCTTTGGCCATGGTACGAATACCTAGTTGTTCCAGCACATGTTGTTCCGGTTTTCCGTGTACCTCTTTTAATAATTTGTTGAAGGATCCTGCAATTTCCCGCTCGTCTTTCATTTCAAACTTATACCCGAATTTTCTGGCAAAAGCCACAAACGGAGCGAGTTTCAATTCGCTCGGAGTATCGTGTATGCGATAAGGAAATGGAATAGGCTCTTTGTCGATTTTTATTTTTGAAACATATTCTGCAACAGTTCTGTTTGCCAGCAACATAAACTCTTCTACCAATTGATGTGACTCTTTACTTTCTTTTACCACAATGCCTAGCGGTTTACCATCTTCATCTAGTTTAAATTTGACCTCGGTAGAAGAAAAATTGATAGCGCCATTTCTAAACCTTTCTCTTCTAAACTGCTGCGCCAATTCATTTAACAATAACAAAGGTTTGTGGTGCAATCCATCTTTAGTTTCGATGGTTTGCTGCACTTCTTCATAAGTAAATCTATGATTGCTATGAATCAGGGTTCTTCCGATCCACTTGTGTTTTACTTCACCGCGATTACTAATCTGAAAGATGGTAGAAAAAGTATATTTATCTTCATTGGGCCTGAGAGAACACAATTCATTGGATATTTTTTCAGGCAACATCGGATTCACCCTGTCTGGCAGATACACACTGGTGGCGCGGGCGTAAGCTGCTTTATCCAGAATGCCATCGGGTTTTACAAAATGACTCACATCGGCGATGTGTACGCCGATTTCGTAGTTGCCATTATCGAGATTGCGAATAGAGATCGCATCATCAAAATCTTTTGCGTCATAGGGATCTATTGTAAATGTCAATATATCGCGACAGTCTTTTCTTTTCTTTTCTTCTTCGCGGGTAATTTTATCTGATAATCCAGCGGCCTCTTTTAAAACAGCTTCTTCAAACGACAACGGAAAACCTGCTGCAATGAGGATCTCTTTCATGGCCATGTCACTTTCGTTTTTGGCTGATAAAATATTCAGTACTTCTCCCTGAGGTTTTTTATCATTTTTTTCCCAACGGGTAAGTCGAACTACTACCCTGCTGCCATCCACCGCTCCATTTAATTTTTCAACGGGAACGTAAAAATCTGGGATGGGTTTTTCGGATGCTGCAATAAAAAAAGCAACATGGTTGTTTAACTGGAGGGTTCCTATAAAATCTGTTTGTTTCCTTTCTGCAACTTCTACCACCACACCTTCCGCTCTTTTACCCCTGCCGCTTTCATTGGTCATTTCAACAAGGACCGTATCCCCATGAAAAGCTTTACCAAAATGGTTGGGTTTGATCAGAATGTCCGTCTCCTGTCCTTCCACAATCACAAATCCCATTCCACTTCGGCTAATGTCTAAACGACCTTTGATAGATTTATGAGAAGTTGATTTTTTTTTAGAGGAAGCTGCTTTCTTTGTACTCATACTTTATTCTTTAATTTAATCTGTCTTTTCTCCCTGCTACGATGCAGGCTTGTTGCAAAAAATGTTTTTGCCTTTGCAATGTACACAAACTATCCTTTACTTATAGTGGCAAGGAGCCCTCTGTGGCTAAATGTGAATGAAATATGGATAAAATAGAGCCTAATTTGACTTTAGCGGAATTTCGACCAGAAACTATTAAAGATCAAATGGATACAATTTTCTTAGCATGCAGCCGGGTGTTTTTGGAGAACTGTGAAGCCATCAGCTCTGCAGACTATTCTACAGGATATTAGTTTTTCAGAGTGCGGGGTAGAAATATTAAAAAGCGGTTAGTTAATATGATCAAAATGTTGGAAGCCGTTGGCTGAGTGAATTGAATATTGCATTTTTTCCATCGGTCCGTATTAGTATATTTGCGAACTGTTTTACCAATGATTCTTCCTATGGATAAAAAAATGCCAGAAAAAATCGGCTCAACTTTTACCACAATAGAACAAATAACCAATATGGATCGTAAAAAATTTCTCCAGATGAGTTCGCTGGGGTTGGGTGCAGTATCCCTTTTATCCTTTACAGGTTCTCAAGAAAAACCCATTGTGATCTCAACATGGGAAAGCGGAATGCCCGTGAATGCTGCTGCTTGGGAAATATTGAGCAATAATGGTAAAGCTTTAGATGCGGTGGAAGCCGGTGCACGGCACATCGAAAATAAAATTGATTGCTGTGTTGGATTGGGCGGCTATCCCGATAGAGATGGTGTGGTAACATTAGATGCTTGTATCATGGATCATCAATCTAATTGTGGTGCAGTAGCTGGTTTAGAGCGCATTAAACATCCTGTTTCAGTGGCCAGAAAATTAATGGAGCTTACGCCGCATGTTTTGTTGGTAGGTGACGGAGCGTGGCAGTTTGCAATAGAGAACGGCTTTACTTTAGAAAGCAAAACCCTTTCACCCTCCAGCCAGGAAGCTTACAGTGAATGGCTGAAAAAAAGTGAGTACAAGCCAATCATTAATATCGAAAACAAAAAACAGCACGGTCCGTTTGCGCCCACTTTTTTTGATGATGGCACCCCTAACCATGATACAATGGGGTTGTTGGCGATGGACAACACCGGTAATTTGAGCGGTGCCGTTACTACCAGTGGCATGGCTTTTAAGCTCCACGGCAGAGCAGGCGATTCTGCGGTGGTGGGCGCAGGATTGTTTGTAGACAATGAAGTAGGAGCCGCCACCAGTAGTGGCGTGGGTGAAGAAGTGATTCGCATTTGCGGAACACACTTGATAGTAGAATTCATGCGCCAAGGCCATTCTCCCGAAACGGCCTGTAAAAAAGCAGTGCAACGGATTGTTCGAAGAGATCCTGAAAAAGCAAAAACTTTTCAGGTAGGTTTTATTGCGATCAATAAAAAAGGTCGGGTGGGCGCCTACGCCATCCAAAAAGGTTTTGTGTATTCGATTAAAACCAATACTATTAATAAAGTGGTGGCTGCAAAATACCTGCTGAAAACTTGATATTAAAAATTCGGAGCATTCCAATAAGCTTGGTAAAATTTACTTCCTTTTATTTAAAATATGTCAGAAAAAATTTTAGAAGTCATAGGTTTCACTTTAGAGGGTTGCATAGCAGCCCAGGCTGCTGGTGCTCATAGAATTGAATTGTGTGATAACCCGGGAGAAGGCGGCACCACTCCTTCATATGGTTTTATAAAAGCAGCCAGAGCCTCGGTTACGATAGATCTTTATCCAATCATTCGGCCAAGAGGTGGCGATTTTTTGTACAATGATGGAGAGTTCGAGGCGATGAAGGTAGATGTTCAGGTTTGCCAGGATCTCGGTTGTGACGGGGTAGTCATTGGAATGTTATTGGCGGATGGCAGTGTGGATAAAAAGCGATGCCAACAACTGGTATCATTGGCTTATCCAATGCTGGTTACTTTTCATCGCGCTTTCGATAGAACAAATGATCTCTTACAAGCGCTGGAAGATGTGATCGAGATCGGGTGTGATCGAATCCTCACATCGGGTGGCGTTCCCAATGCAATGGAGGGAGCTGAGCAACTTAAATTACTGGTGCAAAAAGCCGACCACCGTATCATCATCATGCCAGGCAGTGGGGTTAACGCTCAAAATATTGCTGCCATTGCAGCCCTAACCGGTGCTACAGAATTTCACAGTTCGGCCAGGATACCCGTTCCTTCAGCCATGAGTTTTAACCAGACAGCTATGAAAGAAGAATCGTTTTCTTTTGGGGTTAATGCGGATGAAATTAAGGGAATGATGGCCGCATTGTCTGTTTAAAATTATTGGCAGTACCGGCCATATCAGATCTGCCAGGTTTGCAACAAGTGCTGAAACTGAATGACCAATTTCATTCATTTCGTATTTGCAAAAACCTGGCATTCTACTTTTTTAACGTAAGCTCCTTTTGCTTCTCATCTTTTCACCCCCTGCCGCATGTGCCTATTGCG
>Ga0105049_10001499_pt1 | contig 27609 bp, 23 predicted proteins | sample MAT06_FD_78087 | JGI IMG/M metagenome (GOLD analysis project Ga0105049, IMG submission 78087) | Freshwater microbial communities from Lake Fryxell liftoff mats and glacier meltwater in Antarctica - MAT-06 | ecosystem: Environmental > Aquatic > Freshwater > Ice > Liftoff microbial mat | place... | reverse complement strand
GTGCGTGCGCGCGTGCGTGCGTTCGCGAGAGCTTCTCGCGACACAAACTTCGTGGGGGCTCGTACATCAGAAGGCTCGCTGACTCGGTCCTACATTCGACGGCGATTCCTGTGGCTTGACGTGATCGCCCCGTCGAGCGCACGGTGATCACGTGGGCTCCACGCCTCACTTCGTCAAGAAGCTCGGTCGCTACGAGATCGTCAAGCACCTGGCGCAAGGCGGGATGGCCGAGGTGCTGCTCGCGCGAACCGTCGGCTTCGAAGGCTTCGAACGTCACGTCGTGCTCAAGCGGATTCGCGCCGAGGCGGCGCACGACGAGCGCTACGTGTCGATGTTCCTCGACGAGGCGCGCATCGCCGCGTCCCTGCACCACCACAACATCGTTCAGGTCACCGACATGGGGCAGGAGGCCGGCGAGTACTTCTTCACGATGGAGTACGTGCACGGCGAGGACACGCGCGCGTTGCTCGGTCATCTCAGCCGCGGCGACGAGATGATGCCGCTCGAGCACGTGATCGGTGTCGTGTGCGCCGCTGCGGCCGGGCTGCATCACGCACACGAGCAACGCGGTCCGGATCGCGCGCCGCTCGGGATCGTCCATCGCGACGTGTCTCCCGCGAACATCCTGATCGGCTACGACGGCGGCGTGAAGGTGGCGGACTTCGGGATCGCGAAGACGCGGCACGGCAGGAGCGAGACGCAGACCGGCACGCTCAAGGGCAAGGTCGCGTACATGTCTCCCGAGCAATGCGTCGGAGAGGCGATGGATCGCCGCAGCGACGTGTTCTCGCTCGGCATCGTGCTCTACGAGCTATGCACGGTGCGCCGCCTGTTTAAGGGCGAGAACGACTTCCTGACGATGACCGCGATCGTGCTCGGCTACGTGCCGCCGTCATCGCAGTACCGGACCGATCTGCCGCCCGAGATCGAGACGGTGATCCTCAAGGCGCTCGCGGCCAGGCCCGAGGACCGCTACCAGACCGCGCAGGAGATGCGGCTCGACCTCGAAGCCGCCGCGACTACGATCGGGCTGACGATCGTCAACACGGCACTCGCCGATTACATGAAGCGCACGTTCGGCGAGCGCCCCGAACCGTGGCTCGACGAGGGCATTCCCGAGGCGATCGGCGTCGACTTCGATGGCTCGCGCAGCGGCGTGGTCAGCGCGCCGGTCGAGGCGATCGCGTCGGCCGGGATCCAGACCGTGAAGGCGGTCGCGTGCGGGACGCAGCCCTCGCTCGTCCAGCTCGTCCAGCTCGACGCGCCAGAGGAAGCCGCGCCCGAACACGAGATCTCCGAGCGCACCACGACGGTGATCCCGGTCCCGCGCCGTACACGTGTGGGGACCGTGCTCGGCTTCGCGGCGGCGATCGGTAGTGTGACAGCGTTCGCGTCGGCACTCTGGCTGTCGCGCAGCGAGCCGGCGCTCGTCGACGAGCCGATACCTGCGGCGCTTCACGAACTTCCAGAGCCGGTCGAAGCACCGCGCCCGGTGCCGCCGCTGCCGATCGCTTCACCGCCAAGCGAGCCTGTCGTCGCACCCGCGATCGTGGAGGCCGAGGCCGCGCCCAGGAAGATCTGGAAGCGACCGCGACCCGCGAAGCGCGTGAAGTAGGCATAATTATGGTCATGGACGCCCAGGGGCATGACGAGACCTTCGGCGAGATGACCGCGGCGCAGAAGGGCTCGGTGTCGCCTCGGCGGCGCGCGTGGGATGCGCTCGCCGCCGAGCTTCAGTGAGAACAATAGCGGTCGATCGTCTCGAGCAGACTCTTGAGGCTGCAAGGCTTCTTGAGGAAGCCATCGGCGTGCATCTCTGCCGCCGCGCGATCGCCGGTCAAGTGCGCACTCAACACCACGACCGGGATCCGGGCGAGCGCGGGATCGGCCTGCTGCCGGGTGCGGAACTCGCGGCCGTCCATCACCGGCATCATCATGTCGAGCAGGATCAGGCACGGGTGCTCGTCGGCGGTGCGCAACCTTTCGAGCGCGACGGCGCCATTCTCCGCGGTGGTGGCCGCGACGTCGTGGTCCGCCAGCACCTGCTCGAGCGTCTCGCGGATGTCCACGTCGTCCTCGACGATCAGCACGCCACGACAGGTCACGTCGTCCTCACCCTCGGGATCCGGACCTCGAACGTCGAACCTTCGCCGATCTCGCCGCGCACCGCGATCGTGCCGCCGTGCGCCTCGACGATGCCCTTCGAGAGGTAGAGGCCGAGCCCGAGGCCACTGAAGTGCTCGACCGGGGTCGCGCGTTCGAACGGCGAGAAGATCCGGCCGAGGTCGTGGCGGGCGATCCCGATGCCGCGATCGATCACCGTCAGCGTGACCGCATCGGGCTCGGCGGTGGCCACGATGTCGACCGGGCGACCGGCGCCGTACTGGATCGCGTTGGTCGTCAGGTTGAGCACGACCTGCCCGAGTCGGCGGCGATCCCAGCGACCTCGGAGATCGCCAGTCACGGCGACCCGGAGCTCGCTGCCCGCGATCGCCGCGGTGTGGCGCACCTCGCCGAGGACGTGATCGAGGATCTCGTCGAGGCCAACCTCCTCGAGATCGAGGATCAGCCGCGCGGTCGCGATCCGCGACAGATCGAGCAGGCGCTCCACCAGCTCCGAGAGCCGCGTGATCTGCCGGCGCGCGTCGTCGAACCGGGTCCCGACCTTCGCGCGGACGTCCCCTTCGAGGTGCTTGCCGGTCAACGCCCCGAGCCCGTCGAGCTTGAGCTGGAGGGCGGCCAGCGGCGTGCGCAGCTCGTGGGCGGCGACCGAGAGGAACACGTCGCGTTCGCGGACCGCTTCCTCCGCTCGCAGGGTGCGCAGGCGATCGAGCTCGACCTCGCGCTCGGTGGTGACGTCGCGAAACACGACAACGCCGCCGAGCATCGCGCCTGTCGCATCGCGGATCGGTGCACCGCTATCCGTGATCGGTCGCTCGCTGCAGTCGCGCGAGATCAGCATCGCGTGATTGGTGAACCCGACCGCCAGCCCGTCGGCGAGCACGCGGCGCACCGAGTTGATCACGGGCTCGCGCGTCTGCTCGCTGACGACGCGAAACACCGCTTCGATCGGCTGATTGACGGCCTCGGCTTCCCTCCAGCCCGTCAGCTCCTCGGCCACGCGATTGAGGCGCACCACTCGGCCTTGCTCGTTGGTGGCGATCCCCCCATCACCAATGCTGTACAGCGTCGACGCGAGACTCTGCTCGCTGCGGCGCAGCGCGAGCTCGGACGCACGACGCAACGTCAGGTCGCGCGTCACCTTCGCGAACCCGATCAGCGAGCCGGCTTCGTCGAGCACGCGGTGGATCACCGATTCGGCCCAGAACCGGGTGCCGCCCTTGCGCACGCGCCAGCCCTCGTCCTCGACGCGACCAAATTCGCGCGCGATCTCGAGTAGCCGATGCGGCTTGCCGGCGGCGCGATCTTCGAGCGGATAGAACACCTCGAACGACTCCCCGATCATCTCGTTGGCGGTGTAGCCCTTGAGCCGCTCGGCCCCGGTGTTCCAGGTCTGGATCTGGCCGGTCGTGCCGAGCATGAAGATCGCGTGGTCCTCGACGCTCTCGATCAACATGCGCAGCTGCTGCTCGCTGGATCTCAGCTCCCGCTCCGCCTTGCAACGTGCGGTCAGATCGCGCGTCACCTTGAGGAAGCCGAGCCCCTCACCCTGGCCGTCGCGGATCGCGGTGATCACGACATCGGCCCAGAACCGCGAGCCGTCCTCGCGGACGCGCCAGCCTTCGTCCTCGACGCGGCCCTCGACGATCGCCTTCGCGAGCAACTGCTCCGGCCGGCCCGCTCGACGATCCTCCTCGGAGTAGAACCGCGAGATCGGCGAGCCGATGATGTCGTCGCGCTCGTACTGCTTGATCAGCCGCGCGCCTTCATTCCAGCTGCGAACGTGACCTTCGCGATCGACGAGAAAGATCGCGTAGTCCGCGACACTGTCGACGACCGCCAGGCTCTGTTGCGGTGCCTCGCCGAGGGTCCAATCCGACATCTGATCACGTTGTACCGCGGGCGTGTACATCGGCGGCGACCCACCTGAGCGAACCTGGTCTGATACTCAGCGCACAGGCGAGCGCGCTCGGCGAGCGCATTCACCACGATAGCTCGGGCCGTCACAGCCGTCGAGGTGTTGGTCGCCCACGCCCAGCTCGGCGACTAGAACCGTGAGGCGAACGGGACCAGGGGCGGAGGTCGGGTTGCGATCCGGTCGGATGGCCGGAGCAAGTTGCTACCAACGGTGAAGGTGACCGCACTGGCGAGGTTCGCCACGCTGATTTTGAGTCGATACGAGTCGTCGGCGCGCGCCGTCGACGACGCAGCGAGGATGGAAACCACCAGCTGCAGGTGATACGTCACGTGCATGCGGATCGACCGAGTTTACACACGCGGTGGCGACCAGGGAGAGACCTCACTGATCGGCGGCGATCGAGTCTCGAAGGCCGCGCCGCGGATCGAGTGCTACGGCACGATCGACGAGCTCAACGCGACGGTCGGGCTCGTGATCGAGGCGCTCGCGAGCTCGCAGGCCGGCACGCATCTGACGCCGATCTTGCGGCGGGTCCAGAACGAGCTCTTCAACCTCGGCGCCTCGCTCGCCGCACAGGATGCCGAGATCCGCGCGAAGCTGCCGCGGATCGAGCAGCGCCACATCGACGGGCTCGAGCGTGACATCGACGCGGTCAACGACGACCTGCCGGCGCTCAAGTCGTTCGTGCTCCCCGGCGGCGGCTGGCCCTCGGCGTACTGCCACCTCGCCCGGACGGTGTGCCGGCGCGCCGAGCGGCTGGTCGTGCACGTGTCGACAACCGAAGACACCGGCGAGCTCGCTGTCCAGTACCTGAACCGGCTATCCGACGCGTTGTTCGTGTGGGGGCGGTGGTGCGTCTGGAAGGACGGTAAGGACGAACCGCTGTGGGATTCACGTAGCACCTAGCCCCGTCGGCGGCGAACCCCGTATAGTCGCGCGCCCATGTCGGAGTCCGGCAAGCAGTCAGGAAGTGCCAAGCAACTCGCGGAAGCAGAGGAGCAGGCCAAGGCGCGGTTCGAGAAGGCAATGACCGAGCTGCGCGAGGGGGCCTATCGGTTGGCGTCGCGCGCGCGGAGCCAGTCCGAGCTGATCATCGAAGAATTGATCGATCCCGACGGCGAGACCGTCGGGTCGCTCGCAGAGATCGAAGGTGATAGCGGTGCGCTCGCGCTCGCCCAGTCCCTCGAGCTGATCACGTTCGATACCTGGCTGTTCGGTCAGATCGGTGACAAGGACGAGCTCGACCTCAAGTCCGAGGAGCACTGGGAGATGTGGTTCTCCTACGGTGCCTGGATCGGCGAGACCATCCGGCGTCGCCACGGCGGCCACTGGCTGATGATGGGTGACGACCCGCACACCTGGCGCGTCGGGTTCTCGAAGATCTTCCTCGAGATCGCGCCGTTCGTGTTCTCCGAGCAGCTGCTCCGCATGGGCACGGGCGCGACCCGCAAGATGGTCACCGAGATCGAGCGGATCCGGACGTTGCACGACGTCGATCAGGAGGTCGAGATCAAGCTCTCGATCCCGTTCGAGCCGCACAAGGAAGCGATCCCCGAGAGCACGAACGCCGCGCTCGACCAGCTCGCGAAGTTCCTCGAGGACAACGACTTCATCGAGAAGGTCCAGATCGACGGCTTCACCGACTCCGACGGCGCGGTCGACGCGAACCAGCGGCTGTCGCTCGCGCGCGCCGAAGAGGTCGTGAAGTACCTGGTCACCAGGAAGATCAGCTCGAAGCGCCTGGTGGCGAAGGGCTACGGCTCCGAGCACGAGATCGCGCCGAACGACACCGACGAGAACAAGGCCAAGAACCGCCGCGTCGAGTTCGTCGTGATCGATCAGAAGGAGCGGCCGCCGCTGCTCGATCGCTTCGTCGCCCAGCACTACATCCGCCTCCACACCGTGCCGCTGGGCCAGTGGATGTCGATGGACTTCGCGCGCCTCGCGAAGCTGTGGAACGAGGAGCCCGTCAGCGCCCTCGTCGAGGCGGTCAAGGAGAGCGGCCCGAAACTCGGCCCTGGCAACGCCCAGGTGGTCGAGCAGGTGATCGCCGCGATCAGCCGCGCGAAGCAGGATCAACCGATCGCGAAGCAGACCGGCGATCGCGGTCTGTTCGAGGCGATCGCGCAGATCATCGCGCTCCGCCGCGCCACCGCACCCGTCGCGATCGACATCCTCGAGCGCGTCGTGATGCCCGCGATGCACGTCGGCCTGCCCGAGAAGTTCCCGCCCCTCGACGACGACGACCTCGGCAACCTCCGCAAGGGGATCGAGATGTTCGCGTTCTTCGTCGAGGTCATCCCGCACCAGTTCCAGGCGGACGACGAAGGCTTCCTCGGCACGATCCCACACGAGCAGCTGACGACGCCGTACGCGGATCGCAACGTGCTCGAGATCGGCAAGGGCGACTGGGTCGTCGTCAATCCCGAGCACTTCATCCCGATGCTCGGTGTGTTCGAGCCGCAGAAGATGCTCGACAAGTACGACGAGTTCGTCAAGTACGTCGGCACGATCCCGGATGCACCTCGCCGCCGCGATGACGGTCGGATGCTCGCGGAGACCGCGGTCCGTGCGCTCGCGGATCTCAAGGGAACCGTGGCGATCGCGGCGCAGAACAACGACGCGCTGCTGTTCCGCCTGCTGCCGCCGCCGGGCTGATCGCCGAGCTCAGGGGACGACGAGCAACGCGCTCCGGGTCAGCGCGAAGCTCTGTTCCGCGGTGACCACGGTGCCATCTTCCATCAAGTTGTCGACGCCGGGCGTGGTGTCGTCGATCGGATCCGGATAGGTCATGCCGGAGATCCCGCGGTTCTGAACGTGTTGGAGCGCGAGGAAGTGCGCGACCTCGTGCGCGGTGATTCGCGCCATCTCGGCGGGCTGGAAGCCGCCGCGCACGATCACGCCATAGTAGTAGCTACCGCGGATCGGTGGGCCGGGCGTTCCGAGCGCCAGCCCGGCGACACCTGCAGGTAGTTGTTCGACGAAGAACACGTCGAGTCCCGGGCCAGGCCGATCGGCAACGAGCGCAGGAACCATCGCGGACTGACTCGTCGGGGACTCCTGCGGCTCGTTGAAGTCAGTGATTCGCTCCAAGGCCGTCCCTGAGAGCCTCTCGACACCATCGATCCGGACGGTGATGCCGGCCTGTTCGAGCACGCGACCGAGCTCGCTCGCGAACGCGGGTACGTTGGGATCGACGAGCGTGTCCGAGACCAGGTACAGGCTCAGCGGCAGGACGTTCGCGCCGTCGTCCTCGGGCATCACGATCGTGATCGCGACCGGACCGGGCCGGTTCGATGCGACAGAAAGCCGTGCCGTCCCCGCGATGACGCTCTGACCGGACTTGTATGGATACACGTGCGTGAACGTGCCGAGCCGGATCGACTGGAACAGCACGCCGGGCATCTGCCCGATCTGCTCCTGCACGTAGCTCGTCTCCATCGCCGCACCAGGCGCACCGGTCGGAAGCTGTACGAGCTCCGCACCGTCGCCGAGCGCGAATGCACCGAGCGCATAGAGGGCGTCGTTGGCGCCTTCAACGACGACCGTGATCGAGCGCGTGGCCTCGGGAATCTCGAACACGATGTCCTCGGAGATCCCGCTCACATCGACAGTCGCATCGAACGCGACCTCTCGCGCGGGAGGGGGATCGGGATCGGAGCCGCCGCAGGCCAGAAGACCGACCAGGAACAAGCTCGTCGACGTGCGCATGCGCGCAGCATCGCGAATCACGGGGTTTCTGACCAGACCGATGATCGCACCGTAACCCGCTCGGTCACACCTCCGCGAAGCTGCGTCAGGTTCGGCGGGCTGGGGCTTGCACGTGTAATGAGTCCACGACCTCTCCGTCGTACGATCGAGGAACGGATGACGCCAGCAACACACAGGACTCCGCACGACCACCATCACACGCCACACCCCGAGACGACGGCGCTCGTCGACCCGGTGTGCGGGATGACGGTCAAGCCGACGACCGCGCATCGCGCGATGCAAGGGGGCCGCGGGATCCTGTTCTGCGGTGCGAGCTGCAAGGACAGGTTCCTCGCCGATCCAGAGCATTACCTGCGCGCTGCGAAAGATCCCGTCTGTGGGATGACGGTGAAGTCGACCACGCAGCATCGCGTGATGCACGGCGATCGCGAGGTGCTGTTCTGCAGCGCGGGATGCAAGACCAAGTTCGTCGCAGATCCCGAGACCTACCTGGAGGCGCCGGCGACACTCGAGCGGAGACCGGCGGCGACCGCCTCCGACGGGCGCACCGAGTACACGTGCCCGATGCATCCCGAGATCGTTCGCGATGCCCCTGGCAGTTGCCCGATCTGCGGCATGGCGCTGGAGCCGCGGATGCCGACGCTCGATGCCGGCCCCGATCCCGAGCTCGTCGATATGACGCGCAGGTTCTGGATCGCGGCCGTGTTCACGATCCCGCTGTTCGTGATCTCGATGGGCGAGATGGTAGGCGTCACGATCCTGAGCGGCCGTGCGCGCGTGTGGACCGAGCTCGCGCTCGCGGTCCCTGTGTGCACGTGGGCCGCGTGGCCGTTCTACGTGCGGTTCGCGCAGTCGCTGAAGCACCGCAGCCCCAACATGTTCACGCTGGTCGGGCTTGGTGTCGGGGTCGCGTTCGGCTACAGCTTGGCCGCTGCGCTCGCGCCGGGCGTGTTCCCGCACGCGTTCCGCAACCACGACGGCACGGTCGGGACGTACTTCGAAGCGGCGGGTGTGATCGTCACGTTGATCCTGCTCGGCCAGGTGCTCGAGCTCCGCGCGCGCAGCTCCACGGGGGCGGCGATCCGCAAGCTGCTCGGCATGGCTGCGACCTCGGCGCGCCGCATCGAGGCCGATGGCAGCGAGGTCGACGTGCCCCTCGATGACGTCCAGGTCGGCGATCGGCTGCGCGTGCGACCCGGCGAGAAGGTGCCGGTCGATGGAGCCGTGACCGAGGGCAGGTCGTCGATCGACGAGTCGATGGTCACGGGCGAGCCGATTCCGGTCGAGAAGGCAGCCGGCGATCGCGTGATCGGCGCGACCGTCAACGGCACCGGCGCGCTCGTGATGCGCGCCGACAAGGAGGGCGCCGAGACGCTCCTGTCTCGCATCGTCGCGATGGTCGCCGAGGCACAGCGTAGCCGCGCGCCGATCCAGAAGCTCGCGGATCACGTCGCAGGGTACTTCGTGCCGGCGGTGATCCTGATCGCGATCGCGACGTTCATGGTGTGGTTCGTCGTCGGTCCCGAGCCGGCGTACGCGATCGTCAACGCGGTCTCGGTGCTGATCATCGCGTGAACGTGTGCGCTCGGCCTAGAGACGCCGATGTCGATCATGGTCGCGACCGGACGCGGCGCCACGATGGGCGTGCTGTTCCGCAACGCCGAGGCGATCGAGGTGATGCGCTCGGTCGACACGCTCGTCGTCGACAAGACGGGAACGCTGACCGAAGGCAAGCCGCGCCTCATCTCGATCGTCCCCGCCGAGGGTCACGACGAAGCCGCGCTGCTGCACCTCGCCGCCAGCCTCGAGCGGGCGAGCGAACATCCCCTCGCCGCGGCGATCGTCGGCGGTGCGAAGGAGCGCGGCGTGACGCTCGCCGAGGTGGTGGACTTCGAGTCGATCACCGGCAAGGGCGTGCGCGGGAGTGTCGACGGCAAGCGCGTCGCGCTCGGCAATCGCGCGATGATGGATGCGGACGGTGTCGCGGCGAGCTCGCTCGCCGAGCGAGCGGAGGCGCTGCGCGGCGATGGCCAGACCGTCATGTTCGTCGCGGTCGACGGCAAGCTCGCCGGTCTCGTCGGCGTCGCCGATCCGATCAAGGACAGCACGCCCGATGCGATCCGCGCGCTGAAGGCAGAGGGCCTACGCATCGTGATGATGACCGGAGACAGCAAGACCACGGCAAGCGCGGTCGCGAACAAGCTGGGCCTCGACGAGGTGGTCGCCGAAGTGCTGCCAGATCAAAAGGCCGAGCACGTGAAGCGCTTCAAGGCACAGGGCCGCAAGGTCGCGATGGCCGGTGACGGCATCAACGACGCGCCCGCGCTCGCGCTCGCAGACGTCGGCATCGCGATGGGCACCGGGACCGACGTCGCGATGGAGAGCGCGCACGTCACGCTCGTCAAGGGTGACTTGCGCGGCATCGTGCGCGCACGTGCGCTGTCGCGGGCGACGATGTCGAACATCAAGCAGAACCTGTTCTTTGCGTTCGTCTACAACAGCGCGGGCATCCCGATCGCCGCGGGCGTGTTCTATCCACTTACCGGTTGGTTGCTATCGCCGATGCTCGCCGCGCTCGCGATGAGCTTGTCGTCGGTGTCGGTGATCGGCAATGCGCTACGGCTGCGCCGCAAGCAGATCGCCGGAGCGTGAGCGCACCGATCACCTGTAACCGGCAAGGTCACAGGTTTGAAGGAACCGGTGGCCCATCTACCCAAACAGAGGCCAGGACCTGGTCCGTCCTTTGCCCTAAGGTGAGCATCATGACTCTCAAGCTTCACGCCCTGGTGTTCTCGTTGGTCGCTGCTTGTGGCGGAGCCGCCACCCCTGCGAGCTCGCCGACGCCGAAGCCGACCACCGCCGCGAGCGATCCGGCGTGCCCGGTTGCCGTCGCTGGTACGTCGGTGACGGTCGAAGATGCATCCACCGGTGCAGCGCTGGTCTTCGTGACCACCGGCGACATCGCCGATGTTCGCCGTCGCGCCGCCGCGATGGCAGAGATGCACAACAAGCATCACGGTGCGATGGGACCGCTGCCCGACGGCGCTGCTGCTGGTGGCGAGCACGCGGGTCACGACATGAGCGGCCACGCGGGCCACGACATGAGCGGCCACAGCAAGGACGCGGGCGGCATGATCGGCGTCCACTCGAAGGCGACCGCGAGCGACGTCGACAGCGGAGTGAAGGTCACGTTCACCGCGAACGGTGCTGACGTCGCGAAGCTGCAGAGCGAGCTCCGCATGCATGCGCAGCACTTCGCGACAGGGACATGCGCGATGGGCAAGTCGTCATGAGGGCGATGTGGTTGGCCGGCTTGCTCGGCTGTACGCCGAGCGCGATGTCCATGACGGCCGAGCATCCGGCGAATCCAGATGCAACGGCAGGACGACTCGCCGGCCCACCCGCGGCCTTGCGTCCGGGTGTGGCCGGACCAACGCCGCCAGGCAAGCCCGACGGCGCTCCACCGCCGAGCGGTCACGATCACGGACCGACGACGGAGCCGAGCACCGACCCCAAGCAACCGGCCGCCGAACCGAACCAGCCAACAGCCGATCCGAAGCCGCTGACCGGCGCCACGAACCCGACGCCGAGGCAGCCACCGAAGAAGAAGCCTCCTGCCCCACCCAAGCCGAAGCCGGAGCCACCCAAGCCCGCCGCCGACGATCACCAGGGCCACCACTGATGAAGACGCGGCTGCTCGCGCTGGTCGTGGTCGCGGGATGCGTGCCGTCCCACAATGCCGTGTTCGGACCGGTCGATCGCGAGATCGAGCGCCGCATCGGCTTGAGTGCAACCTGGCACGAGCACGTCGACCCGCACGTGCCCGCGGCGATCGGCACGTTGCTCGAGAAGCCGCTCGATCGCGATACCGCCGTCCGCATCGCGCTCGTCACCAATCGCCGGCTGCAAGCGCAGTACGACCGCCTGGGCATCGCAGCGAGCGAGATCGCGACCGCCACCGTGTTGCCTCCGCTCGACGTCGATCTCGAGACCAAGCTCTCGAAGAGCGGCTCGATCGAGGAGATCGAGCTCGACGTCACGCAGGATATCCTGCAGCTGATTCAGCTGCCGCAAAGGCGTGCCATCGCGAACGCCGATCTCGACGCAGCACGGGCACGCGCGGTCGCCGCGACCGTGGAGCTCGTGGCACGCGTCGAGCTCGCGTACCTCGATGTCGTCGCGGCGCAACAGGAGCTCGAGCTGCGGCAGACCGCGTTCGATGCCGCGAGCGCGTCGGCGGAGATCGCCGAGCGGCAGTACGCCGCGGGCAACATCAGCGACCTCGCCCTCGTTCGCGAGCGCGGCCAGCGCGAGCAAGCGCGGATCGAGCTGGGTCGCGCGCAGGTCGATGTCGAGACACGCCGGGAGGCGCTCAACGGAGAGCTCGGGCTCTCGGGCGAATCGACCAGGTGGACCGTGGGTAATCGCCTCGCCTCGCTCCCGGCGACGATGCCTGCGCTCGACAGCCTCGAGCGCGACGCGGTCGCGAGCAGTCTCGACCTCTCCGCGTTGCGCGCCGATGCCGAAGCCGCTGCGGGGCGCATCGGAGTCGCGCGTGTCCGGGCGTGGCTGCCCGAGCTCGGCGTTGGTGTCGCGGCCGATCGCACGGACGGTGAGTGGGATGTGGGACCCGCGGTCAGCATCGGCCTGCCGATCTTCAACCAGCAACAAGGGCCGCGTGCTCGCGCGAACGCCGAGCTCAAGCGATCGCGCAACGAGGCGATCGCGACTGCCGTCGAGCTCCGCGCGCAGGCCCGCGCGGTCAGGCAACGCGTGCTCGGCACCTACGCCGAGGCGCGGCACCTGCGCGACGTCGTGTTGCCGCTGCGGCAGCGAGTCGTCGACGAGGCGCTCAAGCAGTACAACGCGATGAATGCATCCACGTTCGAGTTGCTCGTCGCCCGGCGCGATCTCGTGGATTCAGCCCGGCAGTACATCGACTCGTCACGCAGGTTCTGGCGCGCGTCGGCGGATGCCCGCGCGCTGGCGCGCGGCGCGATGCCGCGCGCCGGCGGGGACGAGCCACGGATGCAAGCTTCGTCAACCACCAGCGAGGGACACTGATGATCAGCCGCCGCGCACTATTGCAATCGAGCCTCGCCGCGAGTGCCGCGATCCTCGCCCGGGCGCGTCTCTCCGCCGCGCAAGTGCCGCAAGGCGGACATGCCGGTCACGGCACGAGCCAGCCGGCGCCCGTCGGTCCGATCAAGCTGACGAAGGGCCGCGCCGTGGCCGGCGAGAACTACACGCCCGTCGTGATGCCCAATGGCTCGACGCTGCCGTTCGAGACCAAGGGCGGGGTCAAGGTCTTCCATCTCATCCCGCAGCCGGTGAAGCACGTGATCGCGCCGGGCCTCGAGATCGAAGCGTGGGGCTACAACGGTTCGACGCCGGGCCCGCTCATCGAATGCGTCGCAGGGGACAAGGTCCGCATCTACGTCACGAACAAGCTCCCCGAGCCCACGAGCGTGCACTGGCATGGTGTGTTCGTGCCGAACGGCATGGACGGCGTCGCGGGCTTGACGCAGAAGTCGATCAAAGTCGGCGAGACATTCCGCTACGAGTTCACGATGCGGAAGCCGGGTACGTTCATGTACCACCCGCACTTCGACGAGATGACGCAGATCGCCCTCGGCATGGTGGGCATGATCGTCGTGCATCCGAAGCCGCGCGACCCGCGCCGTGTCCGCGACTACTCGCTGATGGCGCACGAGTGGCTGATCCCGATCGGCTCGAAGCGGCCGAACCCGCTCGCGATGAGCGACTTCAACGTGCTCACGTTCAACAGCAAGGCGTTCCCGGCGACCGAGCCGCTCGTCGCCGAGCTCGGCGACGTCGTGCGGATCCGGCTCGGCAACCTCGGGCCGATGGATCACCACCCGATCCACCTGCACGGTCATGCGTTCGAGGTCACCGAGACCGACGGCGGCGCGATTCCAAAGAGCGCGCGCTGGCCGGAGACGTCGACCCTCGTGCCCGTCGGCGCCGTGCGCGTGATCGAGTTCGTCGCCGACGCGCTCGGCGACTGGCCGATCCACTGCCACATGACCCACCACATGATGAACCAGATGGGCCACGAGGCGCCGAACCTCGTCGGTGCGGACATCAGAGGTCTCGACGCGCGGGTCGGCCGGATCGTTCCCGGCTACATGACGATGGGAGCCACCGGGATGGGCGACATGCACGAGATGCAGCTGCCGGACAACAGCATCTCGATGCTGGGCGGTAGCGGGCCGTTCGGTCCGATCGACATGGGCGGCATGTTCACCATCGTGAAGATCCGCAAGCAGCTCTCGGGTGACCAGGACCCAGGCTGGTACGAGCATCCGGCCGGCACCGTCGCCGGCAAAGCAACCGCCGACGAGCTCGCGCGCGACGGCATCAAGATCTGATTGGAGTGCCCATGAACAAGACGCTGCTCCTCGCGCTCGGCTTCGCCGGATGCGGCGGATCCAAGCCACCCACGCGGACGACCCCGCAGACCACGGATCCCGTACCGATGAACGAATCGGTCGCCGAGCCGACCCCGCCACTCGAACCGACGAAGCCCGTCGAACCCGCGAAGCCAGATCCCGCGAAGATCAAGGCCGCGCTCCTGGCCGCCGAGACCGTGGCGTTCGAGAAGGCGAAGCCGGTGTTCGACAACCTTTGCGCGAAGTGCCACTCGAAGAGCGGCAAGCTGGCGACGACGAAGAAGCTCGAGCACTTCGACATCACCACATATCCGTTCGGTGGTCACCACGCGATGGAGATCAGCGGCAGCATCCGGAAGTCACTCGCGATCGGCGGTGGCAAAGCAACGATGCCGTTCGACAACAAGGGCGCCGTCAAGGGCGACGAGCTGGCGCTGATCGCCACGTGGGCCGACGCGTTCGACGCGTCCCACAAAGGTGGCGCGCACGAGGGCCACAGCGGACACGGCGAGCACGAACACTGAATCGTGTCGCGGAATCAAACCTACGGAGTGAACATCACCTCGATCGAGGTCGTCTCGATTCACTTCGTCTTGAAGTCTTCGGAACGCACGCTGTAGCGCTTGAGCAACCGATGGAGGCTCTCGCGCTCCATGCCCGCGCGCCGAGCCGCCTCGGTCACATTGCCGCCGAGCTCGCGCATCAGCGTGATCAAGTACTCGCGCGTCGCACGATCGCGCGCGAGATCGACGACCTCCCGGTACGACAGGTGCATCTCCGTCCCATGCGTCGCGCGCGGGCGAAGCACACCGGCGATCTCGTCGGGGAGCGCCTCGATCTCGATGCGCGGTCCGTCGGTGACGGCGAGTGCGCGCTCGATCGCGTTCTCGAGCTCGCGCACGTTGCCGGGCCACGCGTACTTCACCAGCGCCGACAGCGCCTCCTCGGTGAAGCCCTCGGGACGCTCCTCGCGTCGCGCCCCATGACGCTCGAGCAAGAACGCGGCGAGCGCAGGAACGTCCTCGCGTCGAGCGCGCAACGGCGGCAGCTCGATGTGGAGCACGTTGACGCGGTAGTAGAGGTCCTCGCGGAACTGCCCGGCTGCCACCCGCGCCTTGAGATCGACGTTGGTGGCGGCGATCACGCGGACGTCGACGGGCAGCTCCTCGCTCGCGCCGACGCGGCGCACCTTGCGCTCCTGCAGCACGCGGTTGAGCTTGACCTGCATCGCGAGCGGCAGATCCCCGATCTCGTCGAGGAAGATCGTTCCACTGCGCGCCTCCTCGAACAGGCCGCGGTGCTCGGTCGTCGCGCCGGTGAAGCTACCCTTGACGTGACCGAACAGCTCGCTCTCGATCAACGTCTCGGGAATCGCGGCGCAGTTGACCGCGACGAATCGCGCGGTGCGGCGCTCACCCGTGTTGTGGATCGCTCGCGCGACCACTTCCTTCCCGGTACCACTCTCACCGGTGACGAGGACGGTCGCGTCGCTCGCGGCTGCGCGCTTGACCAGCGCGACGACGGCGGCCATCGCGGGGCTGCGCGCGACGAGGTTGTCGATCCGATGGATGCCCTCGAGAGCCCGTCGCAGATCGCGCGCTTGCTGGCGCAGTCGACGGCGTTCGAGCGCGCGATCGACAACGAGCAATGCCTCGTCTGGCTCGAACGGCTTCGCGAGGTAGTCGTAGGCACCCTGGCGAATCGCGTCGACCGCGGCGGGCACGGTCGCGTACGCGGTCATCAGCACGACCTCGACGTCCTGATCGCGACTCCTGGCCTCACGCAGCACGGCGAGCCCGTCGGCACCGGGCATCCGGATGTCGCTGACGATCACGTCGAAGTCTCCGGCCGCAACGAGCGCGAGCGCGCGCGTGCCGTCCTCGGCCGTCGTCACGTCGTAGCGATCCTCGGGCAGGATCCGTCGGAACAGCTTCGTGAAGTTCTCCTTGTCGTCGCAGACGAGGATGCGTCCCTTCATGCCGGCGCTCGCTTGCTGGGTGTGTCGATCGGCAAAGCGAGCGTCGCGCGTGTTCCGGGTCCGCCGGGCCGGGGCTCGAGCTGGATGTCACCACCGTGGGCCCGAGCGAGCGTTCGTGCGATCGCGAGGCCGAGGCCGTGCCCCTTGTTACGTGTCGTGAAGAACGGTTCGAACACCCGGGCCATCGTCTCGGGTGAAATTCCGGGTCCGTGATCGTCGATCTGCAGGCGCACGCAGCGTTCGCGCTCGGACCACGCCACCTCGACGATCGGTGCCGTTGCCTTCGGATCGCACGCGGCCTCGACGGCGTTCGCGAGCAGATTCAGCGCGATCTGGCGAATCTTGCCTTCATCCGCGCTCACCTTCGGGATTGTCGCCTCGGTGAAGCGGATCTCGACACCGTCGGTACGGCCGGTCTCTTCGAGTCGCGTCGCCGCATCGCGCGCTACCACCCCGAGATCGACGTCGCTCGGATCGAGCCGCACGGGACGCGCGAGGTCGAGTAGGCCGGCCACGATCGCGAGCGACTGTCGCGTCTCGTCATCGATGATCCGCAGCTCCTCGCGGTCCGCAAACGGCGCCTCGCGCCGAAGTAGCGTGACGTAGCCGAGGATCACGCCGAGCGGGTTGTTGATCTCGTGCGCGACACCCGATGCGACCTGACCGATCGAGGCCAGCCGATGTGCCTCGAGTAACTCGCTCTGATGTCGCTTGAGGTCGGCCGCCATCCCATCGAACACCCGCGCGAGGTCGGCGAGCTCGTCGTTGCCCGGCAACGCGATCCGTGCGTCGAGGTCGCCGGCGCCGATCCGCAGCGCGCTCGCGCGCAGTGCCGCGACGGGCCTCGAGATCGACCTCATCAGGTAGTAACCGACAGCGGCTGCAGCCGCGATCGCGAGCGCGAAGCAGGCGATCACGGTGAGGCCTGCGGTACCGCGGATCTGCTCCGCGCGCTGTTGCGCTTGCTCGCTCTCCGCTTCGAGCGAGTGGTTGAGCTTCGTGTTGAGCGCGACGACCTCCTCCACGGGACGCTCGGTCATGTGATGGAGCTCGGCGATCCTCGATCGATCGTCGCGCTGGATCGCAGGCCACACCTGCTCGAGGAACCCCCGGTCGCTTTCGGCGACGAGGCGCGCGATCTCCTTCGCTGGAGCCGCGCCAGGATGACCGGCGACCTCGCGTTGAAGGTGCTCGGTCGCGTGTCGCGCGGCGATGGCGGTCACGCGGTAGTGGTCCATGTGCGAGCTGTCCCAGGCGAGCATCGTATGCGCCTGGTGCATGTACTGCTCTCGCGCCATCGCGGCGGCGTGATGCCCCGCGTGCTTCGCGCGATCGAGCCGTGCGACCTCGTGCTCGGCCGCCCCGATCCGATCGAGCGCGACGATCATCACGATCAGTGCGAGCGCGAAGAGCAACAAGACGAGCCCGAACGCACCTGCGATCCGGCGGGCGGTCGTGCGGCGGGGCTTGGGTTCGGTCACGACATCCGGCTCATAGCACGCGCCGCACGGGTCGCCCTCGTGTTTGGATCGATCAGCGGAACAGCGGCAGGGTCGAGTAGTCGTCGAAAAACTTACCGCACGTCGGTCAACGAGCGTCCGGTCGCGATGACGTATCGCGCCCGCGCCTTGAGGTAGTCGGTGATGGCGTCGATCCGCGAGGCAGTCGCTTCGGCGGCCGCCTCCTCGCGCAGGTTGACGAACAGGATGGTGCTATCGCCGCGCTCGAAGCGGGTGCGCTCCGCGTCGGCGAGCTGGTCGGCGATCCGCGCCTGCTCGGTGGCCAACGTGGTCCGCTGCCGCGCGGCGCCGAGCTCGGTGACCGCGAACCGCGCGTCGATCGCGAGACGCTCGGCGACGAGTTGCTGCTCGGCGACCAGACGCCGGCGATCCGCGCGTGCGATCGCGACGGCCCCTCTCGCCTGGCTGCGCTCGAGTGGGAGCTCGAACGTCAGGGACGCGCCGGCGGCGGGGCGTTCGCGATCGGGGATCAGTGGATCGGTGGTCCCGATACCACGATTGATGTAGAGGCTGGTGTTCAGGGAGGGAAGCAGCTGATTGGTTGCGAGATCCAGGTCGACACGGTTGGCCTCAAGGCGCGCGCCGATCGCGGCCAGGGCGGGCTGTCGCTTGCGCGCCTCGATGATCAGCGTCTCGACATCGGTCTCCGACTCGAGAGGAGGTGGCAGATCACCGAGTGGTGGGAGTCGAGATCGATCCGGCATGATCGGTTCGCCGGATCGACGGAGATAGAAGGAGAGCTCGAACGCCGCCCGCGCGAAGTCTCGACGAGCCCCGACCTCGAACGCCTCGCGGGCGACGATCAGGCGCGCGTTATCGACGCCCTCGATCGGCGCCGTGTTGCCTTGCCGGATGGTTTGCTGGAGATCTCGATCGCGCCGACGGGCGAGCTCGAGCTGGCGCTCGCGGATCTCGAGCCGATAGCCTGCGGCAACCCAGTCCCAGTACGCGGTCGCCGCGTCGCGCTGGAGCTCGAGGATCCGCCGAGCACGTTCTGCGCGGCCGAGCGCGATGGCCTGCGTCGCTTTGCGCTCGTCAGCGCGGGCGCGATCGATCGCGCCACCCGCGAGCAGGGGCAGATCGAGCCCGGCGCGAACCTCTCCCCGATCGAAGGTCGCGCTCTTGAGATCGTAGTCGGCGAAGCCCCCACTACCCAGGCGCCAACCCGCGAAGGCGCTGAGACCTCGGAGCCGCGTTGGCTTGCGGAGCTCGGCGTCGATCACGAGGCGATCGTAGAAGCCGATGGCCCGTTCCGTGCGCACGCGGGTCCGGATGTCGAACGCCCCTCGGGCGGCGAGTCGCTCGCCCTCTGCGCGTTCGACGCCGGCGTCGGCGACGGTGACCGCCGGGTGGGATGGGAGACCGTCGAGGACGTCGTCGAGCTCGAGCGGCGCGGCGGCGGCTGGCGTCCCCCCGAGCAGGACGAGGGCGAGGATCGCCAGGCGCTTCGTCATGGTGTGCCTTTCGGCGCGTCGGTCACGGGGGGAAAGCCGTTCCACTGTCGCCACAGCTCGTAGCCGAGGCGAACCTGATCGAGCAGGACCCAACCGTTCGCGCGCACGCCCTGCCGTAGTTGCATGCTGGAGGGCCAGGGCTCGGACGGACTTGGGACCACGACGACGCGGAAGCGACCGCGCTCGTCCGCGGCGGCGTCCACGAACGCGATCGTTCCACCGAACGTGCCGACCGCGACCGAGGGCCAGCCGACGAACTGGACGGCCGGCCAGCCTTCGAACTGCAGGCGCACCTCGCGACCCGTCGTCGCGAGCGGACCGTCGCGACCGTCGAGCCACAGCTCGACCGCCCGTGCATCCGTGGTCGGGACGAGGATCGCGATCGAGTCGCCAGCGGTGACGTAGTCGCCGCCCTGCTTGACGAGCTGGCGCAGGATCGAGCCGGCACGCGGAGCGACGATCTTCATGGTCTCCTGGCGCGCCACTGCGACCTCGCGCTCCTGGACGATCGCGTCGGAGTTGGCCAGCTCGGCACGCGCCTGCTCCAGGGTCGCCCGCGCGCGTTCGAGGTCAGCGGTCATCGCAGCCTCGGTGCGCGTCTTCTCCGCGCGAAGCGACTGCACCTCGGCCTGCGCGGCGAGCAGGGTGGCGCGCGCGCGTTGGACCTCGGCGGCTCCGGTCTGAACGGCGAGCTCGGCCAGCTCGAGGCTCCGCGTCGACGTCAGCCCATCGGTAGCGAGCGCCTTGGTGCGCGTCAGCTGGAGGTCCGCAGCGTACTTCGTGGCGGACGCGGCATCGAGGGTTTGCTCCGCGGCGATCGATCGGTTGCGCGCCATGTCGATCCGGTCGCCGGCCGCGGCGATCGCTGCGATCCGAGCCGCTTCCAGGGAGAGGATCTGCTGCTCGAGGATTCTCACGGTCTGGCGCGTGGTCTCCAGTCGATCGATCGCGGCATCGCGCGCACGCGCGAGGCGAGAAGCGAGCGCGGGATCGTTGTCGGCGATCGTCGCGATCAACGTCCCGGTCTCGACGTGCTGGCCTTCCTGGACGTGCCACGACATGACGCGTCCCGCGATCGGCGCCTTGATGTCCTGCTGGCGCTCCAGGGGCGCGTAGGCGATCACGCGCCCCTGGCCTCGTAGCGATTGCTGCCACGGCGCGAAGATCAGCGCCGCGACGACGAGGAGAAAGGCGACGACGAGCAGCTTGCCGGCGGCGCGTAGCGCGCGGCTGTGCGGCAAGGGATCGGCGGCGATGTCGGGGAGCTCGTGGGAGAACAGATCGAAGCGGTCGGGCATCAGCGTGCCTCCAGTCGGCCCTCGTGGAGGGCGATCGTGCGCGTGCAACGAGCGAGGACGGCGGGGTCGTTCGAGACCACGATCGCGGTCCACGGCGCGTCGGGTCCGAGCACGCGATCGAGGAGTCGATCGCGTGCCGCATCGGCGAGTCCTAGATCGTCGAGCGCGCCGTCGATCAAGAGCATGCGAGGCCGCGCGAGCAGCGCGCGTGCGAGCACCAGCCTCCGGACCTGGGTTCGTGACAGCGGCGCGCCCGAGGGGAGCATCTCGGTGTCGAGTCCGGCGGGCAGCCGGCCGATCTCGTCGACGAGCCCCACCGCTCGAAGCACATCATCGACCTGTCGACGATCGGCACCACGGCGCACCAACCGGAGGTTCGCAAAAATCGTGCTGGAGACAAACTCGGGGTCGCGCACGAGCACGATCACCGCACGGGCCGATGCCAGGTCCGCGAGGCGAAGATCGACACCATCGATCTCCACGACGCCGGCATCGGGGACGAGTCCGACCGCGGCGACATCGAGCAGCGTGCTCTTGCCGCTCGCCCCGACGCCACCCAGCGCGATCCGCTCGCCGCGGGCCACGACGAGATCGACCCCGTGGAGGATCGGGGTAGCGTGACCGGCGGTGACGCCGCGCAGCACCAGCTCGGCAGGTTGGTCGCCCGTGATCACCTCGCCTCCCGTGCGTTCGAGCGGGATGTCGAGCAGAATCCCGAGCTTGTGCGCCGCGGCGCCGAGGTCGTAGGCGGCCTCGAGTTGCTTGTAGAGCTTGAGCATCGCGGCGCCGATCGAGGCAAACACCAGCTCGGCTGCGACCAGCTGGCCCAGCGTCAGCTGGTTCTTGATCACGAGCACACCGCCGATCCCGAGGAGGACGGTCGCACCGATCACCTTGAGCACGATGCCGCCGACCAGGTGGCGGACCAGCCTCCGGAAGTGGGAGCGCCGGGCGTCGCGGTAGCGCTGCGCCGCGACGTGAGCGCGCACGAGGGCGTCACGTCGCGGGGCGGTGGGGCGGAACGTCGCCGGGATCCGGGCGAGGTGTTCGAGCCAGTTTGCGGCCTCGTACTTCGCGCTCGACTCGCCGATCGCGGTGACGAGCGCACCACGCCCGAGCACGAACACGACGAACCCGATCAGGACCAACAAGAGGAGCGCGAATGCGAGGAGCAGCGGGTGATAGAAGGCCAGCAGCGGCAAGCCAACCGCCAGCTTGAGCAGGAGGTCGATGCCGTCGACGACGACGGACGAGATCGACTTCTGGAGCGTCGGCATCTCGAAGAAGCGATGGGACAGCTCGGGTCCGTGGACCGCGCGTAACGCGGCAGGCTCTGCGGTCAACAAGCGCTGCGAGAGGTCGACGACCCCGCGGACCAGCATCCGCTCCTGGAGCCCTTCGACGACGTAGGCCTGGAGTACGCGAGAGACACCAGAAAAGCTGAGGGCGATCGCGACCAGGACGGTCATCACCACCATCGGCTGGAGGACGGAGCCGAAGGATACGGTATTGACCAGCGCCTGGACGGCGATCGGGGTGACCAGCGAGAGCAGCCCGATCGCGATGCCGTACACCACGCACAACCAGACATCCTGGCGATCGACGCTGACCAGGGACCACGCTCGTTGCCACGGTCCGAGGATGCGCTCGCGCGAGACCGCAGCAGCGAGGGGGTAGCTGAGAAGCATGGCCCGACACGATAGGGCTGCCTCCGCGCTGTGTCGCTCCCAAAAACCCAAAGCCTCGTTTCGATCCGGTTTGCTACGAGAAAGCTGCATGACCACGCCCAGATCATCGGACAGACACCAGCGACTCCGCTGGCTATCAAGGAAGGATGAGGCTCACCCTTCGCACCCGCTATTTTGAGCTCTCCGTCGATCAACAGGAGCAGATCCGCCGCGGCGTCTACCTGGCGCTCGGGCGTGTCAGTCCATGGATTCGAGAGATCGATGTTACCATCACCGACATCAACGGCCCCAAGGACGGTCCCGCCAAGCAGTGCCGCCTGTGTCTGCGTGGTCGTTCGATCCCGGCCGTCGTCGTCGAGGAGCTTGGCGTCGAGATAGTTGCGACGATCTCGAGCGTCGCCGGGCGCGCACGGCGAGCGGTGCTGCGTAGCGTCGCGCGCCGACGCGCGACCTACCCCGTGCTCGTTTGAGCAGCAGGCCGCACGTCGACGTCACTACATGCAACGACACACGGTATATCAGCGTGATGGAATGGCTGAACTATCACCACCTCCTCTATTTCTGGACGGTGGCCCGTGAGGGGGGACTCGCACCGGCAGGCAAGGTCCTCCGGTTGTCGCAGTCGGCGATCAGCGGCCAGATCAATCGCCTCGAGGAGAGCCTCGGGCAGGCGCTGTTCGAGCGCCGCGGGCGCAAGCTCGAGATGACCGAGACTGGGCGCGTCGTCTATCGGTACGCCGAGCAGATCTTCGGCCTCGGGCGCGAGATGCAGGACGTGGTGCGCGAGCGCGTCGTGGATCGGCCGCTGCGGCTCGTGGTCGGGATCTCTGACGTGATCCCCAAGCTGCTCGTCCGGCAGTTGCTCGCACCGGCGTTCCAGCAGGAGCAACGGCTCGCGCTGGTGTGTCACGAGGAGCAGTTCGATCGCCTGCTCGGCAGCCTCGCCAACCACGTCCTCGACGTCGTGATCGCCGACGCGCCGGTCCCCCCGGACAACGGCCACAAGCTGTTCAACCACGTGCTCGGCGAGTCGACGGTCACGCTGGTTGCGCCGCAGAGCCTCGCGTCCTTGCGCAAGAACTTTCCAGCGAGTCTCAACGGGGCGCCTCTGATGCTCCCGCTCCTGGGTAGCACGCTGCGTCGTAACCTCGACGCCTGGCTCGGTCGCGAGGGCGTGATCCCGGAGATCGTCGCCGAGGCCGAGGACAGTGCCTTGCTCAAGGCCTTCGCCGCCGATGGCATGGGTGCGATGTTCGTGCCGACGGTGATCGCGAAACCGGTGGCCCATCGCTACGACCTCGTCGAGATTGCCGAGGTCGAGTCCGTCCAGGAACGATTCTGGGCGATCACGGCGGAGCGCAAGCTCGTCCACCCTGCGGTGATCGCGATCCGGAGCGTAGCGCGCGCAAAGGTGTTCGGCTGACTTCGCAAAATCTGGTGTGGTCGACCCGGCTTTATGAAATCGACAGCGGTGCCGTTGGTTGCCAACATGTCCTAGGAGGTAGCGATGTTGATCACGAAGCCGTCGGACTCCACCTCAACCGCTTCAACCAGCCGCCGATTCTGCGCACATGGCACGACCCGCGCGCTATCGGTCTTGATCGCGGTCCTCGTGGCCGGCTGTGGGCCGATGGTGCGACCGGAATCCCCGACGGTCAGCCCGCCGGACCGTTCGCAGCAAACGCGTCGGGAGCGACCGCCGGGAGGAGATCCTTCGTGGTCCTGGCATGAAGGAGTCGTCGGGTGGGAGCTCCGCCATCGGGTCGTGAGCCGGAACCCGCTTCCTGGTCCGATCTCTCCATTTGCCTCGATCGAGCCTGCTGGCGAGTCGGAGATCCGACGAGCGGTACTCCTCGAGATGTACCGGCCGCTACGGACGTGGAGCCGTCCCACCATGCACAATCGGCGAATTAGTGGGAATTAGTGGGAATTAGCGGGCGATCGCATCACGACGATCGAGTCAACAAGTAGCAGACGCCGCCGAAGCACGTCATCGCGCGCTTGCCGGTGACCCAGATCGTCAGTAGAGGCGCGGTCGTCCGGCCCTGACAGACGAGCCGGTACTCGATCGGGTCGACGGCGATGCCGAACTGCTTCAACCGCGCACGTCCATCGGGCGTGACGTCGACATCGGCGGTGACCTCGACGAGCGAGGCTCGGCTGCGCTCGCGCTTCGCCTCTGCACACCTGCCGTGCCACGGCGTGGTGTAGCCCGAAGCGGTGATCGCGAGCTCGCGACCGTGCGCGGCGATCGCGTCCTGCTCTGACATCGTCGTCTTGGTCCCGAGCTCGTGGCTCGCAACCTTCCACGTGTACGTCAAGTCCTCGACCGGCATCGGCTCTGCTACGGGCGCGGGCGAACCGCACCCGACGAGCACGAGCCACTCAAAGCGACGGGTCAACACCACGAAGCGGCAATGACACCACGAACCGCGCACCGCCGGTGGGTGGACGTTCGTTCGCGATCCGGAGCTCGCCGCCGTGCTCGATCGCGAGCTTGCGCGCGATCGCGAGGCCGAGCCCGGTGCCGGTAGATTTGGTGGTCACGTACGGCTCGAAGATCTTCTCGTGCTTCGATTTCTCGACGCCCTTGCCATGATCGTCGACGGTGATCGAGACGGTTTCAGCATTGGCGCTCCAGCTGATCAGCACGTCGCCCGCGGTGCCAGCTTCCTGCCCGGCGTGGATGCCGTTCTCGACGAGGTTCGCGAGCACGCGTTTGAGCAGCAGCTTGTCGGCGCGCACCGTGACCGGCTCCTTCGGCGGGGACAGCGACAGCCGCGCGGCCATCGTCGGATCGAGCTTGAGATCCTCGATCAGATCCGCGAGTGCGAGCGGTGCGGCCTCGACCTTGGGCAGTGCGCCGAGCGTGCGGAACGTATCAACGAGCCGGCGCAGCGCGGCGATCTCCTCCTCGACGATCTCGCCGGTCAGCGCGAGCTGCTTCTCGAACCGCTTGTCGTCGCCCTTGTACGACGCGACGCACTGTTGCACCGCGAGCTGGATCGGCGTCAGCGGGTTCTTGATCTCGTGCGCGAGCTTGCGCGCGACGTCCTGCCAGACGCCCATCCGCTGGAGGTACTCGACCTGGAGGCGCGTCGCATCGAGGTCGTCGAGCATGGTGTCGAACGCGGTCCCGAGCTCGGCCATCTCGTCGCGACCGCGCAGCTCGACGCGCGCCTCGTGATGACCTTCGGAGACCCGACGCGCGGTCTTGACCAGCGATTCGATCCGGTTGGTGACGCGCGTCGAGTACCACAGGCCGATCGCGAGCGCGGCGAGCGTGAAGAACGCCATCAGCACCAAGAACGCCTGGGTGTACGCGCCTGGTAGATCGGACTCGTTGATCGACATGATCATCTTCGTCGAATCGATCGCGCGCTTGATCTGCTCGAGGTCATCGTTGACCGTCGCCGAGACCTGGAACGTCAGGCGCAGCGCAGCCCCGCTCTCGCCGAACGGTTCGTCGACGACCTTCGAGCGCCACTGCGGCCCCGACAGCGGTCGCGTCGCCTCGGTGAACAGGCTGCCGTCCGCGCGCAGGATCACGAGCCCGACCAGACCGCTCTGCTGCGGCTCGTCGAGCACACGGCGGAGCTCGCTCGAGACGTCGAGCTGGAACGCGTCGGCCACGGCGGCACCCGCGCTGGTCGGCTCGAGCACGACGACGTCGGGGCGGTGGGCGAGCCGAACGCCGACTTCGGAGTGCAGCCGCTTCGTCGTGTCGATCCACTGGTGATATGTGCGCATCGATTTCTCGAGCACGCTGATGCGCGACATCTGCGCCTCGACCGACGCGAGGTTGGTCGCGACCTTGCCGATGTCGCCGATGAAGTACGCGGCGACGCCGAGCGGGATCGTGACGATCACGATGACCAGCACGAGGAAGCGCGCGCGAAGAGAGAACCGGAACTTCATGGCTTGGGCCGGAAGAAGGGTTGCGACTGGATCCGCAGCACGCGATCCGCCTCGGGAATCTTGGGGTTGACGAACACTGACACGAACGAGCCGAAGAACGCACCACCGCGGTCGAGCCCGCCGGTGCCCTGCGACAGCCAGCGGTTGACCTCGGCGAGTGTCTCCTTCGAGACCGGGTTGAGCTCGATCTGCATCGCACACAGAAAGATCTGATCGAACGGCAACGACGACAGCCGCGCGACCGTCAGGTCCTCGACCGCGGTCAGCCGCTTGAGCGCGTCGGCCTTGCGCTTCTCCTTGAGCTTCTTGCCGTCGATGTTGAGATAGAAGATCTCGTCCCACGGCTCGTACGAGACCTGGCGCTGGAACAGGAAGAAGGCGACCGGTTGGCTCGCGCCCTGGGGATAGATCCAGATCCGGATGATCACCGTCGATGCCGGACCGTCGTCGAGCGCGTCGTATGCCGCGTTGTCGAACAGCTTGGTCAGCGGTGCGCCCGAGACCGTGAGCACGTCACCGCGCTCGACGAACCGCAGCTTCTGCAGATCCGGCTTGTCGTCGTCCGCGCGCGCGGGGGTGACCAGCGCGAGCAGCAGCAGCGTGATGACCAGCGCTCGGTTCACCGCACGCGCCCCATCGCGTTCGCGATCGTCAGCTCGAAGATGCCGATGTCGGTATCGAGTCGGATGCCGGCATCGACGTAGACGTCGATCGGCAGCGCGTCGTAAAGCGCGCGATCGCGGCTCTTCAGATCGGTGGTCTCCGCGAGGCCCCACAGGCCGACGCCGAAGAACAGATCGCTACCGTACACGCGCTTCCTGCCGGTGCCGCGCCACAGCGTGATCGCGTACTCGAGCGTGACGTTGCCACCGAGGTCGCCGTACGACGGCTTGTCTCCGCGGGTCTGCAGGATCGCGAGCGGCGCCGCAGCCGACAGCACGAGGCCGAGCGCGCGGGGCGTCAGCATTCGATTGACGTCGGCGATGTGGATGCGATCGAAGCGCGGCGCGTTGCCGATCACGACGCCGCCGGCGATCTTGAGCCCGATCGCGTGCTTCTCGTTGTGGCGCGGCCAGAACTTCTCGAACCGACCGAACACCGAGCCGAACTGGTAGTCCGAGAACGGCGCGCCGATCTCCGCACCGATCGCGACGTGCGAGCCCGCGTGCGAGAGGATCGGATCGGGACGCGTGTCGCGGTCGTAGACGAGGTTGAGCGACGTCACCGTGCTGGTTCGCGGCTCGAGGTGCAGATCGATGCCGACCACGCGCCCGTCGTCGAGCGTCTGCGTCGGTGCTCGCGGGAGCTCCGCGCTGATCACCTCGTAGCGCACGCCGCCGGAGATGCGCGTCAGGCCGGTGACGTCGTAGTTGAGGCCACCACGCCAGCCGAATCGGCGATACGGAAACGCGGCCAGCTCCGAGAGCTGGGGATCACCGCTCGAGCCGGTCGTCCGGTACGCCTCCGCGCCGTGGACCAGCGTCAGCGACGAGGCCGCGCCGAAGCGCGAGCCGCGGATCGACGGCACGGCGAACCGCAGCTCGCCTGCCCACTGCGGACGCCCGCCAGTGACGTCGCCAGCGCTCGAGT
>Ga0105049_10001496_pt1 | contig 27646 bp, 21 predicted proteins | sample MAT06_FD_78087 | JGI IMG/M metagenome (GOLD analysis project Ga0105049, IMG submission 78087) | Freshwater microbial communities from Lake Fryxell liftoff mats and glacier meltwater in Antarctica - MAT-06 | ecosystem: Environmental > Aquatic > Freshwater > Ice > Liftoff microbial mat | place... | reverse complement strand
GATTTATGAAGCAAACTCCTTGCCCAATAAACACCTAAACCTCCCTCAAGACCACAAGTTGAAGCAATTGCTTCAAGTCCTAGCTTTTGTGGGTTGGTAAATATAGGGTAATTGCCAGATTGTAGAGAAGTCATATTTTTTTCAAGAAACTGCGCTCTAGGTTTTGTACCATAATTCTATTAACAAATATATATACTGTAAGGATCTTTCAAAGTCAATGAATGCTGCATGGGGGCAAGGAATTATTTTGCCAAATAAATCTATAAATCTAAACCTAGGAATAATCAGTCAAAACTGTATTCAATTATTGTTTTTGAAATCTTTTGTTGAATTATTTTTTATCAATGCACTTCAACTAAAATGGTTCAAATCATTGCATAGAAACTATTTCGCAATGAAAGCTCAATGCCATACAATCCTTGTTTTTGATTATGGCGCTAACCCAATGAAATCCTGACGATACTTGAAATAACTATAAAGCCTATACAGAGTAGCAATAGCCAAAATCGAATATCTGATAAATAGTTCGTTTTAGATTCTTGTGATTTCATGGTTTGTAAGTTGGAGTTATCAACCATAAGGACAAAACTGTGCCATCCTGCTTTATTGACAACACAAAGCGTGACATGAAAATCAACCATCAAAAAGTAAATTATTCTAATATCTTCAGGATATCCCGAACTATTTGAGGACCCTGATAAATGAAGCCTGTGTATATTTGAATAATATCAGCTCCGGCATCAATTCGGTCTTTTGCATCCTGCGCATTCAAGATTCCACCTACTCCTACTATGCTCAATTGTCCTTTGGTCAGGGCATGAATTTTATTGGTGAGATCATTGGACTTTTGTCTTAAAGGTGCACCTGAGAGACCGCCAGCACCTATTTGCGCTAATTTCATAGAACTTATTGACAAATTTTGTCGGTCAATAGTTGTGTTGTTTGCAATGATGCCATCCAAGGACACGGCTTGAATGATTTCAAGTATGTCATCCAATTGACCTTCCGTTACATCTGGTGCTATTTTTAACAGAAGAGGTTTTGGGGTACTCAATTTTTGGTTGAGATTTTGAAGCTGTGACAATAACCGCGTCAGTGGTTCTCTTTCTTGTAGCTCACGCAACCCCGGTGTGTTGGGTGAACTGACATTGACTACAAAATAATCAACACTATCGGCGAGCATTTTGAATGAATAGCAATAGTCATCTACTGCATTTTCATTAGGGGTGTCTTTGTTTTTGCCTATGTTGCCACCAATGATTACGTTATCTGGTTTTTTTTCAAGTTGCTTACACAAGGCATGAACACCCGAATTGTTGAATCCCATCCTGTTGATTAAGGCTTGATCCTCTACCAATCGGAACAATCGAGGCTTGGGGTTGCCTGGCTGCGGCTTTGGAGTTACGGTGCCAAGTTCCAATGAACCAAAGCCCAGTGCTGCCATTTCATGCATATACAAACCGTCTTTGTCAAAGCCTGCCGCAAGTCCCAATCTATTTTTGAATTTTAGTCCCCACAATTCAAAAGGGGTTGATGAAGGGATGTCTCCAAGTACCAGATTGATCAAAGATTTGCCTCCAGGCAATGAGAGTAAGACTCTTAAATTTGCAATTGCTAAATGGTGCGCCTTTTCAGGTTCAAATTGAAAGAATAAAGGCTTAACTAAGTTCGAATACCAATTCATAATTCACTTTATTCCTCAATTCTTAAATGGAAACGTTTCCTCAATTCATCTACTTGTGGATTAACTTCAACCAACTTATCGTATTTTTCTTTGCCACTCAGCGGTTTAGCTTTTTGTACGATAACCGGTGCCAGAGAGGTGTCAATCTCAATTTCTAAGTTCAGATCACTTCTTGAAAAATGCGTACGGATGGCTGGCATCAGATCTTTTTCTTGTAAGAGTATCTCCTTTCCGAATGTCGTGCCTACAGTGGCTACGATCAATTGATTTTCAAGCCTTACTTTGATCCCGCTTAGTGCTGCTTTGACAGAAGGGCTGGTTATTTTTAGGATCTGCCCTTCCCAAATGGATATCAATTCATCCTCTGTAACTTCCTTTGCTGGACTGTCTGATTTGATTTTGGCAATTGCCTGAGCCTCAAGATCGGCTAAAGAAAGGATGGTGGCAACACTTGAATTGGGTACAGTTCGTATGTAATCTGAATCTGTTTTAGGTGTTGGTTGTCTTAAAATTGATTCTTCGGCTGGAGTCTGAATTATTGGTTCATTGACCGAAAGCTCATTTTTGTTTAGGTCAGGAGTTTTTTTTTCCAGCGATTCAGTGGAACTTGGTGCCAGTCCAAACTTTAATTGATTCAAATAAACCAATTTCAACAAACTCATCTCGGAATGCAAGCGTTTATTTCTGACAGTTCTGCTATTGATATCGAAATGGTTGATTATAGCCAAACCATTCATCAAATAATTGCTATCAAATAAGCTTGCAGTATCCTTGTACCTCAATTTGATGTCATCAGTTAACTCAAGCAAAGCGACTGTTGCAGGGTCTTTGCAAAGTAAAAGTGACCTGATGTGGTCTCCCAGACCGTTCAAATAAGTCTCTGGCTCAAAACCCTTGTTCATTATTTCATCCAATAGCAGAAAAACAGCTGAGGCATCTTGTGACAACATGGCGTCACTTGTCTTGAAATAATAATCATAATCCAGGACGTTTAAGTTCCCTATGACGTCTTGGTATTTCAATTCTTTGCCGCTAAAACTAACAATCCTGTCAAATATGGACAAAGCATCGCGCATGGCGCCATCTGCTTTTTGGGCAATAACATGTAGGGCTTCCTCTTCAGCTGTAATACCCTCAGTGGCACAAATTATTTGGAGTTGCTTAACAATATCTTTTATTTGTATCCGCTTGAAGTCAAAGAGCTGGCAACGGGATAAAATAGTAGGTAATATTTTGTGTTTTTCAGTGGTGGCAAGGATGAAAATTGCATGCTTAGGTGGCTCTTCCAAGGTCTTCAAAAAAGCGTTGAAGGCTTGCTGAGACAACATGTGTACCTCATCTATTATAAATACCTTATACAAACCTTGCTGAGGCGCAAAACGCACCTGTTCAATCAAAGCTCTGATATGGTCAACACCATTATTGCTTGCAGCATCCAGCTCAATAATATTAAATGAGGCATTATCGTTAAAGGAATTGCAAGAGCTGCATTTATTACATGGATTGTATTGATCATCCAGATCAGTGCAATTGATGGTTTTGGCAAGAATTCTGGCACAGGTTGTCTTACCAACACCTCTGGGGCCACAGAACAAAAAAGCATGAGCAAGATGGTCAGTCTGTAAAGCATTTTTCAATGTTTGACTGATATGTTCTTGTCCCAAAACGTCATCAAAACGATTTGGGCGATACTTTCTTGCCGATACTACGAATGAACTCATGTGGAGGCAAATGTAAGGCTTTTCTCAGCAAAGAGGATATAGATTTTGGTCCGTATTTTTGCTTTCATTATTTTTCTGTTAGCACAAGTTCTATATCTGCCAAATTCATTGAGTTTGTAGAAATTCAATTTTATCAGGTCCATACCCGAATTAATTATTTAAAAAATATGTAGCTTTATGGTTCTTATTATATTTTGGTTAAACTTATAAAGATAAATTAATTATGAATGAAATTGACAACGGAATCGTAAAAATAGGAGTATTCTATGACGGCAATTATTTCTTAAACGTAAGCAATTATTATTACTATTCTCACCAACGCAGACAGCGAATCAGCATTTGGGGTTTACATGAATTCATCAAGAATAGAGTGGCAATGGAGGAGGGTGTCCGATCCAGATATTGCCAAATCATTGATGCTCATTACTTTAAGGGCAGGTTGAGAGCAAAGGATTTGAGTCAGAAAGAGAACAGGCTTTATTTTGAGCGGGTATTTGATGACATATTAATGTACGAAGGGGTAACAACACACTATCTTCCAATAAAGTATGTAGCGGATAAGAAATTTGAAAAAGGGATTGATGTTTGGTTGGCGCTTGAAGCCTACGAGCTTTCAATTTACCGTAAATTCGACGTTGTTGCCTTAGTAGCTTGTGATGGTGATTATGTTCCTTTGATTCGAAAATTGAATTCCCTCGGAGTTAAAGTCGTGCTTATTTCATGGGAATATGAATTTATAACAGAAATGGGTGATACCATCAAACAGAAGACTTCCAATGATTTATTAAATCTCGCTACATATCCATTCCTGATGAATGAGGTTATCGAAAAGGAAAAGAACGAAATGGTTGATAACTTATTTGTGGAATCATTTGCCTTCAACCCTGAGGAAGAAAGTATAAATGAAGAAGAATACATCACAGCAGATGGCACAACACGACTCAGCAACATCTTTAGTTTGAAAGCAGGATACGGATTCATAAAATATCCCAACAACAACTTGTTTTTCCATTTTTCGAGCATTACCAATGGAGACTTCAACGATATTCAGGTGGGAGATGAAGTTGAGTTTGAATTGGGCAAGAATGACAAAGGGGACGATGTGGCCACCAATGTAAAATTGACTGGAAATTAATCTACTATAAAAAGTTCAGAAGCAATGCGATCCGCAATTAGTTTTCCTTTTCTGGTTAATGTTATGACACCAGATTTATTCATGGCGTATTCTTGATCAATCCAGTGTGTAATTTCAGAATTGAAATATTCGAATTGATCGGGGAATTGATTTTGTAATGCTGATAGTGGAACTCCCCAAATGGTACGCAGTCGGGTCATCAAGAACTCGTTGTATTTTTCTTGTGCGCTCAGAGTTTCAAGCGTTTCAGGAACAATACCTGCCTCAATTTGAGCAATATATTGGTTGTTATTTGAGATGTTCCAAGATCTGTTTCCGTTGATAAAACTATGTGCTGATGGGCCGATACCAATGTAGGGATTGCCAAGCCAATAGCTGCTGTTGTGTTGTGCATACATTCCATTTTTACAACTGTTGCTGATTTCATATTGTTCCCATCCTTTTGAATCCAAATGATCCATCAACATTTCAAATTGCTGTGCCATCATTCCGTCTTCTGGCGATGCGGAACCATTACTTATCATTTTAGCCAACGGTGTTTTGGCTTCGACAGTCAGAGCATAGGTAGATAGATGCTGAATGGGCAAGCTTTCAAGAATATTTAGATTTTCAGCCCACATTTTATGAGTAGTAGTAGGTGAACCAAAGATTAAGTCGATGGATAAGTTATTAAAACCAAGCTTGGCGGCTTCATGTATCGCTTTGTGAGCCTCTTTTGCATTATGGGCCCTATTCATCCATTGTAAGTCTGAGTCATGAAATGATTGAATTCCAATACTCAGGCGCGTCACACCTGCCTCCTTGAGTGACTTCAAATAACTGATATTCAAATCATCGGGGTTTGCCTCAAGGGTACATTCTTCAAGCGCACTCAAATTTGTATATTTGGCAATGCTGTCGATGATTCTTTTTATTTCTGGTCCACTCAACAAAGAAGGAGTTCCTCCCCCAAAGTAAATGGTATGTATAGTTTGGGAGGCAAGTATTTCATGCTTTAAAGCTATCTCATCAATCAAGGCATTGATCAACTGATCTTTATATCGAAGACTCGTAGAAAAATGAAAATCGCAATAGTGACAAGCCTGCTTGCAAAAAGGTATATGTATATAAATTCCAGCCATATTGGGTATCAAGCAGTAAAAGTATTCAAAGCAATTCATTATCTTAAATATTTATTGCCACGCTTTAAACTATATAACTACTTTGTGTCGTTTTTTTGTCCAATGCGTTACAGGTTCATTTTTATTCTTGCTCTTTCTGCTACTGTACTTTCAGGGCAGAAAAAACAATGTCTTATCCTTAATACAGATGGCATAAAATCTGAGCAGAAGTGTTTTATGGACAGTATTGATGCAAATAGGTTTCTGCGATCGAAGATTGAAAGCAATGCGACCAATGGATTTCTTGAAATTTCTGTCGATAGCGTTACAATATTAACGGACACATCCCGATTAATCTTTATCCACCAAGGCCCAAAATATAGGATTGCACAAATGTCGTGGAAGTTGACAGATTCCCAAAAAAAGCAATTGCACTTAAAAGAAAAAGAGGTTTTAATCAAAAAAGTAAATATTCAAAAGCAAAGGCCAAAATTTAGGAAAAAGCTTAAAAATTTCTGGGAAAATGGTTATCCATTTGCAAGGATTTGGTTCGAAAACATCGATTTGAACACTGATTCGGTCACTTTGGATATCAAAATGGATTTGGGCCCAAGAATTTTAATGTCTGATATTACCATAGAGAACCCCAACTTAAAACTTCCTGATAAATTTTGGTACGGTATATTGAATTTTCAAAAGGGAAGACCTTGCGACTTGGCTTTGTTGAACCGAACAGATAACAGAGTAAGAGAAATACCATTTCTCGATATCGGCCAACCAAGCGAATTGGTTTTTAAGAACAACGAAGTCTCGGTTCGAATCTGGCCAATCTCCAAAAAAGCGAATCGGTTCGATGTCATATTGGGATTGCAGCCTTCCAACACAATTGGCAACACCAGCAGAAGATTGGTTTTGACGGGACAATTAACAGCTGATGTCTACAATACCTTAAATTACGGTGAACGCCTGTTTTTAGATTTCAAGAGTTTTCAGAATGGAGACCAAAATCTTAATTTAGGCATTCAATGGCCCTTCCTTTTGGCCAGCAACATTGGCATGGATGGGCAATTTAGCATCTTAAAAAGAGACACCAGTAGCGTTGACATTCAATCCGGTCTGTCAGCCAATTTTCCAATCAAGGAGGGTTTAGGTGTGCGTTTGAATTATTTGAATAGCATATCGAATATTTTGTCAGTTCCAGTCAATTCAATCCTTCAAACTGGAAATTTGCCTGGTTTGTTAGATTTTCGAAGGAACTCACTGGGAATTGAAGTATACAGGAACACATTGAATTTCATTGTAAATCCTAGATCAGGCTTGGATGCAAAAATTTCATTCCAAGCAGGAATCAGAAACTTAAAAAGGAATCCCAAAATTATTTCATTATCCAATGACAACAACCGTTTGGCGGCTCAATATGATAGCTTGTCAAGCAGCAAAAATCAATACCGTCTTGAGTTTCAAGCAGACTATTATTGGAATTTTTCGGGCAACTTGGTTCTTAAGACCGGCTTGCGGGGAGCTGGTATTTTTGGCAACACGGTCCCACTTCGCAACGAACTTTACCGAATTGGTGGCTACAAATTGCTGCGAGGTTTTGATGAACAATCTATAGAAGTTAACCAATATGGTATGCTTACTTCGGAACTCAGATTGTTGGTCAGTCCATATTCCTATATTGGCTTTTTTGTAGATTGGGCCACATACGTTTCCAAATATGGACTTCAGGATATTCAAGAGCAAGCTTTAGGTTTTGGTGTAAATGCTTCATTGGAAACCAAGTCAGGTGTTATTTCTGTGGCGGCGGGAGTTGGTCGAAAGTCCAATCAGGCTTTTGACTTCAGATCACCAAGAATCCATTTTGGATATCTCAGTGTTTTTTGATCCATTTCATGATCTTTACCATCCAGATCGGTAAATTATCCCTGATGATTCTGTAATAAGGAACCGAAACCGTTCCAAATCCTGCGTTGAATTTAGCTACACCTGGAATACTTGATCCTTCAAAATCGAGCAGAAGATTTTTTTCGGCATTTTCCCAAATCACACTGTCCAGAATTTTATATCCGGCTTCATTATTTCTTCCTTCTTCCGTTGAAAAGGAAAGCAACTTGTAAATTCTGTTTTGGTCTTTACCATAAAAATCAGCGGCTAATAATTTGCCCCATTGATTGTACACGCCTCTTATAAATCCATTTTTGTGGCTCAAACAAGCGTCGATTAATTGTCCAATCAGATTCAGGTCTATCGATTTGAGGAGTTTTTTCTTTGCATAAACCGCTTTTAGTCCTTCTAAAAAATCAAGCTTTGTAACGTACTCGATTTTAAGAGCAGTTGCCTTTGCTTTTTTAATATTATTGGCAGTTGACTTGCTGAACTTTTGATGTAAAACTTCATATTTGGGTGATAAATCCAGCAACATATTTGGTCGTTCATAAAAGTTCCAGTTCCCTAATTGCTCCAATTCAATATTCCCTTCATTCAGCTGTAAATCAACAAAACTGTACTCATCTGGTATTTTGGATAAAAAACTGGATAGTATTTCTTGAGTGATTTCTGTATTAGAAGTGAATAAACCAAGTTGTTGACAAAGCATTGGTTGTAATATCCTTTTGTGTGTCAAAATATTTTTTCCGATTGGCAATGGAAAAATATATTCGTAATCCTCTGAAACGATTGCCGACCAATTTGGGCTTACGATATCCAGATACCAACTGTAGGCATAAATACGCCCATTCTTGCTTGATTTTATGGTATTATCCCATCTTTCGGCAGCAATATCTGGTCTTTTTAGGATAATTAATTTCATCAGTTTTTGGCTTGTGCCTTGTAGTAATTAGATGGTAAAAATAATTGAATACATTGAATATACTTATTGTTATTGTTGGGCATAAAATTTTAACTTCATTAGTATTTTTTTAGACGTAAAAAATAGTAATAAGGAACTAAGTTGAAATACCGATAATTAGCAATAAAAAAAAGCTTGTACAAACTGAATTGTACAAGCTTTTTTTTGGAATTTTGATTTACTAATTAAAGAAATCGTATCTGTTGTCTTTTATTTTAACTTCTTTCTTCAAAGAATCCATAATCTTAGGAGCTATTTGAGCTTTCATTTGATCGCGAATACCATTCTTAACGGTAAGGATATCAGCGCTTGTTCCAGCGCTTGATTTTCCAATAGGAGAAATGATAAAAGCAGCTGAGCTACCACCAATTGGTGCGGAAATTGCGTTGGTTTGTAGTTTAAACGCCGCAGCCAATACTTTTGGTTCGTTTCCAACTCCAGCTATAAAATTGCTTGCAAAATTTATAGCTTTTGCCGTATCGATTTTTCCGTTAATAGCTGTAGCAACTGAGTTCAAATCTTTACCACCAAACCTGCTTTTGATTACTTCAGCTTTCTTAGCGAATATTACTTGAGGCTTAATGTCTTCTTTGATGTATTCTAGTTTAGGCATTCCGGCAGGAATTATACCACTCAAACCAGCAATTATTAATTTATCAGTAAAGAAATCCTGTTTGTTTTTGGTTTGATACAGTACCGGTGATACTTCGCCTAGTTTGGCATCTGAAGTGAATGCCCATTTGATTATAGAGTATGATGCGGATTCAGCACCCAATACACCCAAATTGTATTCGTTGGCTTTAAGAGGAACTGAACGCAACACTTCAATGTCTTTGGAACCTTTAGTGGCAGCAATCATTTGTTCTACGCTACGATTTGTAGTAAGGAAATTATTTGCTTTGTCTTCAGCTGCATTGTTTGTCTCTTCACTAGGAATAATAGCCTCACGGAAGATGGAAAACTTGATGTATGGTTCGTTCTTTACAAATTTCTTTCCAGTTACTTCTACCAAGTGCACACCAAATTGAGTGGTCACTTTATAAATTTTACCTTGATCAGCTTTTTCAAAAATCAAATCGTTAAATTCTTTTACCATTGCGTTTGGTGCTACATAACCCAAGTCACCACCTTTTTCTTTGGTTGCATCCTGGCCAAATTTAGTTGCCAACGTGTCAAATCTAGCTCTGCCAGTTTCAACAAGTATTTTTAACGAATCAATAGTTTTATTCGCTTGTGCCAGATCACTAGCTGATTTTCCTTGGATAAGGATGTGTCTTGAGCGCACTGAGTCAGCAAGTATTTTTCTGTCTAATATTTTGAACGCCATGAAAGCACCTTGCTCAATGTATGGACCGAATATGCCACCTTTAGCTAAATCAAATGCTGTATCCTTAAGCACGCCTTCTAATTTATCTTTGCTCACAAACTGGCCAACCATCTGACCGTTGTTTGCGTTGACAAAAAGTGAATCATTGTTGACTTTGTTGTATTTTTCAATGATGCCGGATATTTTTTGTTTTGCCTCTGCACTGTCTTTAGCTGAAGGAACTACATCAAAAATCACGTATGAAATACGACGAGTCTCCTCATTTTGAAAGTAGTTTCCTTTGTTTTCTTTTAAATACTTTTCGTAATCTGCGTCAGTAAGTTTCACTTCAGAATCTGGCACAGTTTCGTAAGGTACTTTAACAAATGTAATATCAACGGTTTCGTTTCTCTCTTTATTAGTAACTTCTGCCAACCAATTAGGAGTATAAATTGATTTGGTGATCAAATTATTGAACTTCTCTTGAAGGCGTTCCTTGTATATTTCCTTTTCAACTTGAGCCCAGTTTCTACGGCCTTCATCAGGTAAGCTATTTCCTTCGATGGCCTTTTTGATTTCACCCAATTGATTCCTGTCAATTCGGCGGGTATTTGGATCCATGAATTTTTGTTGGATGATAGGACTTAGATTTTCACCAAAGGCAAGATCTTTCATCTCTTCTCTGGAAACACCCAAGCCTATTTTTTCTGCTAATTGGCCAATTATGATCTTTTCAACGAAGTAATCCCATACATAGCCATTTCTGCTAAAATCTTCACCACCACTATTTCCGTAGAGTGATTCTTTGACCGATTGAAATTCATTGATCGAAATTTTATTTCCGTCAATTGATCCCACATGGCCACCTGCACCACCAGCAATGCTTTGGTTTCCTTGAATATCCATTAAAATGAAGCCCAAAACGCCAAGAGCAATTAAGGAGATGATTAAACCTGTACGTTTACGAATTTGTGTAATTAATGCCATTATAAAATGTTTTTCATCTACGCTACTGATTAACAACAATCAACGTAAAATTATTTATTATATTTGTTTTAATATTTATGTGTGCTTCAAAAGCAGATGCAAAAGTAAGTACTTTACACCTTAAATTCAAGCAGTTCAGCTATGTACGCAGCATTTAGCGCTTGGTTGCGATATACCGCAGGAATAAATCAAGATTTAACAGCATCAGTTTTTATTCAAAGTCGATGCAAAATTGAGTTATTTTCAATTTTTAAGTCCCAACAAACGCTGCCAAAGATCACCAAAGGCGGTTTTAATATCCTCAAGGTTTTCTGGCTGAATTACTGAGACTACTGATTTACCTTGTTCTTGGGTTATTTTATAATAAAATGGAAAGCTACTTTGGTTCGGTCTGTTTAATAAATTTGCCCTTCCGAACTTTGCATTATAAAATTCTAAAGTGTCTGCGGTTTGATTGGCAAAATAGTAATCTGTTCCAAACCATTTCAAAACTTCTATTTCATATTTTGCCGGATGCTTATTTATTTGATCTAAATTTCGCTGAATTTTAACGAAATCAATATCCTTGGTCTGATCCAATAAGGAATATTCACCAACATAGATTTTGGACTCATTTGAAGCAACATGGTACCACAACACGGAATTAAAAAATGTTGGTGATGTGATAAGATGGTCAATTACCATTCCTTGCTTTTCATAATTACTTTTAAATATAGATTCGACGTAACATTTCACACCAAAGGTAAAAAGCAGATAGCCCGTGCTAATAATCAATCCGATATTGTTGAATCGTGAAAAATTGGGGTTTTCTTTTTTAAAGAAAAGTGAAATAACCAAAAACAACAAGAAAGGCATTGTGTAAAGGGGATCAATGATCGACACGTTGTTAAAGCTGACAAGATAATTGGTAAAAGGCTGAAACAATTGAGTTCCATAGGCTGTACAGCAATCCAATAAGGCGTGGGTGAACATACCCCAAAACCATAGATGCCACCATAATTTGAAAGAATAGTTGGACTTCTTAGATAGTTTTACAGATATCCAAGCCAATAGGAATGCCATCAGAAAATGAAAAAAGACTGCATGGCTATAACTTCTGTGGACAATAATTTTTTGGATTACGTCCAACCAAGGAGAGAGTACTACATCCATGTCTGGCAAAGTTCCAGCAATAGCGCCCCACAAAGCAGCTTTGTTGCCCATCTTTTTGCCGGCAATAAATTTGCCAACAGCTGCACCAAGTACTAATTGTGATAATGAATCCATTTTGATTGATTAAGCTATTGCATTTTTCTTCAATTGATATCTTTGTATTGTATGGCAAGTGCTTCAAGTTCGTGATAGAATTCGTTCCCATACTTTCGAACCAAAGCATCTTTTACAAATTCATAAAGTTTGGTTTTGCTTTTTTTTCCTTTTTGGCAAGCTGCACTACAGATAGACCATTTGTGGTAACTCAGCAATTCAAAACCAGTAATGGCGTCCCTGTCTATTCTCAGCGGGTACAAATGGCAACTTATTGGTTTGTTGTAGTTTATTTTACCCTCATTGTAGGCAATTTCGATACTACACCTCATGCTACCATCGGGCCATGATCTGAGGTAAACGCAAGCACCATTTTTTCGCAGAGGTGTTCCCTCAAATTTTGGTTCACTGAAATAATGAGAAGTGCCATGATTTTTTAAAATGTCTTGGCTTTCTTCGGATAGTTCAGGAAGTAAAACTTCTAGAATTTCTTGATAATTTTCAGCTTCTTGCTTGGTCATTGGTCCTCCATAGTCACCTTCCCAGCAGCAAGCGCCTTTACAAGCCGAAAGTTCGCAGGCAAAATATGCCTTGATTACGGACTCTTCTATTAGTTTTTCTTGTATTATGAACAAAATATGAGTGATTTGTGAAAACAAATGTCAATACATTTTTTGAAACGGCGGCAAGTTGTTTACTTTGTCTTCTAATTCAAAGCTAAGTTTTCATGAAATACTTAATAATTGCGGTTTGTTTGTTGTTCGCCAATTTGATAATTGGCCAATCAGATTCCAGAGCACAGGCAGCAAGCATCACCGAAAAAATGGTGGGCCAGTATAGTCTGACAATTGAACAAGCAGCTGAAATGCAAAAAATTCAAGAAAGAAAGCTCAACAACGAAATAAAAATTTCAAAGTATAAAACTACTGATACTGAGAAGTATTACAAAAAACGCAAATCCAACATGGATGGTACCAGTTTCAGTATCAACAAAATACTGGACAATGAGCAACGTCAGAAGTACCGTCAAGGACAATCAGTTATCAGAAAGCAACTTGCAGATATTACCACAGCCAAGGTTAAACAGGGTATGCAGCACAGTCAAGCTTACAATTCTGCGCTGGACGAAATAGGCTATTGATTCTTTTATTTTCTTGGAATTTAGGATAGATATTCAAAAGATATCTGGCCTTTGCAGCCATATTTCATCATTCATATCCTTAATGGGATGATGTTGTTATTATTGTTCCAAGATTTATTTGGTGAATTTTATCATAAAATGAGGATTTATTCTCAATTTTGCGCCGTCAAAAGCAACAAACCGTAAAAGTTTGGGTTTATTGAGTGCAAGCATTTTATAATCTTTTATTTAAATAGCAAATGAATCAGGATTCAGTTCAGCAAGATCCACTTAAGAGTAAATTTTTTGAGAAGGCAAGATTGGTCTCTCAAAAGTTAAGCGATCTTAACAAGCAACACGGTGGTCTAAAGATAGATGAGGTTAGTTTAGCTCAGTTGGTTGGTGGCATGCGCGATGTACAATGTATGTTATGGGAAACATCTGAGCTAGATGCCAATGAAGGTATTAGAATCAGAGGATATAGCATCACTGAGTTAAGAGAAAAACTACCTAAGATACCAAATGGCACTGAGCCACTTCCAGAAGCACTTTTCTGGCTGATGCTGGTTGATGAAATTCCAACAGCAGAAGAGGCAAGATTCGTTACCGATCAATGGATCCGAAGAAGTCAGATTCCTGAGCATGTGTACAAGGTGATTGATTCACTTCCTATAGAAACGCACCCAATGACGCAATTCAGTATTGGCATTACTTCTATGCAGACTCAAAGTATCTTTACAAGAAGGCACCAAGAAGGCATGAATAAGAATGAATATTGGAACGCAACCTATGAGGATACAATGAACCTTTTGGCCAAAATACCAAGAGTGGCAGCATATATCTACCGTCGTACTTACCACGATGGTGATCATATCAAACCAGATCTTACCTTAGATTGGGCAGGTAATTTTGCCCATATGCTTGGTATTAAGGATCCAGATTTCAAACGTTTGATGCGTTTATACCTTACTATTCATGCTGACCATGAAGGTGGAAATGCTTCAGCACACACCTGTCACTTGGTTGGTTCAACTTTGGCAGATTCATATTTATCCTTGTCGGCAAGTATGAATGCATTGGCAGGACCCTTGCACGGTTTAGCTAATCAGGAAGTGGTATCTTGGATCTACAAGATGATTGAAATATTAGGCACTGACACTCCTACGGATGAGCAAGTTGCAGAATACATCAAATCTACCCTAGCTGGCGGCCGAGTAGTACCTGGATACGGACATGCTGTATTGCGCAAACCGGACCCTAGATTTTTGGTTCAAAAGAAATTTGCTGAAGATTACAATATCAAGAGCAATTTGATTGACATCGTTTGGCAGATATTCCGAGTAGCTCCACCTATACTTGAGTCTACTGGAAAAATTAAGAATCCTTGGCCAAACGTAGATGCACATTCAGGGGCAATCTTAGTTCACTATGGTTTGAAGGAATTTAATTTTTATACAGTTATGTTTGGTGTAAGTAGATCACTGGGTGTATTGGCAGCCCTTTGTTGGTCAAGAGCTTTAGGATTAGGATTAGAACGTCCTAAATCAGTGAGTTCAGAGTGGTTGGGCAATTATGTTCAATCCAAAACTTCACCGTCTAAGAATGGTAAAAAAGAACAAGTTTCATAGAAATAGACAACAAATTATACAAGAAGAAGCCCGGCATTTTTGTTTGGGCTTTTTTATTTTTGGTAGCTTAGAATAGGAATTGTATTTTTGACTCACAAAACAAAAAATAATATGAATTTTCCGGCAGAGTTGCGTTACACGAAAGAACATGAATGGGTTAAAATTGAAGGTGATATTGCTACAATTGGTATCACAGACTTCGCTCAATCTGAACTTGGAGACTTGGTTTATGTTGAAATTGAATCAATTGGTGAAACATTGAGTAAGGACGAAGTATTTGGAACTGTAGAAGCCGTTAAAACCACTTCTGAGTTGTTTATGCCAGTATCAGGTGAAGTATTGGAATTGAATACTGCTCTGAGTGAGACTGGAGGTGATAATCCTGCATTGATAAACTCAGATCCTTATGGTGAGGGTTGGATTGTAAAGGTAAAAATGACCGATGCATCTGAAATAGACGGCCTGATGGATAGTGTCGCGTATGCTGCTTTGGTGGGTTAATGCGTCGTTTTTCTTTTGTATTAATAGTTTTACTTCATATTGTGATACTCATTGGGTCAATTGTGCCACCAGGTTCAATTGAATTGATGGATTGGTTCCTTTTAACCAAGGACAAGCTGCTGCATTTTGTAAGTTATTTTGTATTGACTTGTGGGTATTTGCTTTATTTCAAATTTCATGAAATTAGCACTCAGTACAAAGTCTCCTTCGTCTTAAGTCTTGTTTTTGGAGTGTTGATGGAATGCCTGCAATACTTGATAGGAGATGGCAGGATTTTTGATCTATCAGACATTCTATCAAACAGCATTGGATCCCTTCTTGCAACATTGATTTTTATGATAATTTTAAGATCACCGAAAATCAAATAGAACAACTTTTGCACTGTTATTTCGTTGATTAATAATTGAAAACAATTACCTTGACCGCATCTCTTCGCACTTTATTGTTGTGTATGTCTTTACTTGCCTCAGTCAGGTCATGGGGACAAGAAATGAAGCTTGCTCTGCAATATTACAGCAATGGCGAATATGAAAAGTCAGCAAGTCTCTATAAGAAATTATGGGAGGGCGCTCCAAATAACGAAAACTATTTCAATTACTACATTGGTAGTTTACTGGAACTAAAGGATTACGTTGCTGCTATTGATGTTGTAAAATCTCAAGTAAAGAAGAATAGCAAAGATGTCAGTCTCCTTGTCACTTACGGCAATATATTATCCAAACAAGGCAAAGAGGAAGAAGCACAAGTCCAATACAACAAAGCAGTAAGTGACTTGGGTGCTGATGATTTTCAAGTTTACAAGCTGGGTAACGCCTTCATGAATATACAGGATTACGATCATGCCATAGCTGTTTATGAAAAGGCATCTGCCAATTCCAAAAATGGCAACTATGTCAATTCTCTTGCTGATTTATATTATCGCAAAGGTGATATTCCCAAAATGATTGATGCCTACTTGTCAACTTTGATAGCGGAACCAGGCAGACTTACTTCAATTGAATCTTTCTTTCTAAATATCTTAGAAGAAAAGGATTACGAAGAATTAAAGCTCCAAACATTTGATAGATTGCAAGCCAACAGTGAAGAAACAGTTTTGATAGAACTGTTGACTTGGTTGTTTTATCATCAAAAGGATTATGCCAACGCACTGCGCCAAGCTAAAGCCTTGGATAAAAGATTGCAAGAGAATGGTGCAAGACCTTATCAAATTGGTGCTCAAGCACTTCAGGAAAAGAAGTACGATGCAGCTATTCAAGCATTTGAATACATTACCCTAGAAAGGGGAACAGAATCTGCACTTTATTTTGAAGCCAGAAAAGAGCTATTGAAAGCCAGAAGATTAAAAATTACAGATTCAGCAATATACGCACCAGAGGATTTGGTCATAATTAGGGCTGAGTATGAGGCTGCTCTCAGCCAATTGGGTTTTACAGCATCCTCGGGTCAGTTGATGTTGGAATATGCTCAAATGCTCGGTCTTTACGTGAACGACATTCCAGCTTCTATCAAAACACTTAGACAGCTGGTAGACATACCCGGTTTGAATAGAAATGTTCAAGCGGAGGCTAAACTGCTTTTGGGAGATTTGTATTTGATAACCGACGAAGTTTGGGAGTCCACCTTACTTTATTCACAGGTAGATAAAGATTTTGCTGAAGATCCTTTAGGACATGAGGCCAGATTTAGAAATGCCAAACTATCATATTACAATAGCGATTTCGAATGGGCGCAATCTCAATTTGATATTTTGAAGTCTTCTACGTCCAAGTTAATAGCCAATGACGCATTGGATTTATCTGTTTTCATCATGGACAATATGGGATTGGATACTTCAACTGAGGCTTTGAGTCTTTACGCCGGAGCGGAACTCCTGTTTTATCAAAATAAGTTTGAACAAGCTTTCTTGAAATTGGATACTTTAAATACGAAATTTCCTGAACACAGCTTGACGGATGATATTTTGTATTTGAAAGCTAAAATCTACCGTAAGAGAAAACTATGGCCTGAAGCCATTGAAGCGTACATAAAGGTATTTGAAAAATTTGCTGAAGATATCCGTGCAGATAATGCCATGTACGAATTAGCAGATATGTATGAGCTTCAATTAATGGAAAAGGACAAAGCAAGAGATCTGTTCGAACAGGTGTTTACCAAGTTTCCTGGCAGTGTTTTTGCTACAGACGCCCGCAAACGATACCGTTCATTAAGAGGCGATAAGGTCGTGCAGTAATAATGCTGCTTAATTTGGTGCCTCAATCTTCTTAACTGTTGACCTAATAATAGGAACAGTGATGTTGAAATGAAATGTTTGACTCGAGAAATTAAGATTGGTTTTGGTAGTTTCTGCGAATCCGCTTAAGGCCATTCCCCAGTTGATATATCTTCCTTGAAAGTTCAAGGCCATAGTAGGGCAGAAGGCTCGTGTAACTGAATGATCAGCCAATCTGTTTCCAATTACATTGTTGATGTATAGGCTACTTCCCTGGGCTGTAAAAGAGTTTATTTTTGTTATTTTCCAGTCGAAGCCTAAATAAAATGTTGTTCTGGTCATCGTTGTAGTAAGATAGAGGCTTAGACTGCCTGTTTGGGCTTTAATTAATGCCTCAGAACTATTCTCTTCATTAACTTTTGATGAAATATTACCATATCCCATTCCTGTTACAATACCATACATGCCTTTCATTGGTATGTGGTACCATGCCTTACCACCAAATTCCAAACTGCTGAGATTGTGGTTTACTTCTGATTGATTGGGGCCAGGTATAGATTTGAAGGAACGGAGTTCTCCAGTCCTTGTCTCTCCACCATAAAGTCCCAATGACAGGTTTTTGATCGGATTGTAGTTCAGTTGACCTGAATAGATTCCCTTACTTGTAAATAAACCACCATTTGCTGTCAATTCCAGATTGTTTTTGCCCCAACCACTGGGAAAGCTCGTGATACTTGGCAAAATAATACTCTGACTAATTCCAAGATTGAGACAGCAGAACATAACAATGTAGCTGAAAGTATATTTCATAATTCAGGAGTGAATAAGATGTAAGAAATTGCCAATGAATACTTTATAATTCTTATTGCTTGAAAGGATCAGAAAATTTTGCCTGCTGCACAAAATTAACATCAGTCAGTGTGTTTAAAAATGCAATAAGATCCTGCTTGTCTTGGATGCTTAGATTCATTAATTTTGGTTGACCATTTGACTTGAGTTGTTGACTCAAATTTGGGTGATTTTTTATCCCAGTTGAGTAATGTTCAACTACTTCTTCGAGCGATGAGAATCTTCCATCATGCATATAAGGTCCAGTCAATGCGATATTTCTTAAAGTAGGAACCTTAAACAAGCCATTTTCAGCTTGATGACCTGTTATTTTTCCGACTCCATTGTCGGTATAAACAACATCCAGACCATTATTGGCTTTCACCAGTATAGGTCTTCCAAAACCTACAGTATGGCATGACGCACATTTATTCACATATATTTGTTTTCCTTTGTTTTCGGATTGGGTAAAACTTGAAAAACTGTTATTTGACATAATGTTCTCATAATCGAAGAAGCTACCATTGCCTCCAGGAAAAAGTTTATTTGCAGCTTTATCGAATTTGCTGTCGCAGGACATAAGTGAATTGATAAAATGAGTTAAAGCTTGGAGGACTTTTTCTTCCGAAACATATGTGGAGCCGAATGCAGTTGAAAATAGTGGCCCGTAATAATCAAGTTTGTTGATCATATCAGTAACATCTGACATTTTCATGCCCATTTCGTCCGGATTTCCGAAAGTTGCTTTGCTTTGTTCGGAAACTGTACCAGCACGGTTGTCCCAAAAGAATGGAATTCCTGCTGAGCCAAATGTTTCTGTTCCATAATAAGCAGCAAAATTTGCTACGGATCCCAAAGGAAATGAATTTCTTGCTGTTTGCCGACCTTCCACACCTGTACTTAAAGCAACATCATCACTGAATGCCAATTCTTGTTTGTGGCAACCTGCGCAAGCTATAGATTGATCTTTGGAAAGCTTTTTATCATAAAATATGACCCTACCCAATGTGGCCATATCAGAATTTACAGCGGAAGGTGTGAGAAAATCTGCAACCAAATGAGCAGCTAATTTAGGCTGATAATCAAATGGTTTTTCAGGTAAATTCAAAGTTTTGGACATCATTTGATACTGACCGTCTTTGTAGTAATTAAAACTCAGTTTCGGATCTTTATTGCAGGATACAAAAACACTCATTGACAAGCAAACCAGCAGAATTATGTTTTTCATAACATCAGGAATTTTAATTTAAACGAACAAATCATTTACAAATTGTAGCGGATGACATTTGTATGACAAAGATGTACGTTCAAATTGGTATTCTCAAATATTTTTACAATTTTAACATAATTATTTATGAAATAAATACTGGTGTAATATTAATATGTGAGCCTAATAGCAGTTTTAGAATTATTGTTAGGTTATTAATTTAGAACTTAAGAGAAGCACCAACCATTTGATTTGATCAATTCAGCTGCAATAGTCCTTCTGAGATCTCGCACATTTTGAGGTGAATATTTGGTAAATCGTTTCAAGCCCATCAAGAATGTCTTCAACAAGTCCCCTTCTGCAAATGAACACAAAGCGTCAGTTCCGTTTTTTGCAATTCGGTGAGTCGTATCATTGATAAATAATTTAAGCATAGCAACGTCAGCTGCTTCATGCTCTAAATGTCCGTCAGATAGTTTTCTGTCGACTCGAAGTAGTAATGACTCGGCTACATACATATCCATAATGATATCTGCCACATTCATTAATATTTCTTGTTCCTCTTGCAAATTCAATTTGCCATCCATTTGCATTTTGACTGCTGATCCTGCTACCAGTAGTACTATTTTCTTAAAATCTTTTACAGCTTTGTATTCCTCCCCAAATCGACCAGTCACGGGTTCCATTGACGGCATTGAAGCCAATTCTTTTTGAACTTCCCACGCAGGTCCAACCAAATCAAGATGGCCACCCAATGCTCTTTTCAACATCATATCGACAATCAATAGCCGATTGATTTCATTTGTACCTTCAAATATTCTATTGATGCGGGCATCCCTATAAGCTCTGGCTGCAGGATATTCTTCTGAAAATCCAATACCGCCATGAATTTGTACATTTTCATCGACTATGTAATCCAACATCTCTGAACCATAAACTTTCAGAATTGAACATTCAATGGCGTATTCTTCCGCCGCTTTATTGATGGCCACTTCATAAGGAATTTGTTGTGACATCAGGCTATCTTTCATGTTTTCCATAAGATTTGATACCCTGTAAATCGTACTTTCGGTGGCATACAATCGAGTTGCCATTTCAGCCAATTTGTACTTGATTGCACCAAATTCTGCAATAGGTTTTTTGAATTGAATTCGTTCATTGGCATATTGCGTGCTCATGTTCATAACCTGCTTACAGCCTCCCATGCACATAACTGCCAACTTGAATCTTCCAATGTTGAGTACATTGAATGCAATTTTATGCCCTTTTCCTATTTCACCCAAGACCGCGTCTGTCGGAACTTGCACGTTCTCAAAAAATACTTGACGGGTAGATGATCCTTTAATTCCCATTTTAGCTTCTTCAGCACCAAGAGTTACACCGGGCAAATTTCTGTCAACAATAAATCCGGTGAATTTGTCACCATCAATTTTTGCAAACACAATGAAAACATCAGCAAAACCTGCATTGGTGATCCACATTTTTTGACCATTGATGGTGTAGTGTTGTCCATCAGCATCCAAAAAGGCATTGGTTTTTGCAGCCAGCGCGTCAGAGCCTGAGTCTGGTTCAGTTAAGCAATAAGCAGCTTTTAATTCTCCAGTTATAAGTCGTGGCAGGTATTTTTCTTTCTGAGCTTCAGTTCCAAAGTACAATATCGGCAACATCCCTATTCCTGTGTGTGCCGCATAACTGACAATCCAGCTGCTCGCTGCACCAAGAACCTCATTGATAAGTGTATTGGTGTTGGTATCAAGCTCTGTTCCGCCATAAGCAGCAGGCATGTGTGTTCCCAAAAGTCCCAAATCCGCAGCGGTATTTAACAATCCTACGGTTACGCCTTCTTCCATTTTTTCAACTTTTTCCTGAACGGGGTAAAAGGAGTTTTTCATGAAATCTTCAGCCATCTGTTTCACCATCAGTTGTTCTTCAGTAAATTGCTCAGGAATGAACATTTGGTCTGCCGGTGTATCTCGAATGATGAATTGACCGCCAAGTAGGACATTTTGAATAGCTGCTTCGGTTGACATGAAATAAGTATTTTGTAGATGAATTATAGTTTAGCGAAATTTCGCTACAAAGATATATAGAACTCTTCAATAATTCAAATTGTTGTCTAAGATATCGGTTTTATTTTTTGTTCCCTAAATTCTCAACATTGACTTGTTACCTTTGTTATTATCCTACAAGGATCATTTAATCATGAATACAGAAGATTTATTACGACGCGCCCTGCAATTGGAACATCTCAGTATAGAAGAGGGTGTATTTTTATTTGAGAATGCTACCACTGCAGAATTGATGTATGTTGGCAACAAATTACGGCAAAAGCATGTACCTAGCAATATGGTTACTTGGATCATTGACCGCAACTCGAACACAACCAACGTCTGTGTAGCAAATTGTAAATTTTGCAATTTCTTTCGCCGACCGGGGCATGATGAAGCATACATTACAACAATTGCAGAGTACAAGGAAAAAATAGAGGAGATGTTTTTGCTCGGAGGCGAACAATTGCTTCTTCAAGGTGGACACCATCCTGACCTTGGTTTGAAGTGGTATTGCGATTTATTCCGTGAACTCAAATCTATTTACCCCAACTTAAAACTGCACGCTTTGGGTCCACCAGAGATTGCCCACATAAGCAAGTTGGAACAATTGAGCCACTTTGAGGTCTTGACTGCATTGAAAGAAGCAGGCCTTGACTCATTGCCTGGTGCTGGAGCAGAAATACTCAATGACAGGGTCCGTCGATTGATTTCCAAGGGTAAGTGCGGAGGCCAAGAATGGTTAGATGTCATGCGAGCTGCTCACCAAGTAGGACTGACCACTTCTGCAACCATGATGTTCGGTCATGTGGAGACCAATTATGAACGTATGGAGCATTTGGTGCTATTGCGTCAAGTCCAATCAGAGAAACCAAAAGACGCAGTTGGGTTCATTGCCTTTATTCCTTGGCCATTTCAAGATGAAGGTACCTTGCTTAAAAAATTGAAAAGAGCGCGCAATCAGGTTTCGGGTGACGAATACATAAGAATGATTGCATTGAGCAGAATCATGCTTCCTAATTTTACAAATATTCAAGCCTCGTGGCTGACTGTAGGTAAAAAAGTTGCTCAGGTTTGTCTGCACTCAGGGGCCAATGACTTTGGCAGTATAATGATTGAAGAAAATGTAGTATCAGCAGCAGGTGCAGCTTTTCGCTTTACTGCGGATGGCATCCAACAAGCTATTATAGACGCTGGATTCATACCCCAACTGCGAGATCAGCAATATCAACCCCGTGAATTGCCCGAAAATGTGATGCAGCAGGTTTTGGATAAAGAATTACTTATTGTCGATTGATTAATATGCAAATATTTCAAGCTGTCCAGGAGGCAGCACAATCTATTCGGAATACCATCAAACGTACACCTCAAATTGGCATTTCAGCAGGTACTGGACTCTCGGATATTGAATCTGCTTTGACAGATGTGGAAGTGGTAGAATATCATGAAATTCCTCATTTTGCATTATCAACTGTTAAGTCACACCAGAATAAACTCATTTTCGGTAAAATTGCAGGAATAGAAGTGGTGCTATTGGGCGGCAGGTTTCATTATTACGAAGGATATGACATGAAACAGATTACATTTCCTATTAGAGTTCTAAAGGAATTGGGAATCAATACTTTGTTGTTGTCAAATGTATCCGGAGGCTTGAATCCAAATTTTGAGACTGGTGAATTGATGGTTATAACTGACCACATCAATCTTATGGCTGAACACCCACTTCGTGGCCCGAATGACGACAAATTGGGTTTGCGATTTCCAGATATGCTAGGAGCCTATGATGCTAAGATTCAGGAAGTATTTCATGAAATGGCAAAAAAAGCAGCAATACAAACTTCAAAGGGAGTTTATATTTCATGGCAAGGGCCAAGTTTAGAGACTCCAGCAGAATATAATTTTTTAAGAATAATTGGAGCTGATGCAGTGGGAATGTCAACTGTACCAGAAGTATTAGTAGCTCGACATTGTGGCTTGAGGGTTGGAGCAATTTCTTTAATATCAAATATGTGTTTCCCAATTGAAAAGATAAAACCCGCTACTTTAGAATCAGTTTTGGAAATAGCCAGGGAAAGAGGACCTTTGCTCTCCAATATTTTCATCAACACAATTGAACAGTACGGCAAAATATGGTAGAAGGTCCAGAATATATTGAAATAATAGGCGCACGGGAACACAACTTAAAGAATATTGACCTCTTGATTCCACGCAATCAACTGGTTGTATTAACTGGATTAAGTGGTAGTGGTAAATCCTCTCTAGCCTTTGATACCATTTACGCCGAAGGTCAGCGAAGATATATGGAAACCTTCAGCTCTTATGCCCGTCAGTTTATGGGATCGATGGAACGTCCGGATGTTGAGCAAATCAACGGCCTCAGTCCTGTTATCTCCATTGAACAGAAAACAACAAGCAAAAACCCGCGGTCAACTGTAGGCACGGTAACCGAGATTTTGGATTTTCTGAGACTAATGTACGCCAGAATAGGTGAAGCACATTCACATATTTCAGGAAAGAGAATGGTCAGATTTACCGAATCACAGATGCTTGAAACCATTACCACCCAATGGGCATCAAAACCTATTTCCATACTGGCTCCCTTGATCCGTGGAAGGAAAGGTCACTACCGAGAATTATTCGAGCAAGTAAGAAAACAAGGATTTCTTAAGGTAAGGGTAGATAAAGTGATGTTGGACATTGTTCCCAATATGCAAATGGATCGCTTCAAAGTCCATGATATCGAAGTGGTGGTTGATCGATTGGAGGTGAATGAAAAATCGGCTGACAGATTGAGTTCTTCACTTTCTGTTGCTTTAAGGATGGGCCAAGGGGTAGTGTTGTTGTTAGATGATCAAAATCAGGTTCATACCTTTTCTAAATATTTGATGGATCCTGAAACGGGATTGGCATATGAAGAAGCTTCCCCCAATACTTTTTCTTTTAATTCACCTTATGGGGCTTGTCCTGAATGCAATGGATTGGGCAATGTCAATGAAGTAGATCTTGAAAAAGTGATACCTGATTCTTCGCTATCTATCAATGACGGAGGTTTGGTTCCTTTGGGTGAGCCGAGGCAGAACATGATATTTGATCAGCTGCGTTTGATGAGTAAGAAGTTCGGATTTACATTTTCTTCGCCCATCAAGTCGATTCCAAAGGAAGCTATGGAAATTATCCTGCATGGAGGAAATGACACTTTTTCATCTAAAGGAAGTTCGGATAAATACGATTACTACAGCGTCAACCTTGGGGCTGAAGGTCTGGTTAAAATGCTTCAGCGTTGGTTCAAAGATTCGAGTTCAGAAAAAATCAGGAGTTGGTCGGAAGAATTTATGTCTATCCAAAGGTGCCCTTCATGCAACGGCCGAAGATTGAAACCAGAGTCGATGTCTTATTTGGTAGGCAATAAGAACATCGGAGAAATATGTGAATGGGATGTCAATACCTTATTTGATTGGGTTTCAAAATTGCCCGAATTGCTATCGGATCGCGACAATACTATTGCTCAAGAAGTCATAAAAGAAATAAAGCTGAGACTTGGCTTCCTGCTTGATGTCGGTTTGAACTACTTATCTATGGAACGGCCATCAAGAACACTTTCTGGTGGAGAATCTCAAAGAATCAGATTGGCTACTCAAGTAGGCTCCATGCTGACAGGGATCACTTACATATTGGATGAGCCTAGTATCGGCTTGCACCAGCGCGACAATCACAGATTGATTGAGGCATTGCTTCGACTGAGAGATGTTGGGAACAGCATCTTAGTAGTTGAGCACGACAAGGACATTATGCTGGCTGCGGATTACGTCATTGATATGGGGCCAGGTGCAGGAAAACATGGAGGCGAAATTGTTGGTGCCGGCACCCCTGCCGATTTTCTCAAATTGGATTCGGTCACTGCTGATTATCTCAGCGATCGCAAAACTATTGCAGTACCAACCACGCGCAGAAAAGGCAATGGAAATTTCCTGATTCTCAAGGGAGCAACTGGGAATAATTTGCAGAATATTGATGTGAAAATACCTATGGGTTGTTTGGTTGCAGTAACAGGTGTTTCGGGGAGTGGAAAATCGACTTTGGTCAATGAAACCATCTATCCAATATTGCGAAAGCATTTGTACAAAAGCAAACAAGAAGCTCTACCATATAAGAAGATTGAAGGATTGGACCTCATAGATAAAGTTATTGAAATAGATCAGAGTCCAATAGGTAGAACCCCAAGGTCGAATCCAGTTACTTATATCAATGTTTTTGGTGAAATACGGAAGCTGTTCTCTGAATTGGCTGAATCCAAAATTAGGGGATACAAACCTGGTAGATTTTCATTCAACGTCAAAGGCGGTAGATGTGAAGAATGTCAGGGAGCTGGTAGAAAAGTAATAGAAATGAATTTTCTTCCAGATGTAGAAGTTGATTGTGAAACTTGTTTAGGCAGAAGATACAACAGAGAAACACTGGAAGTCTTGTACAAAGGAAAGAGCATCAATGATATTTTAAACATGACGGTCGAAGAGGCATGTACTTTTTTTGAAGCTTATCCTCCAATTTTACGAAAGATAAAGACCTTAGGTGATGTCGGCCTCGGTTATATAACATTGGGACAACAGGCCACCACCTTATCAGGAGGAGAGGCCCAAAGGGTAAAACTATCCGAGGAGTTGTCTAAAAAAGATACGGGCAAAACACTCTACATACTTGATGAGCCTACTACTGGACTGCACTTTGAAGATATCAGGCAACTGATGGGAGTTATTTCACAATTGGTGGTAAGAGGCAATACTGTACTCATCATTGAGCACAACATGGATGTCATTAAGCTTGCTGATTACATCATCGACATTGGACCCGAAGGAGGTAATGGGGGTGGTTACATCGTATGCGAGGGAACGCCTGAACAAGTAGCCATGTACCCCGATAGCCATACAGGAAAGTACCTCAAGCTGGAGTTGAACCTAACTTATAAAATTAAGCCAGCTGCTAAAAAGAAAGCTGCCAAATAATCAAGTTTTAGTTTTTATAGAAAATCCACCTTCTGAGCTCAGAGAAACTGGCTTTTTTGCCGTACATCATGATTCCGACCCTGTAAATCCTTCCTGCAAGCCACACTACAAAAATTGTTGTTGCTATCAAAAGGGCCATGGATAGGGCAATTTGCCACCATGGGGTATTAAAAGCAAGCCTGCTCGGCATCACTATCGGTGAGAACAAAGGGAATATGCTACCCCAAATGGCCAATGTGCTTTGTGGTGCACGAACGGTGGAGAACATGATATAAAAAGCAATGATGACAGGAATGGTTATTGGAAGTGTCAATCCTTGGCTTTCTCCCAAATCATCTCCAATAGCTGATCCAACGGCTGCAAACAGAGCTGCGTAAAGTACATATCCCATCAAGTAATACACAATAAAACATGGTATAATGAGCCACCAGTTGAGGTTCATAACCTCTTTCATGATATTCATTACAGTATATTGCATGGCTTCCTGATCTATTGGAGGGGCACCCTGCATCATATTCTCAGCTTGTGAAGCTTGAACATCAAAACCAAACATTGCTGAAACACCCAAACTGATGAGTGGGATCAGTATCATCCATATTATAAACTGAGTCAAACCTACTGCTCCTACACCGATGATTTTGCCCAACATCAATTGGAATGGCTTAACGGTGGAGATCATAACTTCGACTATTCTGGTCATTTTTTCCTCCATTACACTACGCATGATCATGGAACCATATAGGAATATAGACATGTACATGATGATACCCATGATCATTCCTAATCCGGCGCCAACTGCAGCGGCAGAGCTGCTTTCATCTTTTTGAGTTGCATCTATTGGCTCAGGGTCTAAGGTGACTTCGGTTTTTATTGCCTCCAATTGTTCCTCTTTGAGGCCCATTTTTTGCATCTTGAACTGAGTAAGGCGTTCGGCTATCTGGCTTTGAACTTTGTCTCGATCATCTATGCCCAGTTGATCTTTGGCATAAAATAGTAGGCGAACGTCGCCTTTGCGGGTACTGTCCATTGCTGGTATCAGTAAGACTCCATTTGATTCTTCATTTTTTACTTTTAACTTC
>Ga0105049_10001494_pt1 | contig 27652 bp, 21 predicted proteins | sample MAT06_FD_78087 | JGI IMG/M metagenome (GOLD analysis project Ga0105049, IMG submission 78087) | Freshwater microbial communities from Lake Fryxell liftoff mats and glacier meltwater in Antarctica - MAT-06 | ecosystem: Environmental > Aquatic > Freshwater > Ice > Liftoff microbial mat | place... | reverse complement strand
CCTGCGTCGGGCTGATGGCCGCCCCTGGAGTGGGTCAACTGTCGGTTGACCGGCTCTACCACCATGTGGATCGCCCGCTCACAGTGACGGTCGCTGCGCCCGATTCCGCCGCGACCCCGGCCCCAACCGCCCCGCCCGTTCTTGATATCCCTCGCGATGTCGACGCCGAGCCCGCGCCGCTGGCGATCGAGCTGCGTCGTCCCGCCGATGGCCGGCCCGTGGCCCGCGTGCAGGTCGCCGTCGGCTCGGCCGACTTGGCCCAGCTCTTCCCGCGTTTGTGGAAGCCCACTTCGGTCGAACCCGCGCCGGTGTACTACGCCCAGTTGCTGCGCGGCGACGAGCCCTTGGGCCCGGCGCTGGTGCTCCAGCCGATGTTGACACCGATGCGTGCCACCGCGGCCGATCAGCGCGGGCTCACCGTCCGTTTCAACCCCGTCGGCCCGGCCTATTTTGCGGGCTATCGCGTTTATGTCGACCAGCGCGTCCTGATCGACACCTCGCTGGGCGAGATGGAGTTTGCACTACACCCCGACGCCGCCCCCAACACGGTGTGGAACTTCCGCGAGCTGGCCCGCGGCGGGTTCTATGACGGCACCATCTTCCATCGCATCATCGGCTCGGGCTCGCCGGGCAAGGGCTTCATGGTGCAGGGCGGCGACCCGCTGGGCAACGGCCTCGGAGGGCCCGGCTTCGCCATCCCGCTCGAATCGAGCAGCCTCGATCACGACTTCGGCGTGCTGTCGATGGCCCGGCTGAGCAGCCCCGACACGGCCGGCGCGCAGTTCTTTATCGCGCTCTCCCGTGACGCGGCCAAGCCGCTCGACCGCGCGTACGCCGCGTTCGGCCAACTCACCAAGGGTGCGGGCGTGCTGCGCCGGCTGGGCGCGGTGCGCGTCTCGCCCGACGATCGCCCTTTCGAGCCACCAGTTATCCGCCGTGTGCGGCTGGTTGACGCTCCGCCCTATACCGGCATCGTGCCCGAGCGCGAGGTGACGGACATCAAGGACCGTTGACCGCTTTTCTCTCCTGCGACCCATCGCCGCCCGCCTCCGGAGCCGAGCATGTCCCGAGTGACCGTCGATCAAGTGATGGCCCAGCAGCGTGCCGCGAGCTTTACCAAGCGGTCGATCAAGGCCGACACCAAGCGATCGGGCCTGCTGTTGGCCGTCTCGATGATCGATCTGACGACTTTGGAGGGCAAGGACACGCCGGAGAAAGTCCGTGGGCTGTGCCGCAAGGCCGCGAGCCCCGGCGAGGGGCGGATCGAGGGCGTGCCGCCGGTGGCGGCGGTGTGCGTCTATCCGACGATGGTCGCGACGGCGCGGCAAACGCTCGACCGCCTCGGCTCGGCCGGTCGCGGGGTCAAAGTGGCCGCCGTGGCGACAGGGTTCCCTAGCGGGCAATACCCGTTGAAGGTTCGGCTCGAGGACACGCGCCGCGCCATCGAGGCGGGGGCCGACGAGATCGACATGGTGATCTCGCGCGGCTCGTTCCTAGCGGGCGACGAGGCGCTCGTCGGCGCGGAGATCGAGCGGATCAGCGAGCTGTGCATGGGCACGGGCAAGGGCCCGCTGGCGCACCTGAAGGTGATCCTGGAGACCGGCGAGCTGGAGACGCTCGACCATGTCCGCGCCGCCAGCGATCTGGCGATCCGCGCCATGCGTTCAAGCGGTTTGACGCGGTTCCCGGGCGCGGGGTTCATCAAGACCAGCACGGGCAAGGTCGAGCCCGCCGCCACGATGCCGGTGACGCTGGTGATGCTTGAGGCAATCCGCGAGCACTACCTGGCGACGGGTGAGCTGGTGGGGATGAAGCCCGCCGGCGGCATCCGCACGGCCAAGCAGGCGCTGCACTATCTGGTGATGCTGAAGGAAACGCTGGGCACGATCCCCGACGCCGAGGGCCGACCTGGGGTGTACATGTCGCCGGGGCTGTTCCGCTTCGGCGCGAGCGCTTTGCTCAATGATCTTTTGCGGCAGTTGCAGTGGCAGCGCGACGGGCGCTACGCGGCCCGTTACGACTTCGCCGAGGCCTAAGGCGCAGGCTGCGGCGCGGGCTGCGGCGCTGGTTGAGCCTCGGGCGGCGGCACCGGCGGGCCAACGGGCGCATCGATCTTCAGCGTGACGGGCGCGACGCTGCCGTTGGTCTCCGCGGCGGGGATGGCTGTCTTCTTGCGGCCCATCAGTTCGCCCAAGGTCAGGCCCTTGACGACCGTGAGCTGCGCATCGCGGATGCGGGCCATGAGTTCGCCGCCACTGCCTGCGGAGATCGGTCCCGACATCGCCTGCCCTACGGCGACGACCTCGTCGATGTAGATGGAGTCAACCGGGCGATTGAGGGCAAAGGTTGCTTCGCGTCCTTCGGTGGCGACGCCGTGAACGAGCCCGGCGTCTTCCAGTCGGGCCAGCATGGCGTCGATGGTCATGAGGTCGAGGCCGGTGCGGTCGGCGAGCTTCTTTGCGGAAGCCGAGCGCCCGCTTTCAAACGCCTCGGCGATCCCGAGCACCACGTCGACGCTGCGGGCCGGTTCGAGCCAGGCCCCGCCCAGCCCCGGGCGGGACGAGGCGCGGAGGGCACCGATGAGCACGCCGCGCTTGCCGTGCTGGATGAGGAAGCTGACGCGCAGGCCGAAGAGAACGATGAACCAGAGGACGTAGACCCACAGCAGGAACATCGGGAGCAGGGCCAGCACGCCGTAGAGCGATTTGTAACCCTCGGCGGAAAAGAACGTGGTGAAGCCGGTCTTGGCCAGCTCCAAGAGGACGCCCGCGACCAGCGCGCCCAATATCGCCGGCTTGACTCGGACGATGGTGTTGGGCACGGTGATGTAGAGCGAGAGCAGCAGAACTGCACTGATGGAAGCGGTGATCCCGAAGCCGATGGCTTTGATGAGCCCGGCCACCCAAGCGGGCTGGGCGCGGTCGGCCAGCGTGGCCCCGCGCGGTTCGGGTGGCTTGACGGGTTCGCCCGCCTGGCTCGCGGGCGAGTCGATCGGCACCGTCAACTCCGCGACCTCCTCGGGCGATGGCGGCCCCACCCGCTGGTCCGCGGGCACGATGAAGGCACTCACCGTCCCCACCTGATTTTTAGCCCAATCGCGGAACTGGTCGCCCACGATAAACCCGGCGTACAGCAGCAGGGGTCCCAGCGAGATCATGAGCCAATACTGCATGATCCGCTTCACCCAGGAGCGGCCGCGGGTGGCCCCGTAGACCTGATTGAAGCTCGATTCGATGTCGACCAGGAGCGACAGGGCCGCGTAAATGAGCACACCGGAGCTGACCAGGCCGATGGCCCCGAAGTTGATCCCCTCGAACTTGTTGACCAGTTCGGTGACCCAGGCGTTGACGTTGCCCTTGTCAGTGCTGATGGCGGAGAGGCCGGTCTGGTCGAGGAGGTTCTTGAGGAGCCTCCCGACAATGGTGTCGCCGGGCGCCGCGCCGCTGGTGGCGGCACCCGGGTCAGGCTTGGCGTCGAAGAGCCGCAGGACCAGAAAGCCGCAGAGCAGCAGGGGAATCAGGCTGAAGGTCGTGCGGTAGGCGAGGGCCGCGGCCATGCGTGGCATGGCGTCCTGCCCCAGATAACCCCAGAGGCGATCGATCACGCCGAAGAACCATGTCCCGCCGCTGGGCTGCGGGCGAGTGGACACGGACCACTCCGTCGGAGCCGCGTCCTTTACGGGTTTGGATGCTTCATCGCTCATTCAATCGCGTCCTGCGCCCTCATCTTCATGGGTCTTCGGCCCCGCCGGTTTCGAACGCCGCGGCTTGCGCCCTTCCAGGCCCGCTGCTTCACGCAAGGCCCGAACTTCCTGACGCTCAAGCTCGCGCCAGCCGCCCAGGGCGACGCCCTTCATCAACAGCGGCCCGATCGTGATCCGCGTGAGCTTGCCCACCTTGCAGCCGGCCTCGACGAGCATCTCGCGGAGCGGCCGCTCGCCGGATTCCGACAGCGTCAGCTCCAGCATCGTCCGCCCCGGCTCGCGCTCGACCTTGGTGATGGCGATGATCTTTTTGACTCCAGCGCGCCCGCCGCGGGGCCCGCGCCGGGCCCGGAATGCCCCGCCCATCGGCGGGCCGCCCTCCTGCCCGATGCCCATCGCGGCCTTGGCGTTCTTGAGGTTGAGGCCCTTTTCGAGATCGGCGATGTAGCCGTCGTCGAGGTGGCCCTTGATGACGGCCTGATAGGTCTTCTTGACGCCGTAGCGCGCGTGGGTCAGGCGGTTGATGAGCGGGCCGTCGTTGGTCAACAGCACGAGCCCGGCGGTGTGGAAGTCGAGCCGGCCGGCGCACACCAGCCGGGCACCTTCCTGCCCGGGGCCGGTGCGGGCCGCGGGGTGGTCGACAAACTCCATGATGGTGCGGCGGCCGCCCGGATCGTTGCTGGTCGTCATCACCCGTTCGGGCTTGAAGACCATCACATAGAGCAGCCGATCCGCCGAAACGCTCCGGCCGGTCTCGTCGACGTGCTTGCTCTTAGCCTTGGGGAGCGCCCGGCCATCTACTAATACGGTGTCGTTGGTGGGATCGACGAAGACGGGCAGCCCGCGGACCACGCTCCCGTTGACCTCGACGCGGCCCGCCAGGATCATCTCTTCGCAGATGCGACGGGCGGCCACGCCCGCGGCGGCCATCACGCGTTGCAGCCGCACGCCCGCCGGGGGCTCGCCGCCTTTTTTGGCCCCACCACCACCGCTTCTCCCTCCGGCCCGGCTTTGGACGGCGCGATCGGGGCGGGGCTGGTCCTGCTGGGCGTCGGCCACGGCACGTTTGTTTCGGCGAACGATGGTCACGCCCGCATGGTAGCGTTGGCGACCCCACCGTCGCGTGGGGTGGCGGGGCATGGAGAATGCCCGGGAGCGACGGGCGGACGGTTAGGGCGTTTCCCCGCGCAAGAAACTGGTGAGATCGCCCTCATTTTGCCGACCCTGATGAGCAGACCCAGCGCGTCGGGTGGAATCCGGGCGTCGCGATCGCTGTTTGTCGGCTGCCAGCCCTGACTCCACCCGGCGCGCCGATTGAAAGGGACCTCTTTATGGCCGAACGCCACGACTTGCAGACTGTCATCGGGCCCGACACGCACATCAAGGGCGAAATGGTCTTTGACCACAACGCCTGCATCCTCGGCAAGTTCGAGGGACGCATCGTGGCCAAGGGCCGCCTTGAGATCGGCGACACCGCCGTGTGCAAAGCCAGCCTCGACGCCCTCCAAATCATCGTCCAAGGGACGGTCGAGGGCGACATCGTGGCCCGCGAGAAGCTGGAGCTCCAGGCCGGCGCGTCGGTGGTGGGCGACATTGTCGCGACCAGGCTGACGGTGGCCGAGGGGGCGTCGTTCACGGGCCATTGCCGCGTGGGCGAGCAGGCCGCCAACGCCACCACCCCTGCCTTGCCCGCCACGGCGACCATGACCAACGGGACCGCGCCGGCCCCCGTGGTCCGTCCCATCCTGACGGCCCGCCCGCGCGTGGTGACCACCCCGGCCGCCAGCGATATCGAGAGCACCCTGGCCGGCTTCGAATCCAAGCTGGCCGAGTTCGGCCGCGCCAAGGCCGTGGCCGAATGACCTTCCGGACCCGGTCGCCCATCGATGGCTCCGGGCCTATTTGATCTCTCCTTCCACCCCACGCCGACTGACAAGCCGGCGCGGGGGTTGCGGCGGGTCCCTCTTGATCGACATCGCCCCGACACGGAGTGTCGGCGCGATGCGGTTGAGCCGTCGTCGTTAGATGGACATCCAGACCAGCCCCGTCGGCGGAGCCGGCGCAGGCCCGCGGTTTGCTGTCCGCATTCCGGCGACCACTCACCACCGGGGCCCGATCCGCATGTTCTCCGTCACCGAAACCGCCAGCCCGCGCACCCGCAGCGTGGTCTGCTACGCCTGCGGGGATCCCTTCGAGATCCCCGCCCGCGCTCTCATCCTCACCTGCCCACGCTGCTATCAACGCGTGAAGGTCGACGATGTCGTGATCTACGAAACCCACATCGGCTCCGCCCTGCGCACCTGCGGCTCCATCCTGGTCGCCCGCAAAGGGGCCCTCTACGCCTCGGCCATCCATTCCAGCAAGGCCATCGAGGTGCTGGGGAAGCTGCAGGGACACGTCACGTGCGCGGGCCCGGTCTTCATCGGGCCCAAAGCGGTGTGGGAGGGCGACCTCACGGCCGGTCGGATCGTCATCCAGCCCGGCGCGACGATCGTCGGCGGGCACTTTCGCATCTCTTCTGGTTGAACGTGCGCCGATTTCTGAGGCCCGCCGCCCGCGCGGACCGATCCACTTGTTTGCAGGGCGCGGGCGGACTCCCGCGTCGCCCCAATGATCGGGGCACGGAGCCGACGCATGGCGGAGTCCAGTACGGACCGAGGACTCAGTTCACAGCCCGACGCGATCCGCGAGGTCTTTCTCTCGCCGCGGGTCGTCGATCGCGAGGCGTTCAATGACTATGCGGGCTCACTGCGCCGCTTGATCGAGCAGGCCGGCGGCCAAGCCGAGGCCCTGCGCGCCGCGGCCCAGGACGCCGACGTCGCCAAGACGGCCCTCAAGGAACTCGCCGGGAAGCACCAGGCCAAGTTTGATCTGGCGTCCAAGGTACTCGCCGGGCTCGACCAGCGGGCCGCGGAGGCGGAGAAACTACTGGGGGCGGCCCGCGATGCCGTGGCCTCGCTGGACGCGCTGCGCACCGAGGCCGATCGCATCGTCGCCGACCATGTGGCCCGGCTCGAAACCCGCCTTGAAGGCGTCTTCGGCGATGTGCAGACGCGCCTGGCCCGGTTGGAACACGACGCCCGCGCTCACGCCGACGACGCCAAGCGATCGCTGGACCACGTCGTCGAGTCGGCCGCGACGCAGATGAACGCGCAGGTCCGGGCGCTGCACGACCAGACCCTCGCCGAGCACGGCCGGATCATGGCGAGCACCGACGCCCGCGTCGCGCAGGCCAAGGCCGAGCTTGATCAGGTGGTGCAAGGGACGATCGCGCGGACCGACGAACAGGTCCTGGACGCCGACGCCCGAGTGGCCCGGGCGAAAGCTGAACTCGACCAGGTGATCAACGGGGCCATGGCCCGCACCGAAGAGCGGGCCAGCGCCGCCGTGGCGTCGGTGGACGCGGCCCAGAAGCGTGCGGCCGAGCGGGCTCTTGAGCTCGCCTCCGCCATCGAGAACGCCACCCGCGAGGGCGACCTCCGCGTCCGCGAGCAGCAGTCCACGCTCAACGTGCAGGCGGCCAGGCTGGAGGATCTCATCGCCGAATCCGAGACGCTCATCGGCTGGACCAGCCCCACGCTGCCCGGTGCGGCCGAGGACGACGCCGACGAGCTGACCCCCGTCCCCGGCTCTCTCAGCGACATGCTCGCCCAGAGCCGCTCCGCCCGCGAGCAGACGCAGAGCCTGCTGACACAACTGACCTCGCTCTCCAAACAGGGCGAGCAGGTCCGCGGGATCCTCGGCTCCACGCTCGTGGAAGCCACCGAGCGAGTTGATCGCCTTTCCGAACGCGCGGTCACGGTCGGCGAAGCCGTCGACAAGGCCCTCTTGGCCGCTCACTCTGCCAGCGCGGCTCTCAACTCGCAGCGCTCGGCTTTGGAAGCCGCCCTCGCCGCGCCCGTCGAGGCCCTCGAAGCCCGCGGCCACTCGCTGACCCACGACCTCGAGACCGTGTGCCACAAGGCCCAGATCTCGCGTGAAGCGGCCGAGAGCGTGATGAGCGACACCTGGGCCGTGGTGCAGAGCCTCGAGAAGCTGCTCGTCGAGCTCCGCCCTTGGAAGCCCCTGCTGGTCGACGGCAACGAATCCGCCATGCCCGCGCCGGTCGCCAAGATCATCGAGGGGCTCCGCGGCGACCTCTCCCGCGACCTGTCGGTCATCGCCGCGGGGATGTATCAGATCGCCCTCAAGGCCCAGCGATTGGGCGAGAGCGTGCAGAGCGACCTCCAATAATCGCCGGCGGACCTCGTGCCGAGGCGGCCGAAGATCGACGACGGGATCCCCGTGACCACCGCCCGCCGGGCGGCTACGCTTGGCGTCGAAATAGTCGTCCTTCCGGAGCGGTGGCCGAGCGGCTGAAGGCGACGGTTTGCTAAACCGTTATACTGGGTATATCCCGGTATCGGGGGTTCGAATCCCCCCTGCTCCGCTTTTCTGTGAGGTTGAAAAGACCAGCCAGGTCTCCTGACGCCTTGCAACGCTGGCGTTTAGCGATGTTCGTCGCACCGGCGGCGTCGCTCTGCACCATCGCGACGGGGTCGCCGCCGGAGTCGGTGAGCAGCCACCAGGGTTTGGACTTGATCGTGAGCACCGCGACCGCGTGCGTGCCGATCAGCGTGGACTCACTCAAAGCCTCGGGTCGGTGACTCGGCAGCCCGACGTCGCTGCGTGGCGGCTGGGCTCCTCCGGCCGGTTAACATCAGTCCCATGGACTCGCTTGACGCCAAACCGCGATCGACACTTCCGCGGCGGGTGCCGATGCGGATGGTTCTGGCGTTGCTGGTGGCGGGTGTGTCGGACGCCGTCGGCCTGGCTGTCGAGCCGTTGCCGCCGGTGCAGTGGGGGGTGGACATTGCCACGGCTGTGGCGCTCATCCTGATTTTGGGCTTCGATTGGCGGTTGGTCCCGGCGTTGATCGCCGAGGCGATTCCTGGGGTGGGTCTGTTGCCGTTGTGGATCCTGGTCGTGCTGTGGGTCGTGAAGGCTCGGCGCGGCGAGGCGTCGTATGATCGGCCAGGCCTCTAGGAGGCCGCTGTCGGGGCGGTAGCTCAGTTGGTAGAGCACGTGCTTTGCAAGCACGGGGTCGCCGGTTCGAATCCGGTCCGCTCCATTTCCGATGGCCGTGCAGACGAAGTGGGTGGGGCCGCGGATTCTTGCGGCTGGACACGGCTGCGGCGTAGCAAAGTCATGGCGGGCGTACGCCGGGTGAGAGTCTGAGCGGCCAGTTGGGGCTTGACGGTCGGCCCGGGCTGAAGCACTCGACCGCAAATCTCACCCGCCACCCCCCGCGACCCGCCCCGCGATCCGCCGCGAGCCGCGTGGTCAATGAAAGTCCCTCGACACTGAAGCGAGTTGCGATGCCTCATCATCCAAACTCGTGAGGCTTTGAACGTGTACGTGGACAACCTCGCCGCTGCGTTCAACCCGGCCTTTTGCCAGGAGGGTCGTGCTCAGCCGTGCCGCCTTGCGGAAGGCCTCGAAGACCGTGCTCCACAGGATGAGATTGCAGATCCCCGTTTCATCTTCCAGCGTGATGAAGACCACCCCGGAAGCGGTGCCGGGACGCTGACGGACGAGTACGAGCCCCGCAACTTCAACGATTCTGCCTTGTGGGCACAGGCGTTCGCTCCGCAGATCGATATTCGGCGTGACAGACCGCTTGTCCAGGCTCGCCCGCATGAAGGACATCGGGTGGGCCTTAAGGGACAAGCCGGTGGCGTTGTAATCGTGCAGGACGAGATGCTCGGGAGAGATCGTCGGCAGCGACTCGGGCACGTTATCGTCGGTGGCACACGCCTCGAAGAGCGGCATCGGCTCGTCGCGGAGTGGGCGAACCTGCCAGAGCGCGGCCTGTCGGTCCAAGCCCATTGACTGCATCGCGTCCGCCTGCGCCAGCCGCCGCATCGCGGCAACGGGTGCACCGCTTGCCCGCCAAAGCGAACCAATCGACTTGAAGCGTCCCGCTTTGCCCACGGCATCGCTGATTCGCCGAGCATCCAGCTCCGATAAGCCCCGTGTCAAACGCATTCCTAGTCGCAGCGCGGGGCCGTTCGTACCCCAGTCCGAAGGAGACAGCGGATCGGCATGCTGCGGCGGAAGGGGAGGCCGCGTTTCAAGAGCGCAGTCCCAACCGCTGTGGTTGACATCGATCGGTCGGACCTCGACCCCGTGTTCCCTGGCGTCCCGGATGATCTGCGCCGGCTGGTAGAACCCCATCGGCTGGCTATTGATGAGGGCTGCGGCGAAGGCGGCGGGGCGGTGCCGCTTTAACCAGCAGGAGACATACACCAGGATCGCAAAGCTCGCCGCGTGCGACTCGGGGAACCCGTATTCGCTGAAGCCTTTGATCTGCTCGAAGCATCGCCCGGCGAAGTCCTGCGAATACCCGCGCTCTGTCATGCCGGCAATCAGTTGCTTGCCGAAGCGGTAGATCAGATCACCCTTGCGTTTCCATGCGGCCATGGCCCTGCGGAGCTTGTCGGCTTCGTCGGCCGTGAAGCCCGCCGCCACGATCGCTAGCTGCATGGCCTGTTCCTGAAATAAAGGCACGCCCAATGTGCGACCCAGAACCTCCCGGATCGCATCGTTTGGATAATGCGGCACTTCCTCACCGCTGCGGCGTCTCAGATAGGGATGCACCATCTTGCCCTGGATCGGGCCCGGACGCACGATCGCGACCTCGATGACCAAGTCGTAGAAGTTCTCGGGCTTCAGCCGTGGCAGCATGGACATCTGTGCCCGGCTCTCGATCTGGAAGACGCCCACGGTGTCGGCGCGTTGGATCATCGAGTACACCGCCGGGTCTTCAGCCAGTGGTCCCATGAGGGTGGGGATGGTCAAGCGCTGGCCTTGAGCGGGAGCGTCGAGCTCAAAGGCCTTGCGGATGCAGGTGAGCATCCCCAGCCCGAGCACATCGATCTTGAGCATGCCCATCGCGTCGATGTCATCCTTGTTCCACTCGATGACCGTGCGATCCTCCATGGCGGCGTTCTCGATGGGCACCAGGTCCGAGAGCGGCGAACGGGTGATGACGAACCCGCCGACGTGCTGGGAAAGGTGTCGCGGGAAGCCCATCAGTTCTCCCGTGAGTCGGAGGACATCGCGGAGGACCGGTGAGGAGGGGTCCAGCCCGGTCTCCCGGATGCGCTTGGCGTTGGGAGATTCGTGCCATGCGTCCAGGTTCTTGGCCAGCACGTCAACGCAATCCAGAGAGAGGCCCAAGGCCTTGCCGACCTCGCGCACGGCGCTGCGCCCCCGATAGGTAACGACTTCCGCCGTCAATGCGGCCCGCTCGCGGCCGTACTTGCGATAGAGATACTGGATGACCTCTTCGCGGCGCTCGTGTTCAAAGTCGATGTCGATGTCCGGGGGCTCGTTGCGCGCGGCGCTGACGAACCTCTCGAACAACATGCTAGAGCGTGCGGGGTTCACTTCCGTGATGCCCAGGCAGTAGCAGACCGAAGAGTTGGCCGCGGCGCCTCGGCCCTGGCAGAGGATGCCCTGCGACCGGGCGAACGACACGATGTCGTAGCACGTCAGGAAGTACGGTTCATAGCGTAGAGCCTCGATGATTTTGAACTCGTGCTCAAGCGCACGTTTCACCTTCTCGGGCACGCCGTCCGGATAGCGGCCGACGGCTCCCGCCCAGGTGCGATCCACAAGATATTGAATCGGCGTGCTGTCCGCCGGGCAGGTTTCGGCGGGATACTCGTACTTGAGTTCATCGAGACTGAACGCGGCGGCACGGAGGACGACATCAACCGAACGCGATGCGGCTCCGAGATCGTCGGCGAAGAGCCGCAGCATCTCATCGGGGGCTTTGAGGTGGCGATCGGCGTTGGCGTGCAGCCGCATCCCCGCTTGTTCGATTGTGCAGCCGTGGCGAATGCACGTCAGCACGTCTTGAAGCGGCCGCCGTGCAGGAACGTGGTAGTGAACATCGTTGACAGCAGCGAGTGGGATTCTGGTGTCGGACGCGAGCCGACGAATGTTGCGTCCCGCGGCGACTGAATCGGCGACGTAGAGCCGCGCCACCCCGAGCGACAAACGATCCTGATCAAAGACGCCACGGAGCCGATGCAGCGTGCGCGCACAGGCCGGCGACGGCCGCGCCGCGACCATGGCCACGGCCAGGAGTCCGGGACTGTGACCGACCAGATCATCCACAGTGAGGTGGCATTCGCCCTTGGGTGCGCGTCGCTTGCCCAACGTCAGAAGCTGGCAGAGTCTTGAATACGCTGGGCGATCTGTCGGGTAGACCAGGAACGACATGCCCGGCGCATCGGAGAACGTCAGCCGTGAACCAACCGCGAGCGGGATGCCCGCTTCCTTCGCGGCGACGTGGGCACGCACAATGCCGGCCAGTGTGTTGCTGTCCGTGATCGACACGCCGCAATGGCCGAGTTCGGCAGCCCGTTCGATCATCTCCTCGGGATGGCTGGCACCGGCGAGAAACGTGTAGTTCGTCGTCACCGCCAGCTCGGCGTATCGCTGCACCGCCCGCGCCCGCGCCGGTCGCACGACAGTGGGCTGCTTGAACGGATGAGGCTTGATGGGTGCGAATGGTGCTTCCGGCATGGAGTCTCCCTCAGGCCCAGATTCCATGAACGAACCACATTGACGTTTGGTTCTCGCGGTACAGCCACAGCCAGCGGCCGTGCTCATCCTGGACCTTGAAGTACGACCGGCACGGTTCCCGCCTTCGCCACCATTCCGCCCCGACGCTCTCGGGTCCTTGCGTTGTGGTGATGCGACTCTCCCCGCCGCGCCATTGAAGCGACATCACGGGGCCGTCGGGCGCGAGCGAAACCACGGCGGCCGATTCAGCGTTCGCAAACAACAGCGTCGGCCTGTCGATCGCGCCGAGCAGCGCCGTTCGCGACGGCTCGTCCTCCGGTCCACATCGCAGGACCATGGCCCGTTCGGGAAGGTGTGATTCGCGCACTTGAACCCGGCACACGCGATCGGTGCCGAGCCGGTTGCGGAGCGTATCGAGAAGGCTGGCAAGCTCTTGTTGGTGGTCGGTTCGACGATCACCCCACGATTCAACCTGCTCATGGGCCATCGGCTTCACGAGCGAGGCGCCGACCCTGATCTCTTCAACGCCCCTGCCTTCATGCCCCAAGTTGACCCGTTCCAGCCGGGGCCTCACGAGTGACCACAGATGCCGCGCATCGCGAGTGGGCATGCTGAGCGTGATGGTGAGCGACTCTGGTGGCAGGTCCGATCGCTCCAGGACAATGTCGATCCGCCGGGCCCCGCTTTCCTTCTCTTTCAAAAGGGACGCCAGACGTTCGATCAGCACCCTGGTACAGACCGCAATCGCCTCCCATTGAGTCGTCGGCCCGTCGAACACCTGACTGACGACAGGCGGAGGAGCCACCCTTACCGGCTCAATGAGTTCAAGGGCCTGACCGATCGCTTGATCGACCCGCAAGAGCAGCTCGTCCCCGAAGCGCGAGGGTAACAGCGACCGAGGCAACTCCATCACCTGCCCGATGCGCTCGATTCCCACCTCATGCAGCGATTGAACGGCGGCACCGGTGATCCGCAGGGCGGCGAGCGGAAGGTCCAGCAGCGCACGCCTGGCTTCACCTTCCGGCACGATGCCCGGCGTGCCAAAGCGGGCCACCGCCCAAGCACATCCGAATGTCGGCGCGATGCACAGTGTCGCCTCAAAGCCGAGTGCGGCATACTGCTTCTTGGCCAAGGCCAAGAGACGTTCCTCGCCACCGAACGCGCGCGCGCAGCCCGACACGTCAATCAGAAGCCCGTCGCCATCGACCGCGACGTGTGGCGAGAACCGAGATGACCACGCGGCCAACCCTCTGAGCGATGCCGAGTTGCGATCGCCACGATGTGGTTCGACCCGGGGATTGCTGAGAACGACGCGCGCCTGGCTGAGCGCCATGCCCGGGCAAACGCCGGCCCGCGCCGCTTCTCGGCAGCACGCGAACACCACTTGCTTCTGGTGGACGACATCTACGAAGACAACCGGCCTGCGATCATGCCGTCCGCCGATCCGGCGATCCTTCCGCCGAATCACGTCGCTCGCCAGCCGCGGCAACCAAACTGACATTCCCCGTTTCATCGTCAAGTCGCACGACCCACCGTGCGCCCTCTCTTCGCATTGGTCGCACTCCTTTGCAACGCAGAAGTTCAACGGTCCATCGTGGCTCGGTGTTCTCCGAACATTCGGCGCGAACGCGCCATCGTGTCTTGGCGGCGGACAGCTCCGACAGCTCCCAGGGCGGACGAAGCAGCAAGCACGCCGCTCCGCCGCTCGCGGCCGCGAGCTGGAGCCGGCGCGTGATCGCCAGTTTCAGCCCGGTTCCGTCCGCGATGACGGCCGCGATCGCCGGGCAACGCAACGCCAAGTCGATCGCCCAGGCCCGTTCATCCACCGTCGTGGCGTCGATAAGCATCGAGCGCTCGACGAACGGCCGCTTCGACTCATCCGCGCCAATCAGGGCCGGCGCGTAGGCCCAGCAGCGTCGCCCAACCCAGATCGTCGATTGCCGCTCACCCAGGGTTGCTCGATGAGCCACATGCGCGAGCACGGCCATGGGCGGGAACCACGGGGCGTTTCTTGAGCACTCGTCACCATCGCCGAACCACTCGTGCAGTGCACCTGCCGCAACCCCGCCTCCAAGAGTGGAATCGATATCCTGCCAGCCGGTAGGGATTGGCCTCGCATCGCAGCGGTGCCCGAATTGCTGCTGCCGAGCTTCAATCTGCTCGGCCAATGCGGAAATCACAGCCCTGTGAGCTTGTGCCGACACTGGACTTTGAGGGGGAACCGCCGATAGCATACTGTTAGGGTATCACCAAACACAAGCCGTTCAAGAGCAATCCTGGTCGAGGTCAAAAAAGAGTGTCGGGCGGCACCCTGTCTGCGGGCTGGATTAGCGTCGCATCGTTGTTCTTTGGCGAGTTGACCCGGGCACTGACCGGATGGGCCATCAAGACGCCGTCGGCCGCGGGCATCAGCAGCGAGGCGTCCGGCTCGGCCAGCCAACGCTGAACAGATTCTGGCTCCAGGACGGCCGGCATCCGGTCGTGGATCGTGCCCATGAGCGTGTTGGCCGAAGTCGTGATGATCGTGAAGGTGGTGCCCCCATGATCGATCTCGAAGAGCCCCGCCAGGAGCATGGCCTCGCCGTCCGCGCGAGTGATGTACCAGGGCTGCTTGGAGCCGTTGACCCGCTGCCACTCGTAGAACCCGCTCGCCGCAACCACGCAGCGGCGCGACTTGAATGCACCGCGAAACATGGGAGAAGTCGCCACGCTTTCTGAGCGTGCGTTGATCGGAGCCACCCGGCCATCGGACCATGCAGGCTTGAGCCCCCACACCGCCATCTCGACGCCGCGCCCCATGTCCAGATCACGCACGATCGGCGCCCGCAGCGTCGGAGCGACGTTATAGCTGTTCTCAAACTGGATTTCTGGCGTGGTCAGCGACAACAGACGGTGAATCTGTTTCCAGCTGAACTGGTGGGTATATCGCCCGCACATGCCCAAGAGTATCGGCCCAACAGCGCCATCCACCCTCCCGCTCCGAACCCCACCCGCTGCCCCCACAAGCAGATTCCACGCTTGGCTACGCAGCATGACGGCCCCGATTGCCGTCACCTCCCCGTCTCCGCCGGCAGGCTCACCAGTGCCGCCGCCGACAAACTGGGCGAACCCATCCTGGTCTGGCTGGCGTGGGGCATTGGCCTCGTGAATCTCGCGTGCCGCCACCCCGGGTACGATCCTGCCCGTGGGCAAACGCGACTCCCTCCACCTTCCGGTATTGCTCACCCAAACGCTCGACGTCCTTTCCCCACAGCCCAATCAGACCATCGTCGACTGCACCGTGGGCCTGGGCGGGCATGCCGCCGCGATTCTCGAACGCCTCAAACCTCACGGTCGCCTCATCGGCATCGACATGGACACCCAGAACTTGGCCGATGCCCGCGTGAAGCTCCAGCGGGTGCGCGGGCGTGAAGGCACCGTGCGGTTTGAGCTGATCCATAGCAACTTCGCCGCGCTGCCAGAGGTGCTCAAGGGGGCCGGCGTGGAGCTCGGCACAGTCGACGGCGTATTGGCCGATATCGGGGTCGCCAGCACCCAGATTGATGACCCCAGCCGCGGGTTCTCGTATCGGCGTCCCGGTCCGCTGGACATGCGCATGGACCCCACGCGCGGCGAGCCCGCATCGACCCTCGTCAACACGCTGAGCGAGGATGAGCTTGCCCAAGCACTGCTGGAGTTCGGCGACGAGGCCGACGCTCCGCACATCGCTCGCCTCATCGTTCAGCGGCGTAAGGACCAGCCCTTCACCACCACCGAGCAGCTTATGGCGATTGTCTGCGAGGCCCGCGACTTCACCATCGAGCGTGCTGCTCACGCGAAGCTCCACCCCGCCGCACGCACCTTTCAGGCCATCCGCATCATGGTGAACACCGAGCTGGACAACCTGGACCAGCTACTGATCGATTTGCCTCGTGTGCTGAAGCCCGCAGGTACGGCCGCGATCATTACATTCCATAGCGGCGAAGACCGCCGGGTCAAGCACGCCTTCCGCGACGGCCAGCGTGCGGGGATTTACTCCGCCGACGGGCGTGACCCCATCATCGCCGACGAGGTCGAGCAGAAGCGCAACCCGCGATCACGCCCGGCCAAGTTGCGATGGGCCAAGCTGTCCGGGTGAAGCGGTATGTTCGAAATCGACAGGGTCACTTCCGCGTCGGCTGCGAGCTGACGAGTTCCGGCCGCCAATCGCTCACGATAATCAGCCGCGGCTCCTCCTGCGGCTCGTCCCGGACCGCGATCAGGAACCGGTCCTTGGCAGGGTCGTAGTCGAGGATCCGGATCTGCTTATCCAGTGGCTTGCCATCGAAGAGCGGCTTGGGCACGCCGACGTCGATGCGGCCGTCGTTGCTCGTGATCGTGGCGCTCCACATCCGTTGCGTTGTATCGATCCAGGCCAGCTCGCTCGCGCTGAGCCACCAGTAGCCGCCAAAAGCGATGGGCGTGGCGGAGACCTGAACCGGGGCGAATGGAGTCGGATAGGCGACCACTTTCAGCGTCGCACCGACATCCTCTTCTCTAAAGACCGTGTAAGCCACGACATCATCCGACGGCGACAAGCGCGGACTCCACTCGGGGTCCGGCGTCTTCATGAATGTCTTGGCCGGCTCGTCCCTGCCTAGGTTCAGCGTCATAATGTCGCCGGTCTTGTTACGCAGCGGACTCTGAGTGAAGATCAGTGTGTTGCCGTCCGGGGTGACGGAGGTCGCCGCATACTCGAACCCGGGTCGACCTTCCAGGAGTCGGGTACCGGTGCCGGCGCCGATCGGAGAGTTGACAATGGATCGCTGTCCATCACGCACTTCATAAGTGATGATGCCTTGGTCGTTGGGAGCCCACAGCACACCGTAGTTGAGAGTTGTCGCGGGATCGCCGACCGCCGTTCTGACGCCCCGCTCAAGATCAACCATTACGTTGGATACTTCCCCGCGACTGCCGTCGACCGACACCGCCACGCGCCGAGCGTCCTTCGATAGCCTGGCTTCGTAGCCAATCGAGAGGGGCTCTGCGGGATTGGGCATGCGCTCGCCCTTGCGATCCATCCACGCCAGCCTGGCCCGGCTGGGCGAGTAGACCTGTTGATAGACGAGGGTGCCCCGCGGCGAAACACCCCCGCTGATGAACGCCCTCGTCTTGTTGTACTGCACGCCCGCGGCAACAGGCCTAGCGCTCCCTGTGAGCTCGAGGCGATCGAGGTCAAACGGCTGCGCCATCAGGTTCTCATCGCTGGCGAAAAGCAGAAAGCCCGGCTCGATGAACAGAGCCTCGGCGAATCCCTTCATAATCGGCCGCGACTGTTTGGTCGCGGGATCAAAGGCGTAAACGCCCTCGGACTCGGTGTTCCGCACGTAGTAAAGAAACCTTTTCCCATCCGGGAGCATCTGCGGCACGCGATGAGACACGCCGGGCGTGTCGGGTGTGGTGACGAGCGACGGTGTGCCGCCGGCATCACTCACGATGAAGAGGCCGCCGTCCGCGCTGGGGGCGAAGACGATCGTGCCCTTGGTTCCCCACGATCCGCCGCGGCCGGCCGGGGCGTCGCAGAGCACTCGCACGATGCCGTCGGCAAGGTCGATCCGCTTGAGTTTCCGCCCGGCGAAGAACGCGATGGACTTGCCGTCGGGCGACCAGAACGGGTAGATCGCCCCCTCGGTGCCCGCAAGCGCGCGGAACTCCAGACGCGAGAGAGCGCGTAGACAGAGCGATGGTGGCCACGTTCCGTCCTTGGCAATAAGCGAGACCACCACTTGCACGCCGTCGGGAGACACCGCTACGGCCCGGTCGCCCTGAAACAGCACCATTCCCTTGGGCAGCGGCAGGCCCGAGCGAACCACGACGCGTTCGCCCGCAGTGTCTGTGCGCGATGGCTTGACGACGATCGCCGTGACCACCACGGCCGCGATGCCGAGCAACGCCGTTACGAGCACCGCTGGCGAGCGCCACCATCGACGACGCGCTGCCGCGGAACTATGGGCCGCATCTTGCGGCTCGGCGACGGCCCGGCTCAGTTCAAGCCGCGCATCGCCGATGTCGTGCAGGCGCTGCTTGCGGTCCTTGGCCAGGCAGTTGGTGAGCAACTCGCGCACGCGCCGCGGCGTGCTCGCCGGCAGCATCGCCCAGTTGGGCTCGCTGTGCAGGATCGCGCCGAGGGAGTCGGTCACGGTCTCGCCGGGGAATGGACCCGTGCTCGTGAGCATCTCGTAGAGCACGCAGCCGAAGCTGAAGATGTCGGAGCGCTTGTCCACCGGCTTCCCGCGGGCCTGTTCGGGGCTCATGTAGCCGGCGGTGCTCATGATGGCGCCGGGGATGATGGGCGAGTGCTGCGGCGGCGTGGTGAGCGTCGGCGAAGCCGGCTGCCCCGTCATGTTGGTCGACGACGAGGGGCCTTCGGCCGTTCGCGCCAGGCCAAAGTCGAGCACCTTGACCACGCCCTCCTGCGTCACCATCACGTTGCCGGGCTTGAGGTCGCGGTGGATGATCCCCTTCTAGTGCGCAGCTTCGAGGGCCTCGGCGATCTGTTTGGCGAGCGTCAGCGCTTCTTCTACGGGGATCGGCCCGCGAGAAAGGCGACCCGCTAGCGTCTCGCCGTCGATGTACTCCAGCACGAGATACTGCTGCCCCTTGGCGGACTCAAGCCCATAGATCCCGCCGACGTTCGAGTGAGTGAGCGACGCGAGCGCCTTGGCCTCGCGCTGGAATCGGGCCAGACGATCGGGATCCGCAGCGAGATCCGCTGGCAGGGCCTTGATCGCCACCTGCCGGTCAAGCTTGGTATCCGTCGCGAGATACACCACACCCATGCCGCCACGCCCGAGTTCGCGCAGGACTTGAAATGGGCCGATGGCGGCGGGGTGCATTGGTGAAGAGTGTAAGGGATCGGTTCACATCGAGCAGTCGAGCGACTGGATCACGCTTGGGTTGCTTGTCCTCTAGAAGGAGCAAGTTTCAATTCCCGGTTTGCTCGCCTGCCTTGAGGTTTGCTGGCAGTACCATCCAGCCGCACATGTCAACGCCCAACCACACCACGCCTCCGCCCGAGAAGTTCCGCGATCACTTCGACGCGGTGATCACCGCCGTGCTAGCCGCGTGCGACCCGCGCGAGCTGACGGCCCGGGCCCTGCGCGCCGAACCGTTCTCTTCCGCCCCGGTTCACGTCATCGCCTTCGGCAAAGCCTCCATGTCCATGACCCACGGCGCCGGGGAGGTGCTGGGCCACCGGCTCCGTATCGGCTGCGCGCTCGCACCCGCTGGCGTCAGCCGGCCCGCTGGCTTCCCGCAGACCGTCGCCGCCTATCCGGTTGATCACCCGCTACCCACCGATCGCAACGTCGAGGCGGCACAAGTCGTGCGGTACTTCTCCGAAGACTTCGGTAAGCTCGCCGCCGCTGGCAGCGACGCCCTACTCCTCGTTCTCATCTCCGGCGGCGGCTCCGCCCAGCTCACCCTCCCGCCCGACGGCCTCTCCCTCGCCGAGGTCCGCCGAGCCACCGACTTCCTCCTCCGCGCCGGGGCCGACATCCACGAGCTCAACACCGTCCGCAAGCACATCGACCAGCTCAAGGGCGGCCGCCTCGCCCGGATGGCCGCCCCAGGCAAGGTCCGCGTGCTGGCGCTCTCCGACGTCGTGGGCGATGATCTGGGCACCATCGCCTCCGGCCCTTGCCACCCCGACAAGACCACGTTCGCCGACGCCGCCGCTGTCGTGAAAAAATACCAGCGTGGTGGGGGGAGTGGCGGGGGCGGCGAGCTCTCGGAGATCCTCAACTACCTCCAGACCGACGGCTACGGGTCCACCGAGTCGCCTAAACCCGCCGACCCGGTCTTCAAAAACGTTCGCTCCACCATCATCGGCTCCAACCACACCGCCCTCGAAGCCGCCCAGGTCGCGTTGGTGGCCATGGGCTTCGAGGTCGCGGAGATGGTCAACAGCGTGAGCGGCGACGCCGCGACCGTGGGCATCGACCTTGCCCGCCGCGCCAAGAAGCTGGCCGACAGCCCCGGCCCGCGCCCCGCCGCCATCATCATGGGCGGCGAAACCACCGTCCGTGCCGTGGGCAACGGGGTCGGCGGCCGCAATCAGGAACTCGCCCTCGCCGCCACCATCGAGCTCGATGGTCGCCACGACATCGCCCTGGCCGCCTTCGCCACCGACGGCGTCGACGGCCCCACCGATTCCGCCGGTGCCGCCGTCAACGGCCAGCTCGCCACCATCGCCGCCGTGGCCCGCCTCGCCCCCGCCGCGTTCCTCGCCCAGAACGACTCCCACACCTTCTTCTCCCGCATGGATATCGACGGCCACCGCACCCTGATCCGCACCGGCCCGACAGGGACAAATGTGGGTGATCTGCTGGTCGCACTGGTGTACTGAACGATCCTCAGGTAACAGAGCCCGTGGCGGAGGCCGGGGGTCCATTCGCGGCTTGTTCCGTATGTCGGTGCGCCCAACCTCCCGGCTCCCGCCGAAGGCTTGGTCTGTTACACTCAGCACAGGAGCCCCCACATGATCTCCGGCCACTTCACGATCGAGAAGCTGCTCCAGGGCATGCGGAAGGTGAACGCCTCCGACCTGCACATCAAGAGCGGCTTGGTCCCTTGCTACCGCATCGGCGGGCTTCTCAAGCCGCTCAACGCCGAGCCGCTCTCGCCCGACGAGGCCGACCACCTGCTCGACCCGATCATCCCTCCGCACCTCCGCGAGCGGTTCGAGAAGACCGGCGACCTCGACTTCTCCACCTACCTCAGCGACGGCGACCGCTTCCGCGTCAACATGTTCCGCGCCGGTGGTCACGTGGCCGCCGCCATCCGCCGCGTGCGGGCCGAGATCCCCACCTACGCCAACCTGCACCTCCCGCCGATCTACAACGACATCGTCGAGCGCACCAACGAGGGCCTGGTGATCGTCGTGGGCGTGACCGGCTCGGGCAAGTCGAGCACCATCGCCGCGATGATCGAGCACATCAACACCATCCGCGGCGACCACATCATCACCGTCGAAGACCCCGTCGAGTTCCGCTTCACGCCCAAGAAGTCGATCATCAGTCAGCGCGAGATCGGGATCGACGTGTCGGACTACAAAACGGCCCTGCGCTATCTGGTCCGCCAGGACCCCGACACCGCCTTCATCGGCGAGATGCGCGACCACGACACCGTGCTCGCCGCGCTCCAGGCCGCCGAGACGGGCCATCTGGTCTTCGCCTCGATGCACACCGCCGACACCTCCCAGTCCTTCGCCCGCATCCTCGAGTTCTTCCCCACCATCGAGCACGGCTTCATCCGCAGCGCCCTATCCAGCTCGCTCAAGGCCGTGTGCGCCCAGCGCCTCCTCCCAGCCGTCGAGAACTTCGAGGTCTCGGTCGTCCCCGCCACCGAGGTGCTGCTCAACTCGCCCATCGTCCAGCAGAAGATCCGCGAAGGCACCGACGACGACTTCCCCGCCATCATCAACGCCTCGGCCAGCGAGGGCATGCGATCCTTCACCTTCTCGCTCGCTGAACTGGTCAACAAAGACTGGGTCACCAAGCGCACGGCCATGGAATACGCGCCCAACCGCGAAGCCCTCGAATCCATGCTCAAAGGCATCCAGATCAAGTCCCAGACCCTCGTGGGCAAGATCCGCGGTTGAACTGGGGAGGCGTTTTGGAAACGCATGAACACGGATCCGCATGGATCGATCCAGAACAGGATCGATTCGAGCGTGCTCGCGTGTAGAGCTCCGCTGGAGTTCTTAACACGCGCCCGGGATGAAGGAGGCTCCGGCAGGGAATCCCAGAATGACGCCCGTCGCCTCCGCTTGCTCCCGCGTCCTCATCCCCTCCCCGTCCGAATCCCTCCCCATCCATGTCATCGGTGTCCAAATCCCCGCCTCACCCCGGCTTGCTCGCCTGCATGTTCAGGCTTAGCGGCAGCCCGAACATCCGCAAATCCGTGGTGTCCGGGAACAGCCCGAAGCTATCGACGCGTTCGGGGTTGACAAACCCGAACTGATCGAGCCACATGACCAGCATGTCCTCGGTGTAGCCTACTTTGTGAAAGTCGAACTCGTCGGTTTGCCCGCCGTAAATCACGCGCATGATCCCCAGCCGCTCTTGCGCATTGAACAGAGGCGAGAGCATCATCCAGCACAGAAACGACAGATCCGGCACGCCGATCTTGAACACCCCGCCCGGCTTGAGCACGCGGTAAACCTCCCGCAGCGCCTGCGGCAACTCCTTGATGTAGCCCAGGTGCTCATAGATGTGCGAGCCGTAGACCTCGTCGACGGTGCCGTCGGCGAAACGCGACAGGTCGGTGGCCGAGCCTTGAAAGTCGATCCCCGGCTTCACCTGAATGTTGACGATCTTCCAGCCTTCTTTGACGTGTTCGCCGCCGATGTGCAGGCGAAGAAGCTCTCCGGGCTTGGGCTGGTATGGCGCGTTCTTGCTCATGGCCCAAGCATAACCGCGCTCACGCCAAACGTACCCGGCTCAAAAGCAGGGCGTTGCCGACGACGCTGGCGCTGCTGAACGCCATCGCCACCGCCGCGAGCATCGGGTTGAGCCATCCCGCCGCCGCCACCGGGATTAGCACGACGTTGTACGCAAAGGCCCAGAAGAGCCCCACGCGGATCCGCCGCATCGTCGCCCGCCCCAGCGCGATCGCCACCGGCAGCGCCGCCAGGTCCCCACCCACCAGCACCACATGCCCGGCGTGCTGCGCGACATCCGTCCCGTGTCCCATCGCGATGCCCAGGTCCGCCGCCGCCAGGGCCGGCGCGTCATTGACGCCGTCGCCCACCATCGCCACCAGCCGTCCGTTCTTCTGCGCCGCCCGCACGGCCTCCGCCTTTCCCGCCGGTCGCACGCCCGCCCGCACCTCGTCCAGGCTGAGCTTCTGCCCCAGCCGGTACGCCGCCCGCTCGTGATCGCCGGTGAGCATGAGCGTCTTGAGCCCCATCGCGTGCAGCCGGCGAACCACCGCCCCCGCCTCGGGCCGCGGCACGTCCTCCATCGCGATCAAGCCCAGCACGCGCTCGCCCTCCGCCACCGCGACCACCGTCTTGCCGTCGGCCTCCAGCGCCCGCGCGTGCCGCGACACCGCGTCGGCCCCTTCCGGCGGCCTGCCCACGCGAACCGGTCGCCCGTCGATCACCGCCCGTACACCCTCGCCCGGCTCGCTGACGAAATCCGTGGCCGCCGCCAACGTCTGTCCGCCAGCTCGTGCCGCCCGCACTATCGCCCGCGCCAGCGGGTGCTCGCTCCCGGCCTCCGCCGACGCCGCGATCCGCAAGAGCGTCGCCCGATCTGTCCCCTCCGCCGGCACCACGTCCGTCACGTCCGGCCGCCCCATCGTCAGCGTCCCGGTCTTGTCGAGGATCACCAGTTTGAGCCCTGCGGCCCGCTCCAGCGCCGCCGGGTCCTTGATAAGGATCCCGCGCTTGGCCCCAATCGATGTCCCCACCATGATCGCCGTGGGCGTCGCCAACCCCAGCGCACAAGGGCACGCCACGATCAGCACGGCGATCGCCGCCGACAGACCCGTTGCCCAGTGACCGCTGATCCCCCACCCGATCAGCGCTAGCGCCGCGATCACCATCACCACCGGCACAAACACCCCCGCCACCGCGTCGGCCACCCGCTGCACCCGTGGCTTGGCGCTCTGGGCCCGCTGCACCAGCTCGATGATCTGCGCCAGGAGCGAGCCCGCCCCCAGCCGCTCGGCCCTCACCTTCAGCACGCCGATGGTGTTGATCGTCCCGCCGAAGACTTCGTCACCCGCCTTCTTCTCCACCGGCATCGATTCGCCCGTCACCATTGACTGATCCACGCCCGAGGCCCCGCCGACCACGCGGCCATCCACCGGCACGCGTCCGCCGGGCCGCACGATGACGACGTCTCCTACGCGCACGTCATCGATGTTGATCTCAACGACTTCCCCGCCGCGCTCGATCTCGGCCCGCGGCGGGCGCAACGTGGCCAGCGACGAGAGCGCCGCCGACGCCGACGAGCGGGCCCGCGCCTCGAGCCACTTGCCCGCCGAGACCATCGCCAGGATCACCGCCGCCGTCTCGAAGTACAAGTGCGCGTGCCCCGCGTGAGCCGCGCCGTTGGCGAAGAGCATCCAGACGCTCGCTACGAACGCCGCCGTGGTGCCCACGGCGATCAGCGTGTCCATCGTCGCCCGGCCCGCCCGCGCCGCCAACCACGTCCCGCGCGCAAACACCGAGCCGATGTAGACCATCAACAGAGAAGTCAGCCCGAACTGAAGCCACTGCCCCGCGACCCACCCGGGCATAAACATGCCCATCACAAACACGGGGAGCCCAAGCGCCACCCCGCCGATGGTGCGCATACGCCAGTCTGCGGCCTCTTTCTCCGTGGCCGCGCCGACGTTGGCCAGCGACGGGAACGGCCCCTCCGGCTGCCCGTCCGCAGTCCCCACAGCCGGCAACTCCTCCTGCGAACCCACCGCCTTGAATCCCGCTTTCTCCACGGCCTTGGAGAGCGCCTCCACCCCGGTGACGCCCGCGTCGTATCCGACCGTCGCCCGATTGGTCGCCAGATTGACCGACGCCGTCGCCACTCCGGCCGACTTGCCCAACACGCTCTCCAGGTGCGCCACGCACGAGCCGCAGTGCATCCCCTCAATATCGAGCGTGATCCTGGCACCCGGCGGGGTGGGGGGGGCCGGGGTCATGGTGGGGGCGATCTCAACCTCGTTATGCACAGCCATGCCTGACTCTATCAACAAAGCAGGGGCCGGCAACACGCCAGCCCCTGCGGATGTTTTCCCTTGTTTGACGCCGGCTCACTCGTTGCGGTTGCCGAACAGGATCAGCACGTAGTACAGCAGCGTTCCCACAGCGGCCACAGTCGCGGCCACATAAGTCATGGCCGCGGCGCTGAGAACCCGGTTCATCGTCCCGGCCTCGGCGCCCGCGGTTACCAACCCCGTGTCCTGCAGAAGCTTCCGCGCCCGACTCGATGCGTCGAACTCCACCGGCAGGTTCACCAACTGGAAGATCACCACGCCGGAGAACATCACCAGCCCGATCACCGCGAGCCAAAGGCCCAGACCAAAGCCCGCGCCCGCACCCAGCATCATTCCGATGATCGTCACCCACAGGCCCATGTTGCCCACCGCCGCCATCGGCACCACGCCGTTGCGAAGCGCCAGCAGGGGATAGTTGGTCGCGTGCTGGATCGCGTGCCCGGCCTCGTGCGCCGCCACGCCTAATGCCGCCACCGACCGACCGTGATACACGTCGCTCGACAACGCCAGCACCCGCTGCTTCGGGTCGTAGTGGTCAGACAGCGTCCCCGGGACCTCCAAGATCCGCACGTTGCTGATATTGTGGGCCCGCAGGATTTCGCCGGTGATTTCGGCCCCGGTCAGCCCGCAGGCCGCCGGAACCTTCAAGCCCTTGCTGAACGCAGACTTCACCCGCCACTGGGCCCACAGACCGAGCATCATCGGGAAGACCATCAAGAGCAGCATCAGCGTGAGTTGGTTCATCCGTGACTCCTTAAGGGGATTATTCACCCTAAAACAGGCGTGTGCATCAGCATCATATTCTACGTTCGCCGTGGCTCAAAGTTCGACATTTCCGCCAGCTTCCTGTAGGCCTCCCGTTCGGCCTCGCTCAGTTCTTTGGGAACCACAATTCGCAGTTCGACCAGGAGATCCCCTGGGCTGTCTCCCCCCCGACCGGGGATGCCCTGCCCGCGGAGGCGGAGCTTCGCGCCGCTGGAGCTTCCGGGCGGGACGGTGATGGTTGCCTGGCCATCGACCGTCGGCACGGGCACCTTCGCGCCCAGCGCGGCCTCCCACGGCGTGATCGGCACCTGCGTCGCCAAGTCTCGTCCGGTCACGACGAAGCGCGGGTCCGGGGCGAGCTTGATGCGTAGCCGCAGGTCGCCGCGCGACCCGCTTCGGCCCGTTGACTGGCCTTGGCCTGAGAGCCGGATGATGTCGCCGTCCACAATGCCGGCTGGAATGCGGACGTCGATCGTGCGTTGCGCGCCGTCGCCCTCGCGGACGGTCAGTCTGTGGGTCGCCCCCTTGGCCGCGTCGGCGAGTGAGACGGCCAGCTCGGCTTCGTGATCGCCGGATGGTTCCGTCCCCATCCCGCCCATCCCCCCCGCACCCCCGAAGGGGTTGCCGCGCGGGCCGCCGCCGCCGAACGTTGATTCAAAGAAATCGCTGAAATCCTCTGACGTGCTGGGCCCGGATCCGCCTTGCCGCGCCGCACGTCGACCTCGACCGCCCTTTCGCCCGCTACCGGCCGAGTCTGGCCCGCCATTGAACTCTTCGCCTTGCTTCCAGTTTTCGCCGAGCTGGTCGTAGCGGGCCCGCTTCTTCGGATCTTTGAGGACCTCGTACGCCTCCTGGGCCTGCTGGAATAGCACCGCAGCCCCCGGCTCTTTGTTCATGTCCGGGTGCAGCTCGCGGGCCAGCTTGCGGTGGGCGCGCTGGATCTCTTCGGCCGAGGCCGTCCGCGGCACGCTCAATGTCTGGTAGTAATCTCGGAACTTCACAGGCATGGCGATGGTACGGAGACAAAGCCCGTGCCGGCGGGCCTGGCTCCATCGGAGCCGCGAGCGCAAGCCGGGGGGATTTGCCCCTTGCAGGCCTTGAGGCAAGTTCAGCCTTGAACAGCCGAACGCCGACGGGCGTAACACCAATAACATGACGGCGGCCCGCTCCCGGCGCATCTTGGCTGGGCAGCGGACCGCTGAGCGGCGAAGATACCGCATGGAATCTGCCCGCTGCACCAGCCGACCGTACCCGCCCGCTGTACCCGCCCATGAATGCTGAGGAGTTCCCGATGCTTGATGGTTCCGACGCCACCCACGGCCCCGTTCGTCAGCTCCATGGCCGCCTCCCGCGGGCCTTGCTCGGTGCGGGGCTTTTGGGCTTGGCATTGGCCGGGCCGTCTTGGGCTCGCGTGCGACCTCCGGAGCCGCCGGCTGCGCCCGCGACGTCCGACACCGACGCCGCCACCGAGCAGGCCATCCAGCGGGCCTACGACCTGTCGGCCGCGTTCCAGCGTGTCGCCAAGAACGTCTCGCCGACCGTCGTCAGCATCACCGTAAAGAAGGTCGCCGGGCCCGGCGGTGGTCAGCAGCAGGACGAGATGCTCCGCCGGTTCTTCGGGCCCAACTTCCGCAGCCCGCAGCCACAGGCACCCGAGGTGCAGGAGGGCTCCGGCTCGGGCGTGATCGTCACGGCCGACGGCTATATCGTCACCAACAACCACGTCGTCGAGGGGGCCACGCTCGTCACCGTCTCCAACGGCGAGAACACCAAGTTCACCGCGAAGGTCGTCGGCACCGATCCGGCGTCCGACATCGCCGTTATCAAGATCGAGGGCGAGTCATTCCCCTTCTCGCCGCTGGG
>Ga0105049_10001491_pt1 | contig 27712 bp, 23 predicted proteins | sample MAT06_FD_78087 | JGI IMG/M metagenome (GOLD analysis project Ga0105049, IMG submission 78087) | Freshwater microbial communities from Lake Fryxell liftoff mats and glacier meltwater in Antarctica - MAT-06 | ecosystem: Environmental > Aquatic > Freshwater > Ice > Liftoff microbial mat | place... | reverse complement strand
ACCGGCGCACGATTCCGGAAGGGGTGCCGGTGTGCTGCGGACAGGTGAATCGCGGTGTGGCGATCCTGAATGGCCTGATCTACATCGGCACCATCGACGGCCATCTGGTGGCGCTCGACGCGCGAACGGGGCGGGTGCGCTGGGAGGTGGAGGTGGCCGACTACAAGCTGGCTTACACGATCACCGCCGCGCCGCTCGCACTGAAGGACAAGATCATCGTCGGCATTGCGGGAGCCGAATACGGCGTGCGCGGCTTTTTGGACGCCTATGACGCCAAGACGGGTAAGCGCGCCTGGCGCTTTTGGACCACCCCCGCGCCCGGGGAGCCTGGCCATGAGACTTGGTCCGGCGAAAGTTGGAAGTACGGTGGCGCCACCACATGGATCACCGGATCGTTTGACCCGGAGCTGAATCTGCTTTACTGGACGACGGGCAATCCCGGGCCGGATTACGACGGCGACGTGCGGCTGGGCGATAACCTGTACTCGGACTCCGTGCTGGCGCTCGATGCCGACACTGGCCAGCGCAAATGGCACTTTCAATTCACGCCGCATGACGTGAATGACCTCGACTCCAATCAGATCCCGGTTTTGCTGGATGCGCCTTGGAAGGGGAAGCCCCGAAAACTGCTGCTGCTGGCCAACCGGAACGCGTTCTATTACATCCTCGATCGGGTGACGGGTGAGTTTCTGCAAGCTACGGCCTTCACGCGGCAAAACTGGGCGCTCTCGATGAGCCCGGCGGGCCGGCCGGTGCCCAACCCCGCGACGGTCCCCAGTACGAAGGGCGCGCTGGTGTATCCGGACGATGACGGCAGCGCCAACTGGTTCAGCCCCTCTTACAGCCCGCGCACCGGATTCTTTTATCAGAACGTACGCGAGAAGGGTGCCTATTACTTCAAGACCGAAACACAATATCAGCCCGGCCGCTTTTACTTGGGAGCCTTCAAACGAGAGATCCCGAACGAAGAACCCTACGGCACGGTACGCGCGCTCCGGGCCCTGAGCGGTGAGACCGCCTGGGAGTTCCGGCTGCACTCTCCGCCTTGGGGCGGGCTCTTGGCTACGGCCGGCGACCTGGTATTCTCCGGCACCATGGAAGGCGACTTTTTCGCGCTCGATGCTGTGACGGGTAAGTTACTGTGGCGGATCCAAACCGGCGGCGAGATCTGGGCCAATCCGATGAGCTATCAGTTTGGGGGCCAGCAGTATGTGGCTATCGCCGCCGGAAGCGCCTTGCTGGTGTTTGCGGTAGAGCCTTGAAGCGCCTTTGCTCTGGACGGAGAGGGTGCCTGGTTATCTTGTTTGACAAGCGACAATTGTCAGAGTAGAGTAGGCGGATGATCAAGAGCTTCAATCATAAGGGCCTCAAAAAGCTCTATGAGAAGCGGGATCGCAGCGGCATCCGGCCGGATTTTGTCGACACGGTCTGAGAACATTCTCACGCTTTCGGATGCGGCAACGAATCGCTGTTTTTCGCTGCCACCGGAGGCCGGATTTGAGGCTCGAGAATGCGGCTGGGCCAGGGTCCACCTTATCTGCGCGGCAGTAAGTGGTTCATCAATAGTAAGCAGGCGATAAGTCCACGATGCCGGGAGATGCGCGGGATTTCCCGGTCTCAATTGTCACACTTCTAATCGAGAACGATGAAGGTTTAGTTTTGGTACACACTCTAAACGCACTCGCGAATGCTGCTTGCGGTCCTGGTGTTCTCTGCGGCTGCCGAGGGCCAGTGGACTTCCGGCAAACCAGAAGAGGCTGGCTACTCCTCGAAGTGACTGGAAACCGTTCGCTCCTGGCTGGAATCGGGTGACGCTTGAGATGTTGGTCAACTCCCGCCGATGAGACGGTGACTCTGCATTGCTTGTCTCGGATGAACAGAGACAGACACTTTTTTCGCTCTTTCACGTTTGATTTCGAAACTGCTTCCTGAGATGCCCCCGATGATCGCAAGGTTGCCAGTTCCGCGCTTCACTTCTCAAAGTGGACTAAGATATTCTCCATGATTCAAGCATTCGTTTTTTACCCTGCGGCCTCGCGCTTCGACTACGACTATTACGTCCACAAGCACACCCCCATGGTGCTGGAACTATGGAAACCTCACGGCCTGATTCGCGTCGAGATCAGCAAAGGGGTCTCCGGACTCGCCCCTGGCAGCGCCGCGAAGTACTGCACGATCGCCGTTTTAACCTTCATCTCCGTGGAGGGATTGCAGGCCGCGCTGGCCGCCTGCGGCGCTCAAGTGATGGGCGACATTCCCAACTACACCGACTCGCAACCCGAAATCCAGATCAACGAGCTCCTGCCGTCCTAATCCGCGGCCGCGAAGCCGATGGCCAGCGCAGGGCTGACAAAGGTGTGAAATGTTGCACGTTGCCGCACCAAAATCTCTTAAGATGTAAGTGTATGAAGAATATCGCCTTCGTTCTGCTGCTCCCTCTGCTCGCCATCGCCCAGAAGCGCAATGATCTGGCTGAGGTTCAGCGCGACGTCGCCATGATGACCGATGAGATTCGGAACATCCAAAAGACCGTCGACCGCCTGAATGCCACCGCCGAGCAGACCCTGGCCAATGCCGCGAAGAACGGGGCCACGCTGGCCAACGTCCAGGATGCTTTGAATAAGCGCATGGAGGTCCAGGAGAAAAACTTCGGCTCCGCGCTGGCCGGCACCAGCACCAAGGTGGACCAGCTCGGTAACGACTTAGGCGCGATGCGCGACAGCGTGACCGAGGTGAACACCAAAGTGAACAAGCTCCAAACCGCCCTGGCCGACATCAGCGCCAAGTTGGATATTTTGATCACCAAGCCCGAAGCTCCCAAGACCGAAGGCGCTCCCGGCTACACCACCTCCGCCACGCCTCCGCCGGGCATGACGGCCGAAAAGCTCTACGAAAACGCCACCAAGGACAAGCGGGCCAACCAGAACGACCTCGCCTTGCAGCAGTTCACCGACTTCCTGAAGTGGTACGGTAACACGGACCTGGCGCCGAATGCCCAGTTTCAAATCGGAAGCATTCATTTCAATACCGAAAAGCTCGACGACGCGCTGAAGGCCTTTGACCTGGTGTTGAACCAGTACCCCGAAAATCCCAAGACGCCCGAAGCCATCTACATGAAGGGCATGACCTACCTGAAGCAGAACGACAAGCCCAAGGCCGTGGCCGAGTTCCGCAACGTCAGCAAGCGCTTCCCCCGCAGCGATGCCGGCAAACTGGCGCTGGAGCAACTCTCCGAACTGGGCGCCAAGCCACTCTCCGCGCTGCCCCAGAAGAAACGGACGCCGAGATAACTTCGTGGCCCGCTACATTGCATTCTTGCGCGCCATCAACGTGGGCGGCCATGTGGTCAAAATGGAAACCCTGCGCGCCCATTTCACCGAACTGGGCTTCACCGATGTGAGCACCTTTATCGCCAGCGGCAATGTGATCTTCGAGGCGCCGGTGCAGGCCAGCCGGCTGGAGAAGAAGATCGAAGCGCACCTGCAAGCGGCGCTCGGCTACGAGGTGGATACTTTCCTGCGCACGCCCGATCAGGTGCGCCAAGTGATTGCCGCGGCCGAGTTAAAACTGGGCCGCTTCCTGGCCAAAGGCGCCAACGTCTACATCGGCTTCCTGCGCAAGCTGCCCTCGGAAGCCCAGCAAAAGCAGACCGTCGCGCTTTCAAACGAGGTGGATGTATTGAGCTTCCACAACCGTGAGCTATTCTGGCTTTGCCACGAAAGCATGGCGCAAACTACGATCACCCCGCCCAAGTTGGCCAAGGCGCTGGGCGGCCCCACGACCACGCGCAACATCACGTCGTTGCGCAAGCTGATCGCCACCCTGGCCTGACTACCGCTGAGCGGCGCCGCTGCGGCCCATAATCGGCCAGACGTCGACGATGTCGTTGCCTTTGGCGATGTAGTAGCGGTCGTAGACATTGGTGCTCATGTCGAGGTTGCTGCAATAGATCTCGACGCGGTCGCCGACCTTGATCTCGTTGCCGCCGTCTTTCCACTTGAGCAGCCCGTATTCCGCGCCCTGCTTGTCCACTTGCAGCCAGCTCATGCCCTTCACGGTATCGGTGGTCTGCGCGAGGGCCTTGTTGCCGTAGTCGGTGGTCACTTGCCCCGCGTGGTGCTTGCTGTCGACGGTAGTGATGACGGAGAGCGAATTCTCGAAGTCGGTATAGACATTGTCGTCGCTCTTGCCACCGACGCCGCGGTAGATCGAGTCCATGAAGACGTAGGAGCCGGCTTCGAGCTCAGTCAGGCCAAACTCATGGTCCATGTTGTAGGTGCCAGTGGAGCCGCCGCTGACGATGTTCACGGGCAAGCCGGCCTTCTTGGCGAGGGCGACGGTCTCGTTGACGCCGGAGAGATCTTCCTTCGTCTTCAACCGCCGCGCCGTCCAGCCCTTGGTGTGCGAAGCGTAGCCAGAGTAAGCCATGAAGCCTTCGAAGCGGATGTGCTTGGAGCCTGAGACCTTCTGGGCCAATTCGAGCGCCGGCTGGCCGTTGGCGATGCCTTGGCGGGTGAGCCCGGCGTAGACAGAGACGGCGACGCGCGCCTTCACGTTGGCCGCGGCGGCCGCTTCTTCGACGCGCGCGGCCACGGCATGGTCGTCGACCACGAACATGAACGTGGGGTCCTTGCGCGTCAGCGCGATCGCGCGCATCAGGTTATTGGTGCTGGCCGGCTGCTTCGTCCACAGCACGCCCTTGATACCGCCATTCGACATCAACTCGGATTCGGCAATGGTCGCCGCCGTAATGCCGATAGCCCCCAAGGCGACCTGGCGCTTGGCGATGTCGACGCTCTTGTGCACCTTCACGTGCGGCCGCATTTGAATCGGCGCCGACCTGGCGAAGTCCGCCATAGTCTTCAGGTTCTTCTCGAAGAGGTCGATATCGACCACCATGCAGGGCGTCGGCAGCACGTCCTTGGTCATGCCGCGGAAGTCCTTCCGGGCGATGCGTTGTTCGAACTCGGTATAAGGGTACTTGGGGTTGGCTCTCAATGCCGGGCTCGAAAGCAAAGCGGCACTGGCACCCAGAAACTGACGGCGTGAATTCATCGCGGCGATCTCCTTAATAGAAGCAGGATATCGCGAATTCCGGACTTTGTCTTATAGATTTACCCAATGGCCACTCTCGGCCGCTTCGAAAATAGCGGTGAGCACGGCAACTTGCTGCAGCGAATCCTCCAGCGTCACCGGCACCGGACCCTCCCCGCGCACGGCTCGCGCAAAGGCGTCGGCCTGCCAAGTGTACTGGTCACCGGTGTCGAACGTCTCCGTCGCGATGCCGGAACCGAAGAGTTCGCCGCCGTCGTCGATGAAGATCTTCGTCGGCCGGTCCGGCGGCGCGTTGAAGGGAATTTCGACGTCGATGCGGCCCTTGGTGCCCATAAATTGCATCCGCTGAAAGGGCACCAACTGAGTGGAGCAAGTGAAGATGGCGTGGCCTTGCGGGTACTCGAGGATGAAGCTCGATAAGCGGTCCGTGCCAAACTGCGGGTCGCGCACGATGGTAGCTGCGATCCGCATCGGCTCGGCGCCAAACACCATGCGCGAAGTGGTTACCGGGTAGCAGCCGATGTCCCAGATGGCGCCGCCGCCCACGTCGGCGCGGTTGCGGATGTTCAGCGGGTCGACATTGGTGTAGCTAAAGAAGCCGGTCGCCGCGCGGAGATCGCCGATACGGCCGGAGGCGACGAGTTCGCGCGTGCGCAGCCACTGGGGATGCGTCCTCACCATGAAGGCTTCGCCGATGACTACTTTGGCTTCGTCACGCGCGGCGATCAGTGCGCGGACGTCGCCGGTGGTCATCGCCAGCGGCTTTTCGCAAAGCACATGTTTGCCCGCCTTGGCCGCGGCAAGCGACCATTCGGCGTGCAGGTGATTCGGCAATGGGTTATAGATGACGTCGATGGTGGGGTCGGCTAGCAGCTCTTCATAGGAGCCGTACGCTGTAGCGATGCCAAGTTTTTCCGCCGCAGCCTGCGCTTTCGTCAGATCCCGCGAGGCGATCGCCGCTACTTCGCAGAGGCCTGAGGCCTGAATGCCCGGGATGCACTTGTTGATGGCAAATTTCGAAACGCTGAGCACGCCCCAACGGGTCCTTGGATTCGTCATCACTCTACGTTAACCTGAACGCTGTGCATCGTCGTCAATTCTTGCTCACTTCTCTTGGGCTCGCCGCGCAGCAGCCCCGCCGGCCGAATATTCTTTTCGTCATCGCCGACGATTGGTCCCACGGGCACGCCGGCGCTTACGGCGCAAATTGGGTGAAGACGCCTCACTTCGATCGCGTGGCGAGGGAAGGCGTGCTCTTTCACAACGCCTTCACGTCGAATCCGAAATGCAGTCCGTGCCGGGCGACGATCCTGACGGGCCGCAACTCGTGGCAGTTGAAGGAGGCGATCAATCATAACTCGGTCTTCCCGAATGAGTTTGCCATTTATCCGGCCGTGCTGGAGCAGGCGGGCTACTTAGTCGGGATGACCGGCAAGGGCTGGGGGCCCGGGGAGTTTAAGGCCTCCGGCTGGAAGCACAATCCGGCGGGCAAGGAGTATCAGAAACTAACGAACAAGCCGCCAACGAGCGGGATTTCGAATCGGGACTACGCCGGTAATTTTGCCGACTTCCTCACCCAGCGCGCCGCCGGGCAGCCCTTCTGTTTCTGGCTCGGTGGGCAGGAGCCGCATCGGGTTTACGAGGATGGGTCCGGACTGAGAGCAGGGAAGAGTTTGCAGGACGTGAAGGTGCCGGCTTACTTCCCGGATAACCGCACTGTCCGCAGCGACATGCTGGACTACGCGCTCGAAGTGGAATGGTTCGACCAGCACTTAGGCAAAGCTTTGGCGAAGCTCGAGGAGATTGGCGAACTGGATAATACTCTCGTGGTAGTAACTTCAGACCATGGCATGCCGTTCCCACGCATTAAGGGGCAAATTTACGAGCAAGGCTTCCACTTACCTTTGGCGATTCGCTGGGGTAGGTTGACTACCGGCGCACGCAACGTGAATGACTTTATCAATACCCGTGACTTTGCACCCACGTTCCTCGAAGCCGCCGGCGTGAAAGCTTCGCCGACGATGACCGGCAAAAGCTTCGTGGATGTGTTGAAGAGCCCAAAGTCGGGCATCGTCGACAGTTCACGCGACGTGATGTTGATTGCCAAGGAACGGCACGACCTGGGCCGCCCCAATGACGGCGGTTACCCGGTGCGCGCACTTCGGACGCCCGAGTATCTGTATGTGCGTAACTTCGAACCCACGCGCTGGCCAGCCGGAAATCCAGAAACCGGCTATCGCAATGTGGATGACAGCCCTACGAAGACGCTGATGCTTTCTACCTTCGACAAGAATTATCAGTTGGCTTTTGGCTTCCGCGCGAACGAGGAGCTTTATAAGATCGTCGAGGATCCGGAGTGTATGAAGAACCTCGCGGCGCAGGCCGACTTTGCGGGGATTAAGCGCACGCTGCGCGATCGCATGGAGACCATGCTGAAGGAACAAGGCGATCCCCGCTACAACGGGAATGCGGCCTTCTTTGATTCGATTGAATACTACGGACCCAAGAAGCACGCTTACGACAATTGGCTCAAAAACCAACGTCCGGAGAAAGAGTAGCCCTTTCCCACCCTTTGGGTTACCAGCCGACCGGTTTGCCGGCGTTCTGCTCGTCGAGCCATTTCTTGAGCGGCGCAAAATAGTCCACCACGGCCGTGGCATCGATCTCGCTTTTGCCGGTGAGTAACTTCAGCGTTTCGGGCCAGGGCCGGCTAGCGCCTTGGGCCAACATGGCTTCAAAGGCCTTACCGGCTTCTTTGTTGCCATAGACAGAACAACGATGGAGCGGCTGCTTGCAACCAGCCTTCTCCGCCAAGGCCCGGTGGAATTGGAACTGGAGTAAGTTGGCCAGGAAATAGCGAGTGTAGGGGACTGAGGCCGGCACGTGATATTTGGCGCCAGGGTCGAAGTCCGCTTCGGAGCGCGCGAGCGGAGCGCCGACGCCCTGGTATTTTTGGCGTAAATCCCACCAAGCGGAATTCATCAGTTCGGGCTTCACTTCGCCGGAGAAGACCTTCCAGCGCCATTGGTCAATCATTAACCCGAAGGGCAGAAAAGCGACCTTCTCCAAGGCCCGCTTCATTAGCAGACCGATATCGGCGGACTCGGGCGGAATCTTCGATATCAGCCCCATCTTCATCAGATACTCCGGGGTCATCGACAGTTGCACCGTATCGCCGATGGCTTCGTGGAAGCCGTCGTTGGCCGAATCGCGGAATAAATAGGGCTGCCGATTATAGGCCCGTTGATAATAATTGTGGCCAAGCTCATGGTAGATGGTGTAGAAGTCCTCTCCGGTGGGCTCGATACACATTTTCACGCGTAAGTCCTCCACATTATCGACATCCCAAGCGGAGGCATGGCAGACCACTTCGCGGTCGCGCGGTTTGGTGAGCATGCTGCGCTCCCAGAAGGTTTGGGGGAGTGGCGAGAAACCCAGAGAGAGATACATTGACTCGCCCATGCGGGTCATCTGCTCAGCCGTGGTTTTGCGAGAGGAAAGGATTTGCGACAGGTCATAACCGGGGTCGGCGCCTGGGGGCGCAAGCATGGGGTAGAGGTTATCCCAGGATTGCGCCCACATATTGCCGAGTAAGTGGGCTGGGATCGGTCCGGCTGGCGTTACTACCTGGTCACCGTATTTGGCGCGGAGCCGATTGCGCGTGTAGGCATGGAGAGAAACGTAGAGGGGCTTCACTTGCTCCCAAAGCCGGTCCACCTCTTTAGCGAAAGCGTCGGGCGTCATGTCGTACTTGGAGCGCCACATGGCGCCCGAGTCCTTAAAGCCCAGTTCGCGAGCGCCTTGATTGGCGAGCGTCACGTATTTCAGATAGTCGGCCCGAATCGGCTGGGCGGTATCGTGCCAGCCTTTCCAGGTTTCGAGTAACTTCGCCGGATCGCGGCTTTCGGCGATCGTCTTACTCACTTGGCCGATATCCTGGCAGGTGGTGGGCGTGGGGCAATACTTCGCTTTGCCGTAGTGCGCTTCCATACCGGAGGTGATTTTAGTAATTTCGGCGGAGAGCTTCGGGTCACTCGGCGCGGCCACGACTAAGCCGTTCTTCAGGAGGGTGAGCTTGCGCGCGACGTCCGGCGACACGGCGACTCCATCAAACTGAGCGGCGAGTTTGGCGTATTTTACCCCGGCCTGAATCGCCTTCTCGGTGAGGGCAGCGGAGATGGCCTCCGTGTCCTGGGTGATGTAAGTGGCGGCGGTCCACTGGGCTTGGCCCGCCTGGTTGGATAAGGCGAGTAATTCGGTCTCTGCGTCGGCCACCATTTTGGCGGCGGCCGCGGGCCGATCTCCGCCAGCAGAGTTGCACGACGCCAATCCCAGGATAAGACCCAGGCATGAGACTACCAAAGCAAGGTTACGTTTCATGCCCTTGATTCTATCGTGCGATCAGCCTTGCTGCGATAATGGAAGGTTGCTACAAGATTGGACTCCCGATTCCTGGCGCGAACGCGTCGCCTTGCAACAGCCCCGTTATGATGATCCAGCCGCTCTGGCGCGGGCCGTGGCGGAACTCAGCGGCCTGCCCCCGCTCGTCACGTCCTGGGAAGTGGATGAGTTGCGGCGTCAACTGGCCGAAGCGGCACTCGGCAAGCGCTTCCTGCTGCAAGGCGGCGATTGCGCGGAGACCCTGTCCGATTGCCGGGCGGAGCCCATCACCAACAAGTTGAAGGTGCTGCTGCAGATGAGCCTGGTGCTGGTGCACGGTGGGCAACGGCCCGTGATTCGTGTGGGCCGCTTCGCCGGGCAATATGCCAAGCCGCGTTCGGAGGACAGGGAGACGCGCGACGGGGTCAGCTTGCCGTCCTATCGCGGCGACATCGTTAACCGGCCGGCCTTCACCGCGGCCGATCGCCGACCGGATCCGGATCTGCTGTTGCGCGGCTATGAGCGCGCCGCCCTGACCCTCAACTGGATTCGCGCGCTTTCGAGCGGGTTCGCCGACCTGCATCATCCGGAAAACTGGAATCTCGAGTTTATCGAAAGCTCCCCCTTGGCGGCCGAATACCGCCGCATCGTGGGTTCGATCGGTGAGAGCCTGCGCTTCATGGAGCACGTGCTGGGCGTCCGCACCGGGGGCATGGAGAAGGTGGATTTCTTCTCGAGCCACGAGGGCTTGCACCTCGACTATGAGCGCGCCCAGACCCATCGGCAAAACGGCGGCTGGTATCACCTGGCGACGCATTTCCCATGGATCGGCCTGCGCACCGCCCAACTCGATGGTGCACATGTGGAGTTTTTCCGTGGTTTGCAAAATCCGATTGGACTCAAGATCGGCGCGACGACCACGGACTTGGCCTTGGTACGCCTGTTGGACCGTTTGAATCCGACCCGTCAACTGGGCCGGATGACCTTGATCCATCGCTTCGGCGCGGACAAAATCAGCAGCCATCTGCCCGCGCTGATTGCCGCCGTGCGCGACGCTGGGCACTTGCCATTGTGGGTCTGCGATCCAATGCATGGCAATACGGTCACGACGAGCGAAGGGTACAAAACTCGCCGTTTTGAGGCGATTTTGTCGGAGTTGGAGCAAGCGTTTGACGTGCATGCGGCGAGCAAAGGCTGCCTGGGCGGCGTGCATATCGAACTGACGGGCGACAACGTCACGGAATGCACGGGTGGTGCCCGCGGTTTGGCCGAAGTGGATTTGAAGCGCGCTTATCGCACTGAGGTGGATCCGCGCCTCAACGGTGAGCAGGCGCTTGAGATGGCCTTGCTGATTGCCCGCAAAATGCGTTCGCTGGGATGAAACCGTCCCATCGCGGATCTCGTAATTATCGGTAGGAGATTACGATGAAACGTTCAATGGTTCTATTGCTGGCTTTGCAGGCGCCTTGGTTGATGGGGCAGTCCGCGAAGCCTTCGGAAAAGGCCGTCAAGAACATGGTGAAGGAGATCCGGCATGAATTGGTGATGATGCCTTTCTACGGCGTGTTCGATAATCTCTCCTTCCGTTTGGATGGATACGTGGTGACGCTGCTGGGCCAAGTGACAAGGCCGACCCTGAAGAGCGAGGCCGAGAACCGGGTGAAATCAGTGGAAGGCGTCGAGCGAGTGGTGAATCAGATTGAGGTGCTGCCCCTTTCGCCGAACGACGATCGCATCCGGATTCAGGTGGCGAGCGCGATTTTTAATCATCCAGTGTTGCAACAATACTCACTGCGGGCCGTGCCACCGATTCACATTATTGTGAAGAACGGTAACGTCACTTTGGAGGGCGTGGTGGCGCGAGAGATGGATAAGAATGTCGCCAACATACAAGCGAACGCCGTGGCCGGGGTATTCTCGGTGAAGAACAACTTAGTGGCGGAGAGTAAGTAGTTAGAAGTCGAGGCGGAGCATCAAGCGAAAGGTTCGCCCGTCGTTGAGGGTATTGGTGATCTCTCCAAAGGCGGGCGACGACAGGTCGGCGTTGGGTTCGGCGAATTGGGCAGTGTTGAGTACATTCACTCCCTCGGCCCGAAAGGCCAGGGCGCGGTCACCACGTAGGATGAAGCGGCGCTCAACGCTGGCGTTCAAGTTGCGAATCCCGCCGCGCCGGAAGGTATTCGAACCAAGATTGCCTCGGGCTTCAAAGGGTTGAATGAACTGGAAAGCCCGGCGAGGGAGCAGGGTTCGGGCGAGGTCAGGATGGCGGATTTTCCGGCCGAGAATGGTAGGATCCGTCAGGTTGGGTCGGTCGCCATTCACGCCGTCAACATTGCCGTAACCCGGAGCGTCCGAGCCGCTGATAACGGTGAAGGGAAGGCCGCTTTTGGCGAGATAAACGGCGGAAATGCGCCAATCCCGGCTCATCTTTCTCGCCCAAGCCGTGGCGGGAACCGCATAAGCCATGCGGAGGAGCAGGGCGTGGGACTGGTCGAAGTTACTCACGCCCTTCAGGTCGGCCGAGGCTCCAAGGGCGGTTTGCGAATAGCCCTGGACGGCGTCGTCCCCCGCGGCGATGTTCACGTAAGTGGCTCCGGTATCGATAGCCTTGCTGAACCAGTAAGAAGTTTCGAGCGTCAGTTTTTGCCAGTTCGGCAAAGTGTAAGTGACGCGCGCGGCATCGAAATAGGCGCGGGCGGAGTTTGAGATCTGGCGAAAGTCATAGTAACGCTCGTCGGGGCGGCGGTCGTTGATGGTGGCCGTAACTTGTGGAATCCCGGGCACGATTCGGGCGCGATTGAAGTAATTCATCAGCAGTAGTTTCCACGTTCGGGAACCGACATAGCCCAGTTGCAGGCGGCCCGCCCGGGCGGCTAAGGGCAATTCCCACAGCGCATTATATTGGTGCGAATAAGGCGTGACTAAGTTCTGAGGTACATCGAAAGTAATTGCGCGTTGGTTCCCGCCGATGGCCACGCCACGCAGAAGATCCAGCAGCGGTGGGCTCAAGACCTCAATCTTTTGAAAACCTGGCTGATTCCAGCGTACCTGCTGCAGGGTGGCCGGAAACACTTCGCCGAATTGAGTGCTGTAGGCCGCACGGAAGACGCCCCAGCGACCGAAACGCCGGGCGATTCCCAAGGTGGGCGCCAGATTGTTACAGTCGCACCGGAAGGGAATCGTCGAGAGTTGATTTACCTCGGATTGGCCCAGTACCGGCTCATAACGAAGGCTGAAAGTGAGGGTGAGTCTGTCAGTGGCGCGCCAAACGTCCTGGACGAATGCATGGGTTTCCCATCGGCGAAATCCACGAGCGAGTTCCCCGGTGCCGAACGAATAGCGAGTAACGGCGCCGTACCGGAAGTTGGTGATGGCATCGCGGCCAAAGTCGTTCCGGAAATAGACGTTGCCGCGGTTGGAACTCGCCTCCCGGCCGTTCATCTGCAGCCGGGCGAGTTCGCCACCCAGCGACCATTGGTGGCGTCCGTGTTGGAGCGTGTAGCGAGCTGAATAGCGGTAGCGATTCTGGACCCGATCGACGGGAATGGAGGAACCTGGCCCAAGTTGTTCCCAAGCGGTACCAATGACCACGCGCGGGCCAACGGCATTGGGCTCCGGCACGATTAGCGAACGCGAACGGCTGAAGGCCGCGGTGAGATCGAGCAGGCTGCGTGCGTTGAGTGTGCGGCTCCAGGTGAAGCGCGCGTCGTGGGACTTGGTGGTGGTGTCGGGGTTCTGGCCGGCCACGAGTTGGAAGGCATCGACGGCTTGGGTGGTCCAGGTGTGACGGGCGGAGATACGGTCCTTGGTGCGGATATGGTCGATCTGGGCGCTGGTGGTGTCGGTGTCGATATGCTGGGCGGCATTGGTATTCAATTGTCGATCGCCCAGATTGGGCGGGAGGTTCGGCCAGGCGCGCAGCCAGCGGTCGATGAGCGCGCAGATCTGCGGGTCGGGGCTGAGGCAACTGCGCTCGTCGGCGCGGGGAATCTGGATATTGCCATTCACAAAGCCCCGTTGCATTTGGCGGGAGCCGTCGAGGCTTAAGAAGGTGCGTGAGGTGAGTGGGGCAAGCAGGCGCAAGCCAAACTGATTGTCGCGCGCTGGGCGAACGCGGCCGACCTGAAAGAAGCTGCGGGCCGAGAAGATGCTGTTGTTGTGCGACCAAGTGGCGCTGCCACGGAGGCCTGACGGCTGGCGGGCGCCCGGCAGATGTAGCGGGCTCCCCGCGGAGTTGCCATACTCGGAGCCGTAGAAGCGAGCGTCAGCTTTGAACTCCGTGACGATGGTGGCGGTGGTGCCGAGGCGTTTGATGTTTTCTTTCAGGGCGTTGTTGTCGAGGAGCGTGATGGCCACATTCTCATTGCGCCGACTTTCTCCGCTGTCTGTATTGGTTTTGCCCAGTAGGTTGAGATCCGCGCGGCGCTCGGTGGGGGCTTCGAGGCCCGGTTTGTTTGCGGAGGGCTGGGGCGCAGTGCTTTGGCCGGGTGAGTCCGGCGGCCAAAGTAACAGCGTCAGGAGGATGGAGGTCAAGTCACAGGATAGCGGAAGTTACATCGTAACGACATCGAAATGAAACCGTTCGGGTGGTAAAGACGAGACGGGATCGGGGTTCATGGAAGCCCAGGTGCCGTAGGCTGTCGACGCCACCGTGCCGTTGAGGTAGAACAGAAATTGGTTCGAAAAACAGGCGATGGGCGGCGGTTGACGAAAGGTGAGGCGCAGACCGACAGCGCCCTCCAGACTACCCGCGTCCGACTTCACCGCTTTGTCGTTGAGCAGATCGACGAAGCTTTTGCGCCCGGCATGGGGCCAGACGTCGCCGCGCAGGAACGGGCGGAGGTTGGAGTTGAGCTCGAAAGTGGTTTCGCATTGACGGATCCAGGACAGGATCGAATCGCCCCAGTTCCATTGGTTCAAGAAGAGGAAGTATTGATCGACCAGGTTGAGCGCGAGGTCCATCTTGCGTCGCTGATGCTCAATTTCCATGAGTTCGATTGGCAGTGTGCCGTCGTCGATCATCTCCTCGCTCTCAACGATGTTGGCGGCGAGGCCGACGACGCGCTCGAGCTTCTCAGGGTTGCCCTTGTAGCGGCCGTCGTGCTTCCCATTCACCAAGAGCGGCGGCAGTTCCAGGGTGTTACATCCTGGGATCTCCACCCATTTTCTAGGTCCAAGTATTTGCATCACACACCTCCCCAAGTTTCGCGTCGGGCAGACGAGGCCACTAATACTCACCCTTATCGGTTGAAGACCGATGTTTGATGAGATCTGTCGATTGTACGGACGTACGGAGGGTTGCGCAAGTTCCCTAGGGGTGTTATCGGTACTGGTACATTTTTTCTAACGGGACTTGGCGGGTCGGGTGGGGACAAGCGTCTTTTGAATCGCTTCGGCAACGAGCGGGGTCATTAACCGATAGCCCAAGGCGTTGGGATGGAGACCATCTTCGGCGATTTCCGCCTTAAGCATGCCGCTGGCATCAGCGAGGGCGGGCACGTAATTAAGGTAAGTGAAGCCCCGGTTCTTGCAGAAGGCTTCGAGCCATTGATTGATAGCGCGGATCTGCTCGGGCGGGCGTTGAGGGGAGCGGGCATAAGTGGGGTTATCGGCTTGGTGGTAGTCGCTGATGGGCAGCACGGAGGAGTAGATCGGCTTGATCTTATGGAAGGCGAGCAGGTCGCCGATGAGGGTGAGGTTGTTCTGAATGACGGTGAGGGAGACGCCGCGGGTAAGGTCGTTGGTGCCGGCGAGGATGACGACGGCGGCGGGCTTCAAATCGATTACGTCGGCCTTCATGCGTCCGAGCATTTCACCGGTGATTTGGCCGCTGATGCCGCGATTGAGGTAGTCCTGCCCGGGGAAGTATTCGTTGAGGCGCCAAGCGTCGGTGATGGAGTCACCGATAAAAACCACGCGGCCGGCCGTGGCGGGGGAGAGGCGAGTGTTGGCTTCGGCGTAGCGGCGGACATTGTCGCGGTCCGGGGAACGCAGAGCGCTTTCGCGTTGCTGCAGTAAGGCGGTGAAGTGTGCCTCCAGCTTGCTCACGAGTTGGCGATACTCGGTAATTTGCTTGGTGCCCTCTTCGGGAAACGGGTATGGCTTGGGCATGGCGTCGGAAAGCAGCGCGAAGGCGCGGGCATTCACCAGGTAGGTATGGACAAAGCCGGTGTGCATTCCGCCCGCAGCGACGATGAGATTCGTGCGGGCTTGCTTAGCGTTCTCAAGCAGTGGCGCGGCCGCGCGCGATAGCTCCGGGACCAACAGGGCGATCGACTCCATGAGTTGCGCGCCGCGTTGCTCCAGTGCATGCACGTCGCGGCTGCTGAGCAGATTCGATTGCGCTTGGGCACTGAATACTAAAAACAGGATTAATCGGAAATGTTTCAAGGCTTTCCTTCCTTTTCGAGTTGCAGGGTGATGGAGCCGATGTAGAAGGGCAGGCGGGCCCGGATCTGCACGGGCCAGCGGCGGTCGTCGTTGGTGATCCAAACTTGCAGGCTGCCTTTGCGGTCATAGAGGACGCCATCGAAGACGTTCACCAGGTACCGGGTGACTTGAAAGGTGCCGGCGGCGAGTTTGAGCTCTTCCAGGCCTTCGGCCTCCACCTTTACCGTGGCCAGTTTCTTGCCGTCGGAGAGCGGCAGGTGCAGCGTCTGGCCGGGAGCGAGGTGGAGTGTGCGCAGGCGCATGAGGCCGCCGATGATGTCGTTGACGCAGCCGCCGGAGACCATGGCTTTGTCGAGCATGATGCGGTTCTTGACGAGGTCCTTTTCGAGATAACGGATGCGCTTCCGATCTTTGTCAAAGGTGATGAGGGTTTCTCGCCGGCGGCTGCCTTCTTCGGCTTGCATGCTGACGGTGCTGGTGCACATGGCCGGGTCGAGCACGGAGAGGTAGTTGTCGTTGACGCGGTAGAGCTTGGAAACGAGTCCTTGGCTTTCGAGATGGACACGGGCCGTGTTCTGCGCGTCGTAGTCCAGCCGAGCCCAGCCGGCATTGATCAGCCGCCACTCGACGGTGTAACGCAGTGCCAGCTTCGGCGCCATCGCTGGCGTTTGGGCCTGCATGGGCCGAAGGCAAAGACCGCACAGAGCAGCGGGGATCAGGATGGTCCAGAGCAAACCTAGAGTGTGGCAGAAGGGGAGTTGCCGGGGCAAGTCGTATCAGGAGGAGTTGGAGGGGGCGGGGGCGGCGGAGGCGGTTTGGGGTTTTGGGGTTGGTTGCGGTTGGGGAAGGGGGAAGGTGGGGGTCTTTTGGACGCGATCGGTGCCTAAGATGCGTTCGATCTCTTTGAGTTCGGCTTGGTGGCCGGCGTCGCGGGGGCTGCGGAGCCATTCGGCCCAGTTTTTGTGGTCGGGGAATTCTTTGCGCCAGCGGGCGAGGTAGAGGCGGACTTCGCATTGGTGGTGGCGGTGTTTGAGGCGGTGGTGGGTTTGTTGGGTAGTGTGGGCGGGGGCGCTGGAATAGTCATAGATATGGGCCTTTTTGACCATATTGGCGGCGGTGGGATTTTGTTCGATGTAGAGGAGAGTGGCGCGGTATTGGGCGGGGGATTGGATGGGTTTGGCGTAGAAGTGATGGCGCCAGAGGTGGCCGGTGAGTCCTTTGGCTTGGTGGACTTTGCGGGCGTAGTGGGATTGGAGGTGCTGCATGAGGCGGGAGATGCCCCATTTGGTGAGGGGTTCGAGCAGGAAGTGGACGTGATTGGACATCAGGCAGAAGGCGTGGACACGGACGCGGAGGCGGCGGGCGAGGCGATCGAATTGGTTGAGGTAGCCGATGAGTTGGGCGCGGGAGTGGAAGACGCGTTGGCGTCGGCTACCGCGCTGGTAGATGTGGTAGACCTGGCGGACGTGCCAGTCACGCAGGCGGGGCGGGGCGGGGTCGAGCTTTTTGCGGGGGAACTTGGCCATCTGCTTATAAGTGGGATTTGGGCGGAGAAATTCTCATTTATTTTTGGGCGCAGGCAAAGAAAGTTGTGGAAAAGTTGGGCCCAAGTCGGCGCCAATTGGGGGCCGGAAGAAGTCACTTTCGTGTAAACGATTGGTAAGAATGGCTTTATTGTCTCGTCGGACCGACGCTAGGGGCGTTTTCGGGCGTTTTCGAGGAGCGGGGATGGCTGGGGCTTGCGTCAGCATGTATACTAAATGGAGAGTGATGCCAAGTGAAGTCGGCGCAACGCCGACTTTTTTATTGGAGCGCGCTCAATTTGAGTCGAAGTTAAGGATTGAGGAAGAGTTGATTCTCCTACCAAATCAACGATTTATCCAGGTCTCTGGTCCCGCTCGGGCCGGATCGATCTCCCACCTGGGGCCCCTTCGGGCTTAGCCTCCCACTCCTTTCGGCTCGTTCCTGTTTTTCCAACGAAAGTGCATTTGTGAACTCGTGAGGGCAATTCTATGGCCAGCATCTACCAGTCAATCGAAATCTTGAGCAAAGAGAAGGGCATCGACCGCCAGATCATTCTGGATGCGGTAAGGGATGCGATGGTGCTGGCAGCCAAGAAACACTTCAAGACCAACGAAGAGTTGGAAGCCGAGTTTGACCCGAAGTCCGGCGCGGTGCAAATCTTCCTGGTGAAAAAAGTAGTCGAGACGGTCGAAGACGCAATAAACGAGCTTAGTCTCGACCAGGCGAAGAAATTCGACAAGAACGCCGCGCTCGATACCACCATCCGGATCGCCAAACCCACCGAAGCCCTGGGCCGCATCGCGGCTCAGATGGCCAAGCAGGTGATTCTGCAGAAGGTGCGGGAGGCTGAACGGGAGAATGTCTACGTCGAATTCGCTGACCGCGTGGGCGAATTGGTGAATTGTGTGGTGAAGCGCATCGAGGGTCCGGACCTGGTGGTAGACATGGGCAAGACCGAAGCGCGCATCCCTAAGAAGGAACAATCGCGACTCGAGAGCTTTTCGGTGGGCGAGCGGATCCGCGCCGTCATCAAGGCTGTGGATAAGACCGGTAAGAACGCCGGTGTGTTGATTTCGCGGGCCGACGCCACCTTGGTGCAGCGTTTGTTCGAGCAGGAAGTGCCCGAAATCTATGACGGCACGGTGGTGATTCGAGCCTGTGCGCGCGAAGCCGGTGAGCGCACCAAGATCGCCGTCCAATCCCGCGACCGGGACGTCGATTCGGTGGGAGCTTGCGTGGGCATGAAGGGCATGCGCGTGCAGTCGATCATCCGCGAACTGCGCGGCGAGAAGATCGACATCATCGAATACAGCGAAGAGCCGGTTACCTTTGCCACGCACGCGCTAAGCCCGGCGAAGATTAGCCGAGTGAATTTGGTGGATGTCGAGAATAAGCATATGGAAGTGATTGTCGATGACACCCAACTGTCATTGGCGATCGGCAAGCGGGGGCAAAACGTCCGTTTGGCAGCCAAATTGCTTGGCTGGAAGATCGACATTAAGAGCGAAGAAGAGAAGCGCCAGGAGGCCGAAAACGCGCTCAACGCCATTACGATCTCCGGTGCGCCGATCTCGGTACTGTTGGACCACGGATTGACCGAGGGTTTGGTGGAGAGTTTAATGGCCAGCGGCGTGCCGACCGTGGAACGGTTGGGTTCGATGACCCCGGAAGAGTTGTTAGCCATTGAGGGCGTCGACCAGGAGGGGCTCGAGAAGATCGGCTCCTCGGTGAACGGCTACTATAGCCAATACGATCAGGCGCCAGAACCGGAACCAGAACCGGAACCAGAATCCGGACCGGAAGCCGAGCCGGCGAACGAAATGGCGAACGAAACGGCCGACCCGCCAGTGCCGTCAGAGTCAGAAAGCCCCACAGAGGGTTCCGAGGACGCAGGTCCTCCAACGGCGGAAGTGACCGTCGCAGAGACTGAACCAGCCCCCCCTGTGGCCGAATCGGTCGAAGTGGCGGAAGTTGAATCTGCTACCATAAAAAACGCTGAAACAGAACCGATTAGCTGAAATTCAGCTTCGGTTGCCGGTATAGCCAAAGATGGCGAGAGGACAGTGAGAGCGGGCCGTAATAAGCCCGCGATGCTATGAGTACGATCCGCATAAATGAACTCGCGCGCGAACTTGAGGTGCCATCGCGCACCATTATCGAGTCGCTGGGCGAGTTCGGCGTCGCTGACAAAAAGACTCACTCGAGCGCGATCGAACCCGATCTCGCCGGGAAGATCCGTGCCTATTTCGCTGAAGGGTTGGACGCTCGCCGCGCGGCGGCTGGAAGCCGCCCGGACCTGGATCTCCACCATTCTGAGGCTGAACATGAACCAGAGGCGGCTCCGAAATCGGAAATGCCGCTGATGAGAGCTGAGTCAGCCAAACCCGAAGCTCCGAAGCCTGAAGTAACAAAGCCTGAATCTGTGAAGCCAGAACCGCCGAAAGCCAGCCCTCCGACTCCGCCCCTCGGGACCAGCGTGCCCTCGATACCCATGCCGCCCATGCGCTCCTCCATGCCGGTCCGGCCGCCTTTGTCGGGCGGAGCGCCGTCGATTCCCATACCGCGCATCACACCGCCTCCCAGCGCGGCTCCGCCCGCGTCAACGGTGGTTACGCCAACCGCCCCGACGCCAGTTGCTCCGGCGCCTCCTGCCGCGGCACCGGCACAACCCGGACCGGCCGCGCCCCAAGCGCCAGTGATGCCGCAAGCGCCCCGCTCGGCAGCTCCCAGCTTGCCCGGTGCTCCGCAGCGTCCCGTGGAGGCCGCGCCGCCGATAGCCAGAGCACCCCATGAAAGACCGCCCTTGCCCCGGCCGCCCGAGCGCCCTCCGCAGGATCGAATCGGCGGCGTCGGGCGTCCCGCGCCTCCTATGTCACGGCCGATTCCGCAAGGCCCCGGCTCTTCAGGGCAACCCGGTTCTGCGCCGCAAGGCGGGTCCCATGGGCCGCGGGCGCCATTGCCGCCCGAAACCCCTCGGCCCTCAGTCGCGCAGAGCTCGCCGGGTGCCCCTCGCCCGTTGGGTGCGCCGCGCCCGTCGGCGGCTCCCGGAGCGCCCGCTATTCCACGGCCCCCGATTCGTCAGAATCAGCCTCAACAGCCGTATCGGCCGCCCACGGCACCGTCGATTCCCCGGCCGCCGATCGGGGGGCCTGCTTCTCAGCAACCACACGGGGGTTCCCCGGGCCTGTCTAGCCCGGCCCCGGCTTCGCCTCCCGCACCCTATCCCGGTCAACAATATTCGGGCCAACAGCAGAACCGCCCGCTGGCTGGCCAGCCTGCGGCTCGTCCCGTGGTGCCGCCGCGCCCAGACATTCTCGCCCGACTCCAGCAACAGAGCCAGCCGAAGGCCGCGCCCGGTGCGCCCGCTTTCCGGCCCCCGCCGTCCGCACCTCGTCCGTCGGCGCCTACGCCGGGGCAACCGATTTATCGTGGCCCTTTCCGTCCCGGTCAGGGGATGCCACCGCGTCCCGGCGCGCCGGGGATGGGTTTTCAACCCGGTCCGGGTCAGCCGTTAGGTCCTGGCGGTCGTCCCATGATGCGGCGTCCGCTGCATCCCACCACTCCTCTGCGTCCGGAAACAGCCGTGGCCGCGCCTACCGAAGCCGGCCGTCGTCACGCCACTAAGCCGACGACGCGCAAGCAGCAACAGAAGGAAGAGCAGGAAGGCCGGCTCCAGTTCCGTGCTAAGCGCGAGGAAGCCATCGTCGCCACCAACTCGGAAATCACGATTTCCGAAGGCATTACCGTCAAGGGCATTTCCGAAAAATTGGGCGTGAAGACGGCGCTGGTGATTCGCAAGCTGGTGGACATGAAGATCTTCGCCACCATCAACCAGCCGCTGGACTTGAAGGTAGCCGAAGATTTGGCCGCCGCGTTCAAGTCGCAAGCCACGCGCATGAGCTACGAGGAAGAGGCGACCTTCAACGAAGAGATCATCGAAGCCACCTCAGACTTACAGACGCGTCCGCCGGTGGTAACGATCATGGGTCACGTCGACCATGGCAAAACATCGCTGCTCGACGCCATACGCACGGCCAATGTCGCCTCGCGCGAAGCGGGTGGCATTACGCAGCACATTGGCGCCTATCAGGTGGAAAAAAACGGGCAGAAGATTACGTTCATCGATACGCCGGGCCACGAGGCCTTCACCCGGATGCGCGCCCGCGGCGCGAAGGTGACGGACATCGTGATTCTGGTGGTGGCGGCGGACGACGGTGTGATGCCGCAGACGCTCGAAGCGATCGACCACGCCAGGGCGGCCAAGGTCCCGCTCATCGTGGCGATCAACAAGATCGACAAGCCGGATTCTACGCCGGACCGGATCAAACAACAACTGAACGATCGCGGTTTGCTGGCCACCGATTGGGGTGGCGACGTCGAAATGATTCCTGTTTCGGCCAAGACGCAAGAGGGCATCAACAACCTGCTCGAAACCATCCTGCTGGTGGCGGAAATCGGCAATTATAAAGCCAATCCGAACCGTTCTGCCTTGGCAACGGTGCTCGAAGCGCAGCTCGACCGCGGTCGCGGCCCGGTCGCGACCGTTCTGGTGCGCAACGGTACGCTGCGGGTGGGCGATTACTTCATCTGTGGCTCGGTGTTTGGCAAGGTGCGTGCCCTTTACGGCGATCGCGGCGAGCAGATCAAAGAGGCAGAGCCGTCGAAGCCCGTAGAGGTGCTAGGCCTTGAAGAGTTGCCCGACGTGGGCGACGCCTTCCAGGTGGTTACCGATACGTCGAAGGCCAAGCAGATCGTGGTGTTCCGGGAATCGAAGGCCCGCGATATCGATATGGCGCGCCGCAAGCGCCTGTCGCTCGAACAGTTCCATCGCCAGATGAAAGAAGGCGACGGCAAGGAACTCAACCTCATTATCAAAGCCGATGTGGGCGGCTCCGCCGAAGTGTTGGGCGATACGCTCAGCAAACTATCGAACGAGCAGGTTTCGATTCGTGTCATCCACACCGGCGTGGGCGCGATCACCGAGACCGACGTCTTGCTCGCTACCGCTTCGAACGGCATCATCATTGGCTTCAACGTCCGGCCAGAAAAAACGGCCAAAACGCTCGCTGACAAAGAGAAGATTGATATCCGGCAGCACTCGATTATTTACGAGGTGGTGGACGAGATCAAGCGCGCCATGACCGGCATGCTCGAGCCGATCATCCGCGAAACGTACCAGGGCAAAGTGGAGATCCGAGAGGTCTTCAAGATTACGAAGGTGGGCCAAGTGGCCGGCAGCTTTGTACAGGAAGGCTTTATTACGCGCAATAGCGAAGTTCGCGTGCTGCGCGACAATGTCGTGGTGCACACCGGTAAGATTGAGAGCTTGAAACGCTTCAAAAACGATGTCCCCGAAGTGAAGCAGGGCTTTGAGTGCGGTATTTCGATGGCCAATTACAAGGATGTGAAGGCCGGCGATATTCTCGAAGCCTTCATTACCGAGAAAGTGGCTGCGGTCCTCTTCAGCTAAGTTCGATTGTTTTTAGAAAGCCCGCTTGCTCTTCGGAGTGAGCGGGCTTTTTAGCGCTTTCGGAAGATGAACAGGCGGCTGGGCGTGTCTTCAGGGAGAAGATAAAGCCGGCCGTTCCGCAGCGTCATCCCTTCGTGGGTATAAGTAAGGCCGCGGTCGGTTTGGCCGGCGGTGAGGCGTTTCTTCAGATGGAAGTCGCGGAGGTCGAGCCAGTCGACGGCGCCTGATTGTTTCGACTGGTTGCCGGAGCCGAGTAAGTCGCCGCCGATGATCTTCAGGTCCTGATAGCTGGTACGGGCCGGATTGTTAGTTTTCGCTATTTCTTCACCTTTTCGGGTCCAGCGATACAGTAACTTACTATCCCAATTCCCGCCGACGAGTCCGCCTCTGCCGGCGGCGATGCAACCGATGTGGTCGTTGACGGCGAAAGACTCAAGTAGTTGCAGGGTCGTTTTGTCGCGTCGCTGGACGGTGGTGGGGCCGTCGCGGTCGTATTCGGCGACCGGGATCCAAATCGAGTCTCCGTCGAGCGTAATGCCGCCCGGATGGAATCTCTTGCCCTCCTGCACTTCTACTTGGTGCAGTAAGCGGCCGGAGGCGACGTCGAAGCGGGAGAGATAGCCTTTGCCCGCGCGGGCGTCAACAGAAGAGACCCAGAGGAGGCCCCGCTCAACGTCGATGCCTTGGACGTGATGCAGGTCGGCCTGGAGGCTTACGGGCGGACTGGCTCTCCACATGTCGAGTCGTTGTTCGTCCACCAGAGCGAGCGCGAGTAGGGCGAAGAGCATAGGCCATTATACGTTGCTAACCGTGGGGCGCGGTCGCAGTCTAAACGAGGGAATGGAAGATAGCCTGGCGGTCGCCTTGGCGAAAGGCGGCGACGGTGACGCCTATCGCCTGTTGGTGGAGCGGTACAGCCGAGGTGTCTTCCGACTCGCCTATCGCATGATGGGCAACGAACAAGATGCCGAAGACGTGGTGCAGGAGACATTTTTGCGAGCTTACCGCCATTTAGGCCGTTGGGATGGCCGTTCCAGTTTCGGGACGTGGATCTATCGCATCGCTGCGAATTACTCGCTCGACTTACTACGGGTGCGCAAGCGGACGAGCGTTACTTCCGCCGAGGGCGATCACCCTTGCTTTGGCCCCGGGCCGGATCGACTACTCCATAGCCGCGAAGTGCAGCGCCAAGTGGCCGCTACTTTGGAGACTTGCTCCGAAATGGAGCGGACGGCGTTTGTCCTGCGGCACTTCGAAGGGCAATCGATCGAAGAGATCGGCGTCGCGTTAGGGGTTTCGGCGAACTCGACGAAGCAAAGCATCTTTCGCGCAGTGCATAAATTGCGGCGGGCGCTGGAGCCTTTGGTGAACCACCCATGATCGATCATCCGAACGAAGAACAATTGGTGCTGTATTATTACGGCGAGTCAGCCGAGTCGGCAGAGCATCTGGCGGCTTGTGAGAATTGCCGGGAGAGCTATCAGGCATTGCAGCGGGTGCTGAATACGGTGGATAGCTTTCCCGTACCGGAGCGGGAGGAAGGCTATGAAGCGCGGGTTTGGGATGAACTTAAAGGCCAGTTACAGCCGCTGCGGCCTTGGTATCGCCGATGGCCCACTTGGCGCCCGGTGGCGATGGCCACGGCGATGGCGGCCATGTTACTCGCTGCCTTCTTTGCGGGGCGAACCACGAAGCGGCCGGCACTCGCAGAAACGGTGCAGTTAAGGGAGCGCGTGTTACTGGTCGCGTTGGGGGCGCATCTTGAAAGAACGCGCATGTGGTTAGTAGAGTTTTCGAACGCACGGCCGCGGGATGGACGACTGGATATCGGTTGGGAGCAGGGGGTGGCGGAGAGCTTGCTGGAGGAGAATCGGCTCTATCGGCAAACTGCGGCGAGCAATGGCGACTATGCAGTGACGGCGTTATTAGAAGAGTTAGAGCGGGTCATGGTCGAGGTCGCGCACAGTCCGACCTCTATGCCGGCGCGCCAATGGGAAGAGTTACGTCAGCGGATTGAAGAGCGCAGTCTGTTGTTTAAAGTAAATGTGTTTCGCTCGCAGTTCGAGAACCGGGAAGCTGGGCGATCGACAACTTTATAAGTGGAGGGATCATGAAGTACTTACCTATCTCTGTTCTGTTGGCTTGGTCCTTGGCGGCACAACCCAAGGCCGAAGTGCGGGTGAACGTCGACTTAGGCCTAGCCGCAATGGCGCAGGCGGTGGTGAATAAGTCGGAGATCAGCCGCCAGGTTTCAGAAGATGTGCGGCGGGCGATGGAAGACGCCAGAAGATCCGTGGAGCGCTTCCGGTACGACCGCAAAGATTCCTATGCCGATGGAACGCGGGCTCTCGATAGTCGCGACTACGATCGAGCCGTGGTTAGCTTCGATCGGGTCATCTCGGCCAAGTCGCCGCGCACCGAAGGTGCCTACTACTGGAAGGCTTATGCTCTGCATAAGCTGGGCAAACGCGACGAAGCCATAGCCGCGCTCGCCGAACTCGCCCAGCAGTACCCACAGAGCCGCTGGCTGAACGATGCCCGGGCCTTAACGGCAGAAGTGAAGCAGGCCGCCGGCCAGGGCGTGTCACCCGAAAACCAGAGCGATGAGGATCTGAAGCTCTATGCCATCAATGGGCTGGTAAACTCTGACCCGGATCGCGCTGTCCCCCTATTGCAAAAGCTACTCGCCGAAGCCAGGACCTCACCCCGGCTCAAGCAGCGGGCCTTGTTCGTCCTGGCGCAGAGTTCGAGCGAAGCGGCGCGTACGACGGTAAGCCTATACGCGCGCAATGGCTCAAACCCTGACTTACAACTCCACGCGGTCGAGTTTCTGGGAGCTTTTCGCAACAAGGAGAGCCAACAAACGCTCGCCGAGATTTACGGAAGCACCGCCGACGTAACCATCAAGCGAGCCGTGTTGCGTGGCTTTCTAGTTTCGAAGGATAGTGAGCACTTGTTTTCCGTAGCAAAAAGCGAGACGAATGCCGAGTTACGCCGTGAGGCCATCGACTTACTGGGTTCCCTGCCGTCCGGCAACGAGTTAACCCAGTTGTTTGCGGCCGAGAGTAACTTCGAGTGGAAAGAACGGATGCTAAGAGCGATGTCTCGCAGTCACCACGCGGCGAAGCTACTGGAAGTGGCGCGCACTGAAAAAGATGCGAGGTTACGTCTGGCGGCCGTCCGTTCGCTGGGATCGCTGCGCAGGGAGACGAGCGCCGACGACCTGGGAGCGCTCTACATTATGGAACCGGAGATCGCGGTTCGGGGCGGCATTCTCGATGCACTCTCTTCGCAAGGCTCCGTGAAGCACATTGTCGCCGCGGCACGCAAGGAGAACGATCCGGAACTGAAGCGCCGGGCTGTGCAGCGGCTAAGTAGTATGAAATCGAAGGAAGCGACGGAATATTTGGTAGAGTTACTGAATAAATGAAGTACTTTCCTCGGTTTCTGGCCTTACCCTTCTCCGCTCGTGACTCTTCAACTGCTCCCCTCCTTCGCTCCCCGCAAGCGTGGGACGGCATCGTCATCTAAAATAGAGGACGGGCGACGCAGCCTGCTTGATGGAGGAAAAGAACTGATGATGGATCGAAGGACGGCTTTGCGGGGCTTATTCACCCCCGCCACGATCCTTGGCCTTGACGCTACCTTCGCCGCGCATCGCACCGACGCGGCGCAGGTGGGCGCTAAGGACAAGATCAAAGTAACTAAGCTTGAGACGTTCGTTCTCAAGAACTCGTGGGTATTCGTAAAGATCTCGACCGACGCGGGCATCACCGGCTGGGGTGAGATGTTGAAGGACGATGCGAAGGCTTGCGCGGCCGGTGCTCTGGAAGTAGCAGGATATCTGGTCGGTGAAGACCCTACGCGTGTCACGCACCACTGGCAGGCGATTCATCGCGGCGCCTTCTATCGTGGCGGCCCGATCAAGACCGCGATCTCGAGCGGCATCGATCAGGCACTATGGGACATTACCGGCAAGGTTTACGGAGTTCCCGTGCATCGCCTGATGGGCGGGCCGACGCGGGACCGGGTGCGCGTCTACGGAACCGTCAACGCGGAAAATGGCGTAAATGCAATGAAGACGCTGCTGCGGCCAGCGGGGCGGGCGCCTTACAAACATGCCGAAGGCACGGCCTACATCGAGAGCTGTGTGGAGTTCTTCAAAGAACTGCGTAAGAAACATGGCTCGGGTGTGGACATTGGCGTGGAGTTTCATGGTGCCGTGCAACCGACCACGGCGATGGTGCTGATGAAGGCGCTGGAGCCCTACAATCCTTGGTTTTACGAGGAGATTGCCCAGGCTCTGAACGTGGACATTATGGCGGAGATGGCGAAGAAGACCCACATTCCCATTGCCACGGGCGAGCGAATCTTTACCAAATGGGGCTTCAAAGAGATCTTGGAGAAGCGGGCGGCGACCATCCTGCAGCCGGATATCTGTTACGCCGGAGGAATTACAGAGCTGAAGATTATTGCGGGCATGGCTGAGGCTTACTACACGCCGATGGCGCCGCATAATCCCCAAGGGCCCTGTTCCTTGGCGGCGAGCTTGCAACTGGCGGCGTCGATCCCGAATTTCCTGGTGCAGGAGCGCGGCGACAACGAGTATGCCGACTTACTCGCGAAACCGTTGCCGCCGATCAAGAACGGCTATCGGCCGCTGCTTACCGATCCGGGCCTGGGCATCACAATTGACGAGAATAAACTGAAGGCTCAGGTGGGCGAGCCACGTCCGTACCGGCCCAGCTACGACAAAGACGACGGCTCAATCGTCAATTGGTAGCACTTACTCCGGATTCAGAATCTTGAGGATCGCAGGGCCATAGCGCGTAGCCATGCGTGGGCTGATGCCCGATACGGTGAGTAAGTCATCGTGATTGAAGGGCTCGGCTT
>Ga0105049_10001486_pt1 | contig 27726 bp, 32 predicted proteins | sample MAT06_FD_78087 | JGI IMG/M metagenome (GOLD analysis project Ga0105049, IMG submission 78087) | Freshwater microbial communities from Lake Fryxell liftoff mats and glacier meltwater in Antarctica - MAT-06 | ecosystem: Environmental > Aquatic > Freshwater > Ice > Liftoff microbial mat | place... | reverse complement strand
TGGGATTGCGTGCCTGTGGGATTGTGTAGGTTGCGAGCTTGTCTCGCAACGTTCGCGTGGGCCTTCGTGCCCGTGGGATTACGAGCCTGTGGGATTGCGTGCCTGTGGGATTGCGTAGGTTGCGAGCTTGTCTCGCAACGTAGCGCGACAAGCGCGCTACCTACCTCGCAGCCAAACGCCTGCCGCTACCACCGCCCGCACTTGGCCAACAAGTCGTGTGCCGACTTGCGGAACCGACAAAGTCCGCTATTTATCACCCTCCAACTCTGGCGTAAAAACTGCATTATCCTTCTAAGAAACCATCCAATTCCGCCGTTATACTGGTAACATGCCTCACCCAATGCCGCACCGCCCAGCTCTGATCCCGTTCGCTTACCTGCTGGGCTGCTTCGCCGCCGCCGCTTCGCTGCTCGCCCAACCCGTCGGTGCGCCCGTGATGCCGCTGAGTGAATTGCACGCCGGCCAAAAGGGCGAAGTCTGGACCGTGTTCAAAGGCAGCAAATCCGAACCGTTCGCCGTCGAAGTCACCGGCATTCTCCAAAACGCCCTTGGCCCCGGAAAAAATCTCATCCTCTGCGAACTCACCGATCCACGTATCCAGCCGATGGGCGCGGTCGCCGGCATGAGCGGCAGCCCGCTCTACATCGACGGCAAAGTCGTGGGCGTCCTCGCGTATCAGATCCAACGTTTCGAAACGGTCCGCTACGCCGGCTTCACGCCAATCGCCGACATGCTCGAAGTGAGCGCGCTCCCCTCCTCGCTCGCCCCGATCGGCAATCCGCTCCCCATCCCCATCAAGGGTGCCAGCGCCAGCGAACGCCGCACCGCTCAACTCGACGCTTCCGCCCAGCTTCACCCCTTTGCTCCCGTGTTTTCACTCGGCGGTCTCTCCCCTGATGTCGCCGCGTTGCTCACTCCGCAATTCCAAGCCTTGGGCCTCAACTCCATTGCGCTCGGTGGCAACACGACTGGTGCCGCCTCCGAAGTTCCGGCCATCAACGTCGCGTTGAAACCGGGTGATGTGGTCGCCGCCGCGCTCGCCATCGGAGACATCAGCATCGCTGCCACCGGCACCGTTTCGCATGTTGATGGCCAGCGCATCCTCGCCTTCGGCCACCCCATGCTTTCCCTCGGCGCGACCGAACTTCCCATGGTGGCCGCCGAAGTCGTTGCGATTCTTCCGAGTCAGTTAAACTCCGTCAAACTCAGCAACACCGGCCAGATCATCGGTTCATTCAGTCAGGATCGTCTCTCCGGCATCTACGGAGAAATCGGACGCCAACCTGCGCTCGTGCCCGTCGACATCGAATTGCCCGCCCGCCTAAACCGCAAGGCACTGCACTTCTCCGTCGTGCGCCAGGAGCAAATCCTGCCCGTCATCGCCGCCACCGGACTCGCCCAAGCAGTCTCCGGTTCCAATGAGGCTGGTTTTGCCAAAGGCATCCGTCTCACCAGCACCGTGAAATTTCCTGGCGAAACCCCACTCGTGTTCAGCCAACTCTACCCCGGCCCACAAGGCTTCCGCCAAGGCGTAGGCGAATTTGTCAGCAAGCTGCAGCAATGCCTCTACAATCCCTTCGAACGCATCTTCCCCGAGCATATTCATTTTTCCGTCGAAGAAATCGCCGACGTACCGATTGGTTTCATTGATTCCGTCCAGCTGTCGCGCAACGAAGCTTCTCCCGGCACCAACGTCACCGTCACCATCGCTTGGCACGATTTCCAGCAAGCCGCCCGCACGGAGTCGCTCGATCTCTCCATCCCCGCCGCGTGGGCCGGAAAAAAACTCGAAGTCGTGCTCGTCCCTGGGGCGCTGCTCGATGAACTCACCGGGCGCGACAAAACCGAATCCGTTCTGGATCACACCAATTTCTCTGAATATCTCGCCGCGCTCCGCCAGAGCCGGCCCACCGACGGCCTGTATCTCGCCGTGTTGGAAAAGACCCGGCTATTTTCCGACCAACGCTCCCTCACCCCTGATCTGCCCGGCTCCCTCGAACGCATCGCCCGCACCGCCGATGAAGCGCGTTTCCAACGCCGCGATGCTGCCGCCGTCCTCTGGGAAAACAAGCTCATGCCCGGTCGTCTCTTCACCGCCCAATTTCGCAAGCCGCTCACGGTCACGGATTGAATTTTTCCTATAGTTTTCCCTGTAGGGCCGGTGCTTGCGCCGGCCTGACCGCCGCAAGCGACAGCCCGACCAATGAACCACGCCCATACACTTTCCGCACACGCACCCCTTCTTCCATGATTGCCTCCTCACTCCGCTTGTTTGCCATTCCTTTCCTCGGTTTCGCACTGGCCACCCTCAACCTCACCGCCACCGATCCGCTCACGAAATCACTCGAGATCGACTTCGGCCGCGATGTTGCCAGCCGGAAGCTCAAAGGCCTTGCCACCCGCTCCGACGGCCGCGTTCTACCCGGCCCAATCTTCACCGATCTCACCGGTCCGAAAATCGCCGATCTTCTCTGGACCCTTCGTCCCCTCGGTAATAATCGCTTCCTCGTCGGCTCCGGTCCGGATGGAAAAGTTTTTGAAGTCTCCTTCAACCCCAAGGACAACTCCTACTCCACGCGCGAAGTCGCCGACGTCGCCGAGGCTCAAGCCATCGCAGTCCAACCGCTGCCCGATGGCAGTTTCCTCATCGGCACCTCGCCGACGGCTGCAATCTATCTCGTCCGCGACGGAAAAATATCCTCCCGCGTTCCGCTCCCCGCCGATTCCGTGTTCGATCTTCTCGCCCTGCCCGACGGCAGCGTGCTCGCCTCGACCGGCAACCCCGCGAAAATCTACCGCCTCGATCTCAAGAAACTCGCCCTCGCCGGCATTATCGATGGCAAGATCGGTGACGACAAAGTGCTCGCCGACAAAGGCGTCACCGTCTTCGGCGAAATCCGTGATCGCAACATCCGCCGTCTGCTGCGCCTCGCCGATGGGCGCGTAATCGCCGGCTCTTCACCCAAAGGGAATATTTACAGCTTTGCCGCGGCGGGTGGTAACCCAACCTTGCTCCAGGAAAACCGCGACGCCGAAGTCGTCGATCTCCTCGCCATGGCCGACGGTGGTTTCTACGCCGCCCTCGTTCATTCCCCCGGCGAAGGAAATCGCCTCATTCGTCCCACCAAGCCCGTGATCGCCATCCCTATGCCTGAAGAGAAGGAAAAAGAAGAATCCGCTGAAACCCGGCCGGCCTTTCTCGGCCGTAGTACGGTGCAGCGTTTCCCCGCCGATGGATTTCCGGAACCAGTCATGACCAAAACCGGCATTTCCTTTTATCGTCTCGTCCAACGGCAAGACTGGCTTCTCCTCACCGCCGGCGAACAAGGCGACACCTTCGGCTACGATCCGGTCGCCCGCCGTGCCCTCATCTACGCCGGTAGCGACTCCGCCGAACTTAACGATCTCGCCCGGCTCGACGAAAATAATTTTCTCATCCTCCGCAACAATGCGCCCGGGCTCGCCCTGCTCGCCTTCGCCTCCGCCGAAAAACGCACCCTTGAAACCAAACGCCTCGATCTCGGCGCTCCCGCCACCCTGGGCCTGATCCGCCTCGGCCAGGTTCGCCGCATCGATCTCTCCACGATCAAACTCGAAGCCCGCATCAATCTGGGCAGCGACGAAATCGAAGGCTGGTCACCATGGACGGAACTCACGCCCCGCGACGATGCGTTCGCCACCGACGGCCTGCGCGGTCGCTACGTGAAGCTCCGCCTCACCGTGCCCGCTAACGCGAAAGATTTCGATATCGATAAAGCTACGCTCTCTTATCAAACGCAAAACCGCCGTCCGCAGTTGAGTGATTTCCGCATCTTCCCGCCCAATCTTGCCATCGTGCCCATGCCCGAATCTCCCTCCCGCACTTCCAGCACGCTCGGCCAAATGCTCTTCCCCCATCAATCGCCATTGAAAGATGATTCCGCCGACAAGCGGAAAAGTTCCATCCTCGCCAGTCAGGTCATTCCGCAAACCGGTTCGCAAATTATCTACTGGACCGTGACTGACAGCGATGGCGATACGCTCAGCTACACGCTCTCGCTCCGGCCCGAGCACAGTGAAACTTGGACGGATCTCGCCGTCGGCATCCGTGAGCCCTATGTGCAATTCGATCTCACCTCCTTCACTGAAGGCGCCTACCTCACCAAGCTGACCGTGCAGGAACAAGCGCCACGCCCCGAAAAACAACGGCTCACCCACATCTTCGAAACCGATACTCTCACCATCGATCGCACCCCGCCGGAAATTACCGCTGCCACCGCCGAGCGCCGCGACGACCACCTGATCATCACCGTGGATGGCCACGACAAATCCAGCCTGCTCGAAGGCGCTGAGTTCATCTTGAACAACGGAGTCCGCGAAGAAATCGAGCACCCCGCCGACGGTCTGCTCGATGGCAAGACAGAGAGCTTCGTCGCCGAGATCATTTCCCAGAAAGCCGCCGGCGCCACCTCCGTTGAAATTATCCTCAACGACCAGAGCGGCAACCACAGCTCGCGGCGTCTGCCGATCAAGTAATTGCCCGGCTACGGCTACCAACCTCCCTAAAGATTTTGATTGGGGCTGGGGCTTTTTAGATAGGGCGAACCCTCCGGGTGAGCCGCGGCTCGGCGGGACGCTGCCGAGTGTCGCTTACGCTCGGTAACGCCCTACCAGCGGAATCCTGTTTCAACAGGCCGATTTTCAAGGGCCGTTGGTGTTAGCCGACGGTCTATTCCCCTCCGCCTACCCTTTTAGTTTTCGCCATTGTCAGGGCCAACTGGTAGCGGCGCTTCCCTCAACCGCCCATCGACCGTGACCGCGATCACGAAACTCAAGGCCGTTGAGGACAACGGCCCCTACCACCTGAGCCGGAGAGAATCATTTTTCTGAACCCCGTTTCGCTTATCCTTTGGCCATCGCCGGATAATCAGAATAGCCGCGCGAACCCGGACTATAAAAGGTGCGCCCATCTGGCTCGACGAGGGCGACGCCGGCACGCACGCGTTCAACCAAGTCCGGATTGCTCACGTAGTGATGACCAAAAGCCACGGCGGCATACGTGCCGGCCGCGACCGCCTGTGCCGCTTCAGCCGGCGTGAAACCCATATTGCCAATCAGGTTTCCCTTGAATTCAGCTCGAGCCGGAGTGACGACGTCCCCTTTTTGCCTACCAAAAAAATCACCACGCATCAGGTGAAGATAGGCAATGCCCCGCTCGTTGAGTTTCGCCGCCACATAACGCGTGAGGGCCACCGGGTCGCTATCTTGCATGTCATTGTAGCTATTTAACGGCGAGATCCGCACACCCACGCGATCCGCACCCCAGACGACACTCACCGCATCCACCACCTCGAGCAACAGGCGTGCACGATTCGCGATGGCCCCGCCGTAAGGACCGCTGCGATGATTGCTGCCATCGCGGAGGAATTCGTCGAGGAGGTAGCCATTGGCACCGTGGATCTCCACGCCATCAAATCCCGCCGCCGTGGCATTCTGCGCTGCCAAACGAAATCCCGCGACGATCCCGGGCAGTTCGCAATCGAGCAACTCGCGGGGAATCTCGTACGGTTTTTTGCCCTGCGGGGTATGGATTTCGTCATTGGTGATCCGCAACGGACTCGGCGCCACGGGTTGCGCGCCATTATTCAACAGCGAATGACAGGCGCGACCGCCGTGCCAGATTTGCAAAATGATTTTTCCGCCTCGCGCGTGCACGGCATCGGTCACTTTTTTCCAACCGGCAACTTGGGCGGCGGAATAAATCCCCGGTTCGCGACCGCCAAACGCAGAATTGCCCGCCATCGCCATGGTGGCCTCAGCTACGATGAGCCCGGCACTGGCGCGCTGGGCGTAATACTCGGCCATAATATCGGTGGGCACGTGATCAGCATCGGCGCGACAGCGGGTGAGTGGAGCCATCACCATGCGGTTAGGCAGCGTGAGGGCACCCAGTGAAACAGGAGTGAAGAGGGAGGTCGTGGCCATGGGCGATATGAATTGGTGGGCAACAGATGGGGTATTCCCGGAAAAGCAAATGGCCCGGGTATTTTTTTGCGAGCAAGGCGCGCTGATTCATTCTTTGCCGTCCTCTGTCGTCCCCTTAATCATTCTCGCTCTCGCGGGTCGGCTCGATTTTTTTAGGCCGCACGCGACGCTCCCGCTCGGGATCAATTTCCTCGAGCTCAGGCTGGGGAATACACGTGTAGGAAATTCGCATCGGGGCGTTTTCCGTCACGCCAAACGCGCCGCCGAAATACACCGACCCGTGGCCAAACGTTTGGTTCACCACGTCCACCGCATGCCCCAGCCGTTCACGGGCCTCCTGCTTGGGCTGGTCAAACAAATCCAACGTGTGGCTCGACATCGGCAGCAGACGATTCAGCACAATCCCCACTTGCATGGGCTCGCGGCGCTTAAGACCAGTCGGACGGTTTTCCCACAGCTGATTCAGCGCGTGCGTGAGCGCGAGGGTATCCTGGGTTTCGTTGAACCGGATTTCCTCGCTCCAGCGCACCTCCTCGCGGTATCCCACCCACACCCCCAACGCCCCCGCGTAATGGCCGATGCTGCGCAGGCGCATCGCGGCTTTTTGCAACAGCCGATGCAACACCGCGTGGGCTTTGGTTTGCGTGCGCAGAAACGGCGGCAGGACATGCGAGTGCCCGATCGTCTGGTTCCGCTCGCGCGGCGACGGAATGTTTTCCCCGCGCAACCGTGCGTACATACGTTCTCCTTCCACGCCACCCCAGATGCCCCGTAATTCGCTTTTGGTGGCGGCGTACAAACGGGCGGGCGAATCGATCCCTCGCGCTCTGAGCCGGGCATCGAGATGCGGGCCGATGCCCAGAAAATCCTGCAACTGCAATCCGAGCAGACGCTGCGGAATATCAGCATCGTCGAGCACCACCAACCCATCGGGCTTCTGCATGTCAGTCGCCATCTTGGCCAGCATCCAGTTTGGCGCGATGCCGATGGAACTGGTGAGACAGGTCCCCACCCGTCGGGCCACCTGCGTCTTGATCTCATACGCGACGGCCAACGCTTTTTCTCGCGGCGCAAACGTCGCGGTGAGGTCGCATTCCATTTCGTCGATGGACCGAATCTCGGTGACGTGAAGGCACGATTCAATGACCGCCAACAAGCGACGGTGATAATCGATGTAGACCTTGGGGCGGGCCTCGATGAATTCGATCCCCGGGCAGAGCTGGCGGGCTTCCGCGAGGCCGGTGCCGACACGCACACCCCGCGCTTTCGCCGGATAACTGGCGGCAATGCAGCAGGTGCTTTCCGCGACAACCGGGACAATCCCGAGCGGTTTGCCCCGCAGCCGAGGATGTTCCTGCTGTTCGCACGAGGCGAAGAAGGAATTGAAATCGACGGCGAGACTGCGAAGCGGCATGGCGAAACGTTGGCAGATGCCGAGTCACCCCCGGCAAGAATAGAATGGAAAAACCGCGCTGAAATTAGCGCGGCTGTTGAAGGCAGCGTGCCGCTGGTTCCGGCAAAAGACTGCCGCGATCAACCCCCGGGCGTTAGGCGTGGAACTGTTCGGAAATAATTTTTCCGTCCTTCACGAGGTAAACGCAGAGCTCGGACATTTTCATGCGGCCCTGCCCTTTCAGCGTGACGTCGATACTCATGGTACAGGCGAACGAATGCTCCGCCACGAGCGGATCAGAAACGGAAACCGCGTGCCGGGTTTCAATCATGGCACTGAACATCCGCCCCTTCTCGATGATCGCGGCCAATCCTTTCGTTTCCTGGGGCGCGCCCGGTGCTGGCTCGGTCTCGATGCTCACGGCCTCATCGGCCAGCAATTCCCTCTGGGCAATTTCCCATTGCGCATCCCGGCAGAGCGTGACGAGGCGCGCGGCAATTTCATTTGTTTTCATAAATAGTAGTTGGGTTGAATTCATCACGAAGCCCCAGTGTACCACCGGTCACTGACAACCCTATGTCAGCAGGAGGTGAATCTTTCTGCGCGGCATCCGGCCGGTGGCGGCCAGCGCCATTGCATTCGACCATAGCCACTCCTTCGGCAACGTAGCTTTCATTATGAAGTGTGCACGTCGTGAGTTCATCAAGACGACTGCCATCCTCGCCACCGGACTAGCCACGCTTGATGTCTTTGCCGCGTCGAAGGCCAGTTCCCTCCCCGAACCCACGGCCGCGAAACTGCCCCAGTGGAAAGAATTTAACTTACTCAAGAAATTTAATGCCGCCACCGACCAGCCGTTTCGTGAGGCGGACTTCGCGCTCATGGCCGAGTAGGGCTGCAACCCGTCTGATCATCGTCGATGGTTCCGAATACGAACGAAAGCCCGTCACCGGATTTGCCGATCTCCGCGTGGGTGCCAGTACCCGCGGCTATGATCCGTTTCAACTCACTCTTTGGAAAGCCGAGTGGGTCGACGGTTCGAGCAACTGGCCTTTGCCCGTCTGGCCGTAGCGCGATAACTCGGGGCGCTGGGATAAAGAACGCCTGCAACGGGCGCGGATTGATCCCTGAAAAATCCTGCAAACGTGGGGCGACGGCGTACATGTGGGTGAATGGAGCGTCTACAATCGCACTCCGCACAAAGTCGCCCTGCATTGGATGCAGGACGTGCTCGCAGCCTGGCGCGAAGCCGGCTGGGATTGGGCACTCTGGAATTTACGGGGGCCCTTTGGTCCGCTCAACAGTGAGCGCGCCGACGTGGCCTATGAAAATTTCTGCGGACAAAAACTTGATCGCGCCATGCTGGAAATCCTCCGCGCCGATCTCTCCGCGTGAGCACGCCCCCCCGCGCCGCCCCCCCCAGACACAAAGTAGTCTGTTAAACTACATTCTCGGCCTCGATCACACCGCGAGAACCGCCCGCTGCGCGTGACTTTTTCGGGCTTCTGATTGCGTGGCCCCACCGCGCCCGCTTAGGGTTCGCGCTGGCAAGCAAAGCCACGATTGCGATCAAGCCTTCCTCCGTTAAATTCACGACGACCGGTTTCATCAACTCCGCCGTTCCACCCGCAGCCCAACCAGCGCCAAGCGCACCAGCCGCAGCGGCTCCTTGAGCTCAGATTCGAATGCCGCCAAGTTAAGGAGGTTGGTCGTCATGCTACCATGCGTGATCAGGCCAACTATTTTGATTGAGGAATGTAGGGCCGGCCCTTGTGGCCGTGCCGGAGGGCGCACCGGAAACGGCTCGCCCACCAGGGGCGGCCCTGCGAAATTCCGCAGCAAATCATCGCAGACGAAACGTCAGACAGTCGACGATCATGCCGCTTAACTTAGCGCTATTCCGCTCAGATTCCAGCAGCCCCACGACTGGCCAAACACGGAAATTTCGATCCGACTACTCTGCCGCCAGCGCCGCCAGCACACGCTGGCTGGTCTCGATCCCTTTCTTCATGACGCCAAGATGAAAACTTTCATTCGGGGCGTGCAGATTATCCTCGGGGAGGAAAAGTCCCATCATCACGGCATCCAAGCCGAGTTCTTTCTTCAGATCGGCAATCAGCCCCACGCTGCCCCCTTCGCGCAAATAGAGCGGTGCCTTGCCCCACACTTCCTTGCCCGCCTTGTCCAACGCGCGGAAACATTTCGCCAATACGGGTGATTGGTTCTTCGGCGTATTGGAGCGATCCGGCGGCACCACCACATACGGCGTCGCCGCGTGTTGCTCGGTGATTTTCATTTTCACGCCCTGCGGACAACGCGCCCGGATGGCCTTGAAAACCAGCGCCTGCATTTTTGCCGGAGTTTGCTGGGGAACCAGCCGGCAAGTCACCTTCACGCTGGCCTTGCTGGGGATCACCGTCTTGGTGCCCTCGCCCTGATAGCCACCGCTCATGCCGTTGAATTCCAGCGTCGGCAGAAACCTGATCGCTTCAAACGGGGTGAAACCGGGCGGCGTGTGGAATTGATCAATGCCAAGAAATTTCGCGTACTGCGCCTTGCTGAGTTTCGCCTTTTTCAACTGGGCGCGTTCCCACGCCTCCGGCTCGATCACGGCTTGGTAGAAGTTTGGAATATTCACGCGCCCGTCCGCCGTGTGCAACGAAGCGCACAACTCCGCCAGCGCCTGCAACGGATTCATCAGCACACCGCCATGCATCCCCGAGTGCAAATCACTCTGCGGGCCCGTCAGCTCGATTTCGAAGGCCAACATGCCTCTCAACCCCACCGTCACGACCAGTTGATCGGGTGACGGAATTCCCGTATCCGACAAAAACACAAAGTCGCCGTCGAGCCGGTGCTTGTTCGCCTTAAGAAAGGTTTTGAAATTCTTGCTGCCGATCTCCTCTTCGCCCTCGACCACAAATGTGATGTTGAGGGGCAACTGCGGATTGCTCTCCAGCAAACGGGCCACAGCGGTGATGTGCACGAGCAGCGGACCTTTATTATCGGCGGTGCCGCGTCCATAAATGCGCCCGCCCTTGATCGTCGCCTCGAAGGGCGGCGTCTTCCACAACGCCAGTGGATCGGGCGGCTGCACGTCGTAATGTCCATAGATGATCACCTGCGGCCAATGCGGCTCACCGATGCGTTTCGCCACGATCACCGGATGCAGCGCGGTCGGCACCACCTCGACGGTGAAACCGATTTCCTTCAGCAAAGCGGTCAGGAAATTCTGCGCGCCAACCATACCCTCTTTGAATTTCGGATCAGCGGACACGCTGGCGTGCCGCACATACTCTTTAAGTTTCTCAATGGGATCGAACATCCCAGCACCTTGACCCAGCGTGCCCGTTTCCGCTAGCCCGAAGTTCATCCCGACGAAAAGCGCAGAATATTCCTGCCGCCCAGATTTATCTTTCCCACTCCGCACCGAACGCTATGTTCTGCCAATGCAATCTGGCTGGGAGCTGGGAATTCTCTGGTATGGCGTGTTCGTCTTTTCAACTGTGCTGCACGAAGCGGCGCACGCTTGGACCGCCCTGAAACTCGGCGATGACACCGCTGCACGCGGTGGCCAGGTCTCACTGAATCCCTGGCCGCACATCCGGCGCGAACCGTTTGGCATGGTCATCGTCCCCATTCTCTCCTGGGTCGCCGGCGGCTGGCTGCTGGGCTGGGCCAGCGCTCCGTTCAATCGCGAATGGGCTCGGCAAAATCCGCGCCACGCCGCACTCATGGCCTTGGCGGGGCCCGCCGCGAATCTCCTGCTCGTCATCTGCGCCGCGTGGACGATTCGCATCGGAGTCGAATGGCATTGGTTCAACGCCCCCCACAGCATCAACTCCTCGCGGCTGGTCGTCGCCGTTCAATCAGGCTGGTCGGAACTCGCGGCGACGGGCCTGAGTGTCATCCTCTCGCTCAATCTTCTCCTCTTCGTTTTCAATCTGATCCCGTTGCCGCCACTCGACGGCAGTAACGCCCCGCTGCTTTTATTGCCGCCCGCCGCTGCCGCGCGTTACGCAGAATTGCTCCAAGCTCCCTGGTTGCGCCTCGTCGGCATATTGGTGGCCTCACGATTCCTCGGTCCATTCTTCCCGCCGATACTCCGCTTCGTCGCGAATTTCCTCCATCCCCAAGGTAATTACCACTGAACCCCATGAAATCCCGCTTGTTCGCCTCCCTGCTTCTCACCGCATGCGCCTTAATCGCCGCCGATCCCGCGCCGACGCCCACACCAGCAACGCCTGCTCCCGCTATCGACGCCGCCACCGAAGCGCGCATCGCGGCCATCAAAAATATAGTCGCCAGCATTACCTATCGCCAAGGTGAAACCCTCATCGGCGATGGTTTGGCCAAGATCGCCGTCCCCGAGCAATTCCGTTATCTTGACGCCAAAGACACCGGTGTCGTGTTGACCGATCTCTGGGGAAACCCCAAAAATTCCAACACCCTCGGCGCGCTCGTACCGGCCGGCTTTGATCCGATGGGCGATGAGAGCTGGATCGTCGTGATCAACTTTGATGAGGACGGCTACGTCAAAGACGATGACGCCGCCAAAATCGATTACACCCAAAAACTCGCCGAAATGAAGGAGAGCACCCGTGAATCCAGCAAGGCGCGGGTGAAAGAAGGCTACGGCGCCATCGAGTTGGTCGGCTGGGCCAAGCCACCACATTACGACGCGACCGCGCACAAGCTTTACTGGGCGAAGGAAATCAAATTCGGCACGAATCAGGAAAACACGCTCAATTACAATATCCGCATGCTCGGCCGCCGCGGCGTGCTCGTGCTCAACGCCGTCGCTTCGATGTCCCAACTCCCCCATGTCGAGGCTGCCACCCCCACAATTCTCAGCATGGTTAATTTTCAGGAAGGTCACCGCTACGCGGATTTCAATTCCAGCTCCGACAAAACCGCCACCTACGGCCTCGCCGCGCTCGTCGGCGGTGGCGTCGCCGCCAAAGCCGGCTTATTCAAAGGCCTGTTTGTCGCCCTCCTCGCGCTCAAAAAGTTTCTCATCATCGGCGTCATCGCCCTCTTCGCCGGTATCAAGAAATTCATCGAGTGGATCCGCGGTCGTAGCGCCGCTAAAGCCATCGAGCCACCTACGACGAGCTGAGGTCGTTGCGAACTGCCCGGCAAAGTATCATAAATGGGGGGTGGGCGTCGGTTTCCATACCGACGCTCAATCGTCGATGTGGAAATCGGCGACCACCTTTCAGTTGCCAATGCACATGTAACGAATGGGTTTCCTTCATGACCCCGGTTCATAGAAGCATCTCACTGCCCGAGTGAAGCGTGGGCCTTGGCGACCTTGATATATTTCTCCGCCCATGGCCGCAGCCCGTTGATTTCCTTTTCGGTCAACGCGCGGGTCACCTTGGCGGGTGAACCCAAAATCATCGATCCGGGCGGGGCCACGAAACGCTGCGTCACCAGCGCATTGGCGCCCACGATGCAATGATCGCCAATTTTAGCGCCATCGAGAATCGTCGCACCCATGCCAATCAGGCATTCATCGCCGATCTCGCACGCGTGAATGATCGCCGTGTGGCCGATGGTGCAATATTTTCCAATCTTCACGCCGTAATCATCGGCGAGATGCACCATGGTCAGATCCTGGATATTGCTGCCCTCCCCGATCTCGATGGTGTTGATATCACCGCGCAACACGCAGCCATACCACACACTGCTATTGGCACCTAATCGCACATCACCCAATACGGTGGCGTTGGCGGCGACGAATGCGGCTTGGGCCGTGTCCGGGGTTTTAGTCAGATGGCGAGCGAGCTGTTCATTTACATCCATCGTTCAGTTGTACCTCAATTGCGAAGCTTCGCCAAGCGTGGACCGATGTTACTTGGCCTACCGGGGAGCTTTCGCATGCCAAGCGCTGACCCACACGAGCAAGCCCACCAAGCAAACCATGCCGACCGCCAAGGCCGCCACCACTGCAACTGCCGCGATAAACGATTCGATATATTGTGTGATCATAGCTGTTTAAGTCTGCTAGGACGCCGTGAATTCCCCCCTAGTTTCACGATGAATCACTATAAGCTAAAAATAAGGCAAAGCCCCCGGTATCATCTGAATATTTCAATCCGAGAAAACTGCGCGCAACGAAGCAACCCTACCGTTTCCATTCGGTTTTTTCCTTCGGCACGGGCAAAGGCAATTCGTCCAACTTGCCGGCGGCTTCCACCACTTCGTAGCACGTGCGAAAATGAAGTTTGGCGAAATGGCCAAGCGCGCGCGCGCCAAATTTCTCGATAAGCACCGCGGCCTGCGCCTTGGCCTGCGCCCCGGCCCCGAAGAGCAATTTGTCGCCGTATTCTCGTGAAAGATTCCGCATCACCCGCACAAATTCCGCTCGCGCCACCACCGAAGCCGCCGCGACCACGGGATCTTCTTCCGCCTTGGTCCGCATCTCCAATTTGAAACGCTCCAGCCCTTTTTTCTTCATCTCCCGCTGCACGAGCGGCTCCTTGGAAAATTGATCGAGTAAGCCGCGCGGCACCCATTTCTTTTTCAACGCCGCAGCCAAGGCATCCGCGTGATGCTCCGCCAGCAATCGGTTGAGACTGGCAAAGGGCCGGGCCATCACGTGATTGTAATCCGCCATCGTCATGTGCCGCGTTTCCACCACCACCCCGGGCGTATCGCGAATGAGCTCGTCGAGTTTGAGAATCTGGGCATCGGCGATCGTCTTGCTGTCGCGCACCCCGGCCTGTTGCCAGGCTTCAATGGCCTCTTTTTCGGCAATGACAGTCGCGGCCACCACCGGTCCGAAAAGATCGCCCTTGCCGCTTTCATCGAGCCCGGCGTGCGCCTCGAACCAATCCGGATGCAGCACCGCATCGTAGCCGAGTTTGGGCGCACCGGTCACCTCGGCCTCAATCACGTTCTGCACAAAATCCTCGGTCTCCTTGCCCGCCACCACCACCTTGCCACTCGTGTAGGCGGTCACGTTCACTTTCGGACCTTTAAAGGCAAAACGCGCATACGCCACCTCGGCCGTCTCCCAATTTTTGGCCGCACACGCCACGCGCAGCTTCTCCATCTGCGCCTCATCGAGTTTGATGGTGTAGCTGGTGACCTTCTTCGGTCCGTCGGAATCGGGGTGTCCCTTGTTTGCCATACCTGAGAGATGGCCACAAAATCGCCCAAAACCACACAAAAAAGTTCGGAGGATTTCATTGCCCTGTTTTTCGTGTCATCTAGTGCCTCTTTGTGGCCAAAACCTCCGCAGCAACCCTCGTCTCTTTAAAAGAACAGTTTCAAAAAGCGCTTCACGCTTGGTATCGTACCCACGCCCGCACCCTACCCTGGCGCGAGGCTCCGTCACTCTACAAAACAGTCATATCGGAATTCATGCTGCAGCAGACTCAGGTCGTCACCGTGCTCCCTTACTTCGCTCGGTGGCTGATCGAACTGCCCAACTTCGTCGCGCTCGCCGCCGCCCCGGAAGCGAAAGTCATGAAACTCTGGGAAGGCCTCGGCTATTACTCGCGGGCCCGCAATCTCCACAAACTCGCCCAGATCTTCACCTCCCGGCCCACCTCACCGCGCACCCCGGCGGAGTGGCGCGATCTTCCCGGCATCGGCCCGTACACCGCCGCCGCGATCACCAGCATCTCCTTCGACGAACCGGCTGCGGTCGTGGACGGCAACGTCGTCCGCATCCTCGCCCGGCTCACCAATGAATCCCGTCTGTTTCGTGATGGCACCGAAGCCGTCAAATATTTCACCCCGCTCGCCGACGCCCTCGTAATTGCTTCACATCCCGGCACGCACAATCAGGCGATGATGGAGCTCGGTGCCACCGTCTGTCTCCGCCAAAACCCAAAGTGCGAAATCTGCCCGGTTGCAAAATTTTGTGCCGGACGCCGCAGTGGCGCGCCCGAAACACTGCCTCGTTTTAAGCCCAAACAAATCGAGCAACGCACCGTCACGCGGATCTGGTGTGAACATCAAGGCCAGCTTCTCCTGCACCGCGTCCCCGCCAATGCCCAAAGACTAGCCGGCCTGTACGAACTCCCCGAAGCGACTGCGCTCGGTCTCAAGCCTACGCCAAAATCACTCCTGACCACGAACCGCCGAGCCATCACGCGATATTCTATCACCGAATCCATCTACCGGGTGAAGCCAACCAAACACCTGCTTAAGAAAAGCGTTGTTTATACCGACCTCGAATGGGTTCCTCTGCATAAATTAGCCAATCTGACTCTCTCAGGACCTCATCGGCGGTGGGTGGGCAATATCCTCTCAGCACAACATGAAAAGCAGCCAAACTAAAATGGCTGAGCAGACCTCGCCTAGACGAAATTTTATCCCCTGCACTTTTAGTCTCTATCTTTGCCCAGCAGATCACTAAAACTCGAAGTCCTTTGAGCCTTTCCTAACAACAGCTCTTGAATTGGATCACCTCCCCATCCCGGGTCATCCGATTTTTTCCCTGCGGTATTTCCTTCCTCCTGATTACGAATGAAATTCTTCCCGCTTTTCCTGTCACGCATGAGATGGAGTTTTCTCCTGCTGCTCCTGCTGCCTTTGGTCGTTTTATGCCAGTGGAATCGTGGGGCGCTATGGCTTCAGTGATGACTATTCCACACTCCGTGAGGCCCACGAAGAGGGCGATGTCATTTTTCAAGTCAATGCCTCTCATGGACGCCCAATCTATGGTTGGTTGCTGGAATATTCGTTTGGAAGGCTTGATGGGATAAATTCGTTGCCTTGGGCTCGCCTCGCTTCCGCCCTGCTGATCGGCCTGCTGGCGGTGCTGACTGCGTGGGCGCTCGAAGCGCAATTGCGCTGGCCCAAAATGCCGGCATGCCTCGTCGGAGCATCACTAACACTCCTGCCGACGACCCAAAGATATATTCACTGGGCCATTTGCTGGCCGATCGCACTGGCTGCCGTATTGGGCGTGACCGCTTTCATAGTCGCAGAATGGGGTTATGGAGCATCCGCCAATATAAAACGGATACTGGGAGCGCTGGGGACTTTCAGTTTATTACTGTTGGCGCTGCTCGACTATCAGCCCAATGCGTTGCTTTATGTGGTGCTGATCGCGGCCGGCTGGATCACTCGCCTGACTGAGCCAAACAAATCCAAAGTGCGGTGGACGGGCTGGCACCTCGGACTGGTGGCACTGGCCTTAACGACGGCCTTTTTCACGAGCCATAGCATGTTCGCCCTTTCGAATGTCGAGCGCTCACCCCGTTTTTCGGTCGAGACCCAGTGGTAGGACAAACTCGCGTGGAGTGCAGAGCAACCCCTGCAAAACGCCCTGGCGCTGGACGTACTGGCCGATGATACCGGCAGATCAGAGCCGTGGCATAAAGTGGCCGCCACCGCCGTCACCGGGGCAATTATCATCGCCTTGGTTTAGCCATCCGAGGGAAGCATGGCTGGTCGGCGGCATTGAATTGGCGGGTTGGTTTTTGGGGTGCGCCCTGCTGGCCTACGCGGAGAGCTTGGTTGCGGCGGAACGTTGGGCAACCTATCGCCCACTGCTCCCTCTCTCCGGGGTGGTCGTTGTATTTTTCGTGCATGCGGCCACCGCTGCATTTCGCCCACATCAGCGCGCCGGTCGATGGATTTTCTGTGCCGTTGTCTGTTTCACCGCGCTCCTCGCCCACCATGAAAGTCATAAATTTATCGCCGAGGAACAGGAATCCGAGTTGACCCCGCCTCGAAGCCGCCGCGAGCAAGATCGATCCAGATAAAAGCAACGCGCGTCACTCTCCTGCTGCCTCATCCGGAAAATTCGCCGGCATCGCTGCGATACCTCGATGAATACGGCTCGCTTTCCACTGATTCGGTCTGGTGCGCGAAAGAAATGCTGTTGTTGCTAATGCATGAACACTATCCGGAAAAGTCCCGTATCATTGCCGCCTTACAGGTGAGCGCAACAGAATCAGATCACCCGGCTCCCGGAACTTATGATGTGTTGCTCGACCTCCGTACGCTCGCAGACCAAGTCGAACCCAGAACACGTTTTAGCGTCGTTTGGTAAGAATCCAGAATAAGTCTACCGGCTGATTGCTGCCTTGCCGCTTCGGTTGCGCGAGTATTCCGCTCACGTCATCGACCACACATTCGGCAGATCGCGATCGCGGACAGGTTGACGTAGCGGGGAATCGAAGGGGACACTGGCGAGGCTGAGCCGGATGTCCTGATTCACTTTGCCGTCGTGCTAATAGCAGTGCTCGATGAACCCGGTGCCAATTGCCGTGCATCTGACAGAGTGAACCTTGTTGAGCAACAGTGCGGGATGGGCCGGGCCGTTGTGCCCGAGCCGCTCGGGATGCCCTTTGCTGTAGTGGGAAATAAACACAGCCACGTCGCCCTTGTTGGAATAAACCGTCACGTTCTCGGCGAGCTCGTGCACGGAGCCAAGCGGCTGTCCGTCCTCCAATACGTTGTCATCGGGCCCTCAGGGAAAGCCTCGATCCGCGCCCCGCCATTTTTAAACAACGGCGTGAGCGACTCCGCAATTGATTACCACGACCACGGCCAAAACCGGTTTACTTCTAAAGGGCGCAAAAATCACGGTTTCATCGACATCGAGTTCCAGATAACCGAAGCGAAAATTTTCCATCCCCGGAGAACTGAAATCAGCGCCGTAGCCAGTCGCATCCATCGATCATTGCCTTCGTGTTTTCGGTTCGTGGCGTAGTGCAGACTCAGGGTTTTCCTAGGGTGAAAAATGTGAACGATAGAACCATCATCGTACCTTAAAGTGACAAGCCTAACGATAGCCTAATGGGACCCAGCTTATCAGGCGGAAACAAATCGCTGGGCGATCAACGCCTCAATCCGCCGCTTTGACTCCAAGACACCTTCCACGGTGACGCGCGGACTGAGTTCAATGACGAGCTCCTGCTCCGGTCGCCAGAATTCGCTGATCATTTGAAAATCTATTTTGCCTGAACCGACTGGTTGATGATCTCGGCCTTCGGCGCTGACATCGTGCAGATGAAAACCGAGGGCCCGCGGGGCGTTTTTCACCAGATGATCGCGATGCTGGAGCAGGCCCATGCCCTCCTTGATATGCGCGTGCCCGGTGTCGTGCCAATAACCGGCCAGCGCGGTCGGCGGAATCGTGGCGAGGAAGTCGGCGTAATCGGCGTCGATCGGCAGTTCATCAAATTTCTCGCGATTCTCGAAGCCGAGCGCCACCTGCTTCGCCCCGGCGTAAGGCAGCAGTTCGTCAATTCCCGCGCGCATGTTTTTCCAGAAATCGGTTTGCTTGTCCCGGAGCTTCGCCAACGCGCGCGCCAGGAGTTTTTGGTAGCCGAGATCGTTGCGCGGAACGATGCCGGGATGCGCGTCGAGATAACGATCAAGCTGCGGCGCCGGGTTGAACCAGAGAAATTCCACGCAGCCGAGGTGCATGACGAGATTCTTCGCTCCAACCTGCGCCGCAAAATCCACCGAGCGCTTGCTGTGCCGCAGCCACTGATCGCGCTCCTTGTGATCGCGCGAAGTCGGCATGTAGAGATTGGGTGCCGCATGCATCACGCCATTCGGCAACGGGCAAAAATTATGGCAGGAAGCGACCTTGATTATGCCCTCCTCCACCCCGCGCAGAATTCCCGGCACCAGCGTGATTCGAATGCCGTGACTGAGTTCCACCCACTCAAAACCGAGGCCGGCCATTTCCTTCAGCATTTCATAGCCGTCCTGATGTCGGTGCGAGCACCAGCAGGAAGAGAGGGCAAGGATAGGCTTCATCGGCGGCCAAACTAGGACACGACTCGCGCCCGAAATCAAGTCGGGGGAAACCCATCAATAAAAACAAAGTGCCCTCATCCCGCGAAGCATGTGTGGCGAAACCAGGGGAAACGGGGTGAGGGCACCCCGCCTCCATTTGACCGATAAAAGCAGATTACTTCTTCGTCTTCTTTTTGGCTGCGGGCTTCGTCTCACTCTCGGGCAGACGCGTCAGCATCGCGACCTGCAACGTACTCATCTCCTCTCCCGGATGACGAGCCCGCAGGGCCTTGGCCAAGCGATCGTAGAGTTGCTCCAACGGTTCGCCGCCTGACATGGCGGTCGAAGTTTCGCGAACCTCCTCAGGCAAATCCTTCGGCAAAATGGTATCGCCGGTGGCGGCCACCGCACTGCGATACACGACGTTCTCCAGCTCGCGGACGTTGCCTGGCCACGTGTAGCGGCAAAATAATTCGAGTGCTTCCGGGGACACTTTCCGGGCCTTCACTTTCTTGGCCTTCGCCAAATTCTGCACGAAGAAATCAATAATCTGCGGCACATCCTCCCCGCGCTCGCGCAACGGCGGCAACTTCACACGCACCACGTTGAGCCGGTAGTATAAATCCTCGCGAAACTTCTTTCCGCGCACCAAGTCCTCGAGATCCTTGTTGGTCGCGGCGATCACGCGGACATTGACCTTGATCGTCTCCACGCCACCGACGCGTTGAATTTCGCCTTCTTGGAGAACGCGCAGAATCTTGGTTTGGGTTGTCGGCGTCATATCGCCGATTTCATCGAGAAAAATCGTGCCCCCATCGCAGAGTTCGAATTTGCCGAGCCGTTGCGCCGTGGCACCGGTAAACGAGCCGCGTTCGTGCCCGAAGAGTTCGCTCTCGATCAGGTTCTCCGGAATAGCCGCGCAATTCACCGCTACAAATGCTTTGGCCGAGCGGTGACTGTGCCGATGCAGACTGCGGGCGACCAGTTCCTTGCCCGTACCGCTCTCGCCGGTGATCATCACCGAGGCGTCGCTGGCGGCGAATTGTCCGATGACTTTAAAAACCTGTTGCATGGCACCCGAGGCACCGACGATGCCTTCCTTGTGTTCATCGGTGTTGATGACCGGTTTGTAGCCGGCGGCCGATTTGCTATCCGCCTGTGTCCGGAGCGCGCTCTCGACGAGCGCGATCAGTTTGGCCGGATCAAACGGCTTCATCACATAATCGTAGGCGCCATACTTCATGGCCTCGATGGCGGTTTGGGCGGTACCAAACGCGGTCATGAAAATCACCAACTGCTTCGGATTCACCGAGCGGAGGTGCTGCAGCGTCTCCACGCCCGACATCCCGGTCATCCGGTTATCGAGCAAAATGACATCGGGCAGTTGTTTTTTCACCGCCGCTACGCCCTCTTCACCGCTCGCCGCTTCCTGCACGATGTAGTGTTTGGAGCTCAGGACGCGGTTCAGCGAATAGCGCACCTCCTTGTCGTCATCGATAACGAGGATAGTCGGCGCGGTGATTTCGGTGGACATGGATAAAAATGGTTAGCGTCTTGGCGTAAGCTGGTTCTACTTAGATTCTATGCTGGGCTGGTCAATTAACCTTTTTCGTATCTTTGGCATCCAACTCGCGGTTCACGCGAGTTTTGTGTTGTTGCTGGCGTATGCCGGCTGGGAAGGCTGGTCGGATGGCGGTGGCTGGCCCGGTATGCTGCTGAACATTCTCCTTACCGTTTTATTCTTCATTTGTGTGGTGTTGCACGAACTGGGCCACTCCCTCACCGCGCGCCGTTATGGCGTGAAAGTGCCGCGAATCCTGCTCATGCCCATCGGTGGCATGGCCGAATTTGATCGGATACCACGCCAGCCATCCGCTGAATTTATCATCACGATCAATGGCCCGTTGGTGAATTTTGCCATCGTGCTGATTCTGTGGGCCGCAGTCGGCTTGCCCCGGGGGCTGCCATGGAATCCACAATTTGAAGATTCGATTAAAGGACTGGCACAAGTACTCCTCTACGGAAATTTGATTATGGGAAGTTTTAACCTCCTGCCCGTTTTTCCCATGGATGGAGGTCGAATACTCCGGGCCATTTTCGCGACAAGGCTTTCTTATCTGCGTGCTACCTTCTGGGCTGCCCGCATTGGGCAGACTCTGGCAATCGCATTAGCGTGTATTGCGGTCTTTTATTGGCACCGCCCAATGATGGCGGTGCTCTTTGCGTTTATCTATAGCGTGGCCGGCGCCGAATACAAAAACCTCCTGCGCCGCGAGCAGGAGTCCGCCTATTGGGCCGAGATGGCCAAACGAGTGGCCGTCCCGGTGCAGTCATCGGACGACGACGAACCTCCCATCGCACCCCCGCGGATACTTCACGGCCCCAATTAGACGCAAAAAAGCCGCCCTTGCGGACGGCTTTTAAAATGGTGGACCCTAGGAGGCTCGAACTCCTGACCTCCTCAATGCCATTGAGGCGCTCTACCAACTGAGCTAAGAGCCCATTGCTAAACTTTCAAGGGGCCTAAAATTCGTTTTTACGGAGGGAATGCAAGGACTTTTTCTCAAGGAATTTCGGGAGGGAAAAAGCACCGTGGGCGAGCGGATTGAGGGGTGTGCGTCGGTTTTCACACCGACGCATATCGCCGATAGGGAAATCGGCGACCACCTTTTCCTATCCCAACATCACGCCAACACTCAGCAAAACCCCGTACGCGGCCAGTAAGCGCGCGGTCGCTCCGAGTAGCGCAATCCGCTCCTGCGGCTCAACCGAAACGCCCAAGCGGTGCGTCAGTGAGACGGCCAACGGCGTGAGCACCAACGGCAACAACACCGGCCAGCGATATCGCGTGAGCCCCAGCAACGCCAGTGGACAGAGCAACGCTACCAAATTGGAAAGTGCGTACTGCCACAGCGCAAACTTCCGGCCAAAACGAACGACTAAAGTTTTTTTGCCCGCAAGCTCATCGGTTTCGACGTCACGATAATTGTTCGCCACCAGAATATTTGCGGCCAGCAACCCAATCGCTGCCGCGCAAAAAATCGCGTCCGGCGCGACGTGGCCCGCCTGCACATAGAACGTCGTGCACACCGCCACCAAGCCGAAGAACACGAATACGAAAATGTCGCCGAGCCCGTTATAGCCGAGTGGGAATGGTCCGCCGGTGTAAGCGATCGCGCAAACAATACTGATCACCCCGATCGGCAACAGCAGCCAACCCACTTCATGCACCAGCAACAATCCGACCGCGAAAGCCACGCCCAGCACGAGCCACGTGGCTATCAGCATCTGGCGCGGGGTGACCAATCCCGCCGCCACGGCCCGGCGCGGCCCGACGCGCGCCACCGTATCCGCGCCTTGCACGAAGTCGTAGTAATCATTCGCAAAATTGGTGCCGATTTGCACGAGCAGCGCAAAGGCCAGACAGATCGCGGCGCGCGTGAAATCCGCCATGTGATGCGCCGCCGCCAACGCCGTGCCGACCATCACGGGGACGACCGCGGCCGGCAGGGTTTTCGGCCGCGCGGCTTCGAGCCAGATTTTTGGATTCACGGACATAGTGAGGGCAAGTGCAGCCCTATCCAGTCGAGCTCCGCTACCTTGTCAAAAGCATCCCGGCAACTTCCTCGTCGTGCAGCCGGGTATAAATCCGCACCGCATATTCGGGCGCATCACCTTGCTCGGAGGCCAAGCGATAATACTCCGCCGCCCGATGCCGATCACCCAACCCGTAGAGACAAATATTCGCCATTTCCAGATGGAGCACGGCCGACTTGTGGTGCCAGCGTTGTCCACGTTCAAGCAACAAGAGCGCTTCATTCGCCCCGGTCATCCGCCAATTCGCCTGCACCGCCAGCGGCGCCAAACTCGCCGCTTCACACCGCCAGGCGGGAAAATCATACGCGAGAATCCGCGCGCCGTTCAGCCAATAATACGCCGTCTGCGGATCAGACTTCATCGTAAGATCGATCAGTTGACGAACTTTGGTCACATCCCTGATCTCCCACGCCAGATTCGTTTCCAGCCAGAGATAATCCGCGATGATCGTCCCGTAGCCACCCAGCAGGGTTGATCGTTCCGACCCGCTCATCAACCGCCCAGCCGCCCCGGTCATCGGATGCAAAGCCGCGCCCCCGGCCAGCAATGCGAGAACACCCAACCCAATAGTATAGCGCCTAAATTTCACGGCGGGAAAAAATCGCACACGCCAGCAACGCATAGAGCGCCGCGTAGCCCGATGCATAGAGCAAAGTATCCAGTGCCTTCGTGCTGCCATCGAGCACATGAAAAGCCGGCACCACCCAACTCAGTATCTGCCAACCCCAGTTCGTGTTCGTCCCCCCATGCCGGCCCGCCCATTCGAGGATCGACGAGAGCTGCGCCGCGAGTGTCAGCCCCAACGCCAATCCCGTCGCCATCAAAAATCCCCGCGCCACCACGCAAGCTGTCAGCGCAAAACTCGCCACCAACATCAGCCGCAAAAACATCCGCCCGCCCGCCAGCGTCAGCTCGCTCACCGGGGCGACATGCCCATGCCTGACCAGCAAAACGCCCAGCGTCACATAGCCCAGCAACGTCAGCCACGCCAGCGCGACGGCGACCGCCACCCAGCGGGACAGCAGCCATTCATGCCGTTGCACGCCGCGAACCAAAGTCAGCACGAGTGCGCCCCGCTCCACGCCGCCTTGCACCATCGCCACGTTTAAAATCACCGCAATCACGGTGCCCCACAACGCCAGCGTCGCTTCGACATAATTCCGCAAAAATCGCCCTTCCTCCGTGCCGAAGTTAAACTCCCGCAAAACCGATACTCCCGCGATCATCACCAGCGCAATGAACCCCATGATCCAAACAAACCGCAGATGCACAACCTCGCGCAACGCCTGTTGGATCAACCACCACATCCGACGGGTGGCCGGGAATTTCATAGCTGCGTCGACTGCAAGTACAGGTGTTGCAAGCCACCCGAGACCGCCACTTCGGTATGGCTCCCAGTGAAAATCACCCGACCACCCTCCATTAAAATCAACTGATCGCACCACTCCTCGGCCTGCGGCAGAAAATGCGACGTCAGCAACACCGTCCGGCCCTGCGCGCGCAGTTGCCGAATCGCCGCACCCAACTGTTCCGTTGCGCGCGGGTCCAATCCCGAGGCCGGTTCGTCGAGAAGCACCACCGCTGGTTCCCCCAACACCGCTTGCGCCAAACCGAGGCGCTGGCGCATGCCTTTCGAGTATTCGCCCACCCGGCGTTTCGCCGCATCGGCCATCCCCACCAACGCCAGCGCGCGCGAAATTTTATCGTTGATCGCCGACAAACCGGCCAGTTGCGCCAGTTGCCCGAGAAACGCTTCACCCGTCAAATAATCCGGCATCTCCAGCGACTCCGGCAAATAGCCGATCAGACCACGACTGATGGCCTGCCCGATGGAGTGATCAAAAATTTCGCACTGCCCCGCATCAGGTCGCAGCAAACCGGCCAGAATCTTGAGCGTCGTACTCTTGCCCGAACCATTCGGGCCCACCAGCCCGCACACACAACCGCGCGCCACCCCAAAGCTCACGCCAGCCAGCGCGCGGCGACGCCGCCCTTTCCAGTCGGTTTGATAATTTTTGACCAGCGATTCGGCCCTAATCGCCAGCGGGTGGGCCGAGTTCATCTGATCATAAAACCTTTAAATAAGGGTTCGCGACGCTTCGAGTTGCGCTCGGTTTTTTTCACAAAACCAATCATCCGATCCCCGACTGCGGTAACGAAAGCATCAACTTCTTTCGTTTCACCCTCAGCCTCCAGGTGAACCCGCCCATCCGGCAGGTTCATCACAAAACCTGAGACTTCATATTCTTTGGCGGCTTGGGCAGCCTGATAACGAAAGCCGACGCCCTGAACCCTCCCGGAAAAGAAAACGGTCTCGTGTTGTACCTCAAGCATGCGCGCAGCAAGACCGACCATGCCGCCCCTGACAATCCCAACCTCAGAATGACCCCGTAATTTTATTTGCATGTCCCGGATCATGACGCACCATTTGTACAACGCACCGGCGTTTATCTTACATGATCAACAAAGATTCCGACAGTTTGCCCGATAACGAAGGCGAGGATCGCAGTGAATTATCTTGGACTGAAACGGAGTGGGAAAAGTATTTAGCCGATCACGAAGCCAGTGTTATCGAGTATCTTAAACACTACGATCAACTTGAAAGCACGCCAGACCGCCTCGACGAGGTCGCCCGCCGGCTCAATTGGGAACTCGATGCCCTGAGCGACGAAGACGACGATCTCGATGACGATGATCTCGACAGCGATTTCGACGCCGATTGGGAGCCGTACACCCTGCACCGCAATCCTGTCTACATTTCCTCCAAGGCCCTTTATCTCAGCCTGACTGCCAACTGGGAGCGCATCGCAGCCCATCCCGACCGCATCTCCGCCGCCCTTGGCCTTGCCATGCAAGGATCACTCTTCCGCGGTCGGGAACAATCACTCCAAGCAATCCAAGCCCTCGATCTGGGCGACTACGCGCTGGCCATCTGTTTTTTTAAACGCGCCCTGCGAGAGCTGAACGTTACCCTCGCCCACCTTGGTGCAGAAAATATCGGGGATCCCCAGTTGTTCAGCCGCTATCGCGACTACGCCTTGCCCCGCCTCTTCGATCTCCGGGAAATCTGGCTCCGGGTCATGTCCGAGTGTCGGGAAGCCAACGGCGACGAGTAAGACTGATCCTCGGCGTACGGTTAAGCACGGTTAATGAGGCAAGCGCCGTCACCTCGATTGAGGCTTTTGTTCACCAAGCTTAACAGCCCCTATAGCTTGGAGCTCTTGAATAATTCCGAAGGGAGTATTTTGATCGCTTTGGCGATTTTTAGAATATTGACGAAGGAGATGTGCTTCTCGCGGCGTTCCACCTGCCCGATGTAAGTGCGATGGAGGTCAGTCCACTCGGCAAAAACTTCCTGGCTAATCTCCAATTCTTTGCGGGCACGTCGCACCGAATCTCCGAATTTCTGCAATTGAGTTTTTCCAGTATGTTTCATTCTTAAAAAATCCACGATATCCTAAAGCGGCATTTACAGCTACAGTCATTAGGTATCTTTTTGCTCTAGCTTCCGCCCCTCTTCGCTACGGTTTGGCTAGGCCCACGTGAGGGGGACGCAGGGATTGCGCTTCACGAGGATTGAAGATGACCAGCGGCTAACGGGCCGCTATTAAACTACGTCTGGTCAACCTCGTTGTTGCCAATGTCCGGACATTTTTACTCATTCAGCTATGGCAATAAATAAGCCCATCCCCGAAATGAAACACCTCGATCACGTCCTCGTCAGCGAGGGCGTCATCAAACGACGAGTCAAAGTCCTCGCCGAAAAAATCAACCGGACCTATCGCGGAGGCGATCTCACTGTGATCGCCATCGTCAATGGAGCTCTCATTTTCACCGCTGATCTGCTGCGCCAACTGCGCACGCCGCTGCGGCTCGATTGCATCCGCGCCACCAGTTATCATGCGAACACCGCAGCCGGAGCCAAGCCGGTGATCGTAGATAATCTCAAACTCGACATCACTGGCCAGCAAGTATTGCTCGTCGACGATATTCTCGACACCGGCAACACGCTCGCCGCCGTGAAGCAATTGTTGCTCGCCAAGGGAGCAGCCTCGGTCCGCACCTGCGTACTCCTGGACAAAGCAGCCCGCCGCGTCGTGCCCTATAAGGCGGAGTACATTGGTTTTGAAATCCCCGACCATTTCGTCGTCGGGTATGGGCTCGATTTTAATGAGCGTTACCGGAACCTGCCGTGCATTGGGGTTTTGAAGCCAAAATATTACACCGGGAAGCAGGAGGAAAATGCCTTGCACTCCCCTGCGCTGGGCTTTTCCTTGCCGGTTCGCGCACGGAGAGGTGGCTGAGTGGTCGAAAGCAGCGCTTTGCTAAAGCGCCGTAGGTGTAAAAGCCTACCGGGGGTTCGAATCCCCCCCTCTCCGCCATTTTCCGCTCTGACGAGCTTCGGTTGACACGGCCCCTCTACTAAACGCAAAGGTGTTCGTGCAGGACCGAGGTGGTGAGCGAAAGATGCCCTGCGAAGCCTTGGCGTAGCAGGGCTGGAAATACTCCAAATCTGCGATTACTGATTCCTGCCCTGATCCACCGCGAAGCTGGACCTGCGAAGTATCGGATTAGAGCACATGTATTACGTTGATCGCATCAAACGTTCCGCCCGAGGTGGTGCAACCGGAGCCCGCCCCTGTTGAAAAGACTCCTCGCGGAGTCGACATTCCGGCAGAAGAAAAACTGCGGCAGAAATTGTCGACGTGGGGCCGCCGTCATGGATTCTGGAAATGAATGATAAACTCAGAAATCATAACCGACCTAGCGCAGACAATCCGAAGGGGTCAGCAACGGTCTTTCAGGCGAGCTTAAATTGAGAATTTTTTAGGAGCCGGTTTAGGAGGACAATGAGTTTTCGCATCACGGCGGTAAGGGCGAGTTTCTTGGGCTTTCCAGCCTTGAGGAGCCGTTGATAAAACGCCTTGAGAATCGGGTTGAAACGCGTGGCCACGTGGGCGGACCTTGAGTGCACACGGCAAACCTGGACTCGCCCGCCGCGAATCATCCGCAGCCCGCGATGTTGCCCGCTGTCTTGATTATAGGGCACGACG